>Ga0233437_1006822_pt1 | contig 11414 bp, 9 predicted proteins | sample SI_122_August201_FD_182714 | JGI IMG/M metagenome (GOLD analysis project Ga0233437, IMG submission 182714) | Seawater microbial communities from Saanich Inlet, British Columbia, Canada - SI_122_August2016_200_MG | ecosystem: Environmental > Aquatic > Marine > Inlet | place: Canada: British... | reverse complement strand
AGGGCAGGCACAAGACCTGCCCCTACCGTCATCCGTCATCCGTCATCCGTCATCCGACCTCCGGTTAGTGGCCTGGGAATTAACACGAAAATGCAATCTCAACTGCGTCCACTGCCGCGCCGGCGCCGATCGGGGGCCCTACCCCGGAGAGCTGGATACGGAAAAATGCCTTGAGATACTGGCGCAGATCCAAGAGGTGGGTAATCCGATCGTGATTCTCACAGGCGGAGAACCCCTTTTGAGGGAAGACATATTTGATCTGGCCCGGGAGGGCACCCGCATGGGTCTTCGCATGGTCATGGCCACCAACGGAACTCTTCTGACACCTGAAATCATCGCCCGGATGAAAACATCCGGCATCCAACGGCTCAGCATCTCCATCGACGGCGCAACCGCAAAACAGCACGACGCCTTCAGGCAGGCACCCGGCGCCTATGAAGGGGCGATGGAAGGGATCGGGCTGCTGAACCGGAACGATTTAGAATTCCAGATCAACACCACCGTTTCCCGCCATAACGTAAATGAACTTGAAAAAATCCTAAATCTGTCCGTTGAGCTAGGGGCTGTCGCCCATCACATCTTCCTACTGGTCCCCACGGGCCGAGCGAAAGAAATGGTCAACCAGGAAATCGATGCCCTTGAATATGAAAAACTGCTACACTGGTTTTACCGCATGCGGGATCAGGTCCCCCTTCACCTGAAAGCAACCTGCGCACCCCATTACTATCGCATACTGCGCCAGGAAGCCCGTAAAAGGGGTAAAAAGGTCAGTTTTGAAACCTATGGCCTGGATGGGGTTACAAGAGGGTGCCTGGGCGGAACGTCTTTTTGTTTCATCTCCAACACCGGTATTGTGCAACCGTGCGGTTACCTGGAGCTTAATTGCGGAGACCTCAAGACATCATCATTTCAGTCGGTCTGGGAGGGTTCCAAAATTTTCAATTCGTTAAGAGATTTTTCAGCGTATAAAGGGAAATGCGGCAGGTGCGGCTACATCCGGTTTTGCGGCGGATGTCGGGCGCGGGCGTTTGAGGCCACCGGTGATTATCTGGCTGAAGAACCCCTTTGTGTTTATGAACCGGGCGCATAATAGAAACTGATGAACGTCCAACCGCTTTATAAGGCATCACAATGGACATGACTTACAGGAAGATCCTGAACGAAATTCAGTCTGATTTCCCCATTTCATCCCGGCCTTATCGCGACCTGGGCGACAGGCTCCACATGACAGAGGATGAGGTTATTGACGCCGTAAAACGCCTTAAAGAAAAAGGCATCATCAGGCGAATCGGGGGCAATTTCCAGACTTCGAAATTGAATTTTGTCAGTACCCTCTGTGCCGCACGTGTGGCGGATGAAAAAATTGACCACTTCGTTGAAACGGTAAACGCCTATCCGGGCGTAACCCACAACTATCTGAGAGCCCATTCCTATAATATCTGGTTTACCTTCATTGCTGAGGAAATGGCTGTTATCGAAGATGCACTTGAAACCATTCGGCAGAAAACCGGCGTGACGGAGATTTTAAACCTCCCCGCCGAAGAGATGTTCAAAATCAAGGTTGACTTTGCGGTGTAATTGTCCAAACGAGGTTTATCTGGCCCCCAAACGAGGTTTACCGGGAAATGAAAGCCAACGCCCTGATATTCGTTGTGGATGACGAGCCGATGGCAAGAAGCCTGATGTCGAAATGGATAAAAAAATTCGGCTATGGGGTGCAGACATTCAGCGACGGCGAGAAATGCCTTGAGGCCCTTGATGAGGGGCCGTCAGCCATCTGCCTCGATATCATGATGCCCGGGTTGGACGGTATTGAAGTCTTAAAACACATTCAAATCATCGAAAAACAGCTGCCCGTTATCATGGTAACCGCCAAGGATTCGTTGGAGTTGGCGGTTAAATCCATGAAGCTGGGGGCTTATGATTACATCCGAAAACCCATCGACCGAAGCCGGTTGGAGACATCCCTTAAAAAGGCTGTGGAAAAATACGCCATGGCCAAAAAAATCACCCGGCTCCAGAAAGAGCTGGGCCATACCTATTCATTTCACAACATCATCGGCAAAACCGCTGTAATGGATAAGGTTTTCAACCAGATTGAAAAGGTGGCAAATAACAACATTAACGTTTTTATCCAGGGAGACAGCGGCACGGGCAAGGAACTGGTGGCCCGGGCCATTCACTACCAGGGTTCCCGTCAAGAAGGCCCCTTCGAAGCTGTCAATTGCGGCGCCATACCGGAGAACCTTCAGGAAAGTGAATTTTTCGGACACGAAAAAGGCGCATTTACCGGCGCCATTCGGTCACAGGCCGGCAAAATTGAGGTGGCCAACGGCGGCACCCTTTTCCTCGATGAAGTGGGCGATATGTCGCCCTCCCTTCAAGTGAAACTCCTTCGTTTCCTTGAAACCAGAACCATTGAACGGGTTGGCGGGCGAAAGCGTATTTCGGTTGATGTGCGGATTATTTCCGCCACCAACAAGATTTTGAAAACGGAAACGGAGACCGGCAATTTCAGGGAAGACCTCTACTATCGACTCATGGTTTACCCCATTACCATTCCCCCCCTTAGAGATAGAAAAGAGGATATTCCGATCCTGGTGCAGCACTTTCTTGACAAATACATGAAGGAAACCAAGAAAGATATCCGATCTGTTGATCATGATGCCATGGAGGCCATGGTTGCTTATAGTTGGCCGGGAAATGTGAGGGAACTGGAAAACGTCATTCAACGGGGCATGGTCACGTCGGACAGCGATCATCTGGAGATCTCAAACCTTCCTTCAGAAATTGCGGACGGCTCCCGTTCCGATCCCGGGGAATGTCTACCCAACGGTGAAAAATCTGAAAACGAGAGCCCGGTTGAATTTTCTTCCCGGGAAGTGACCCCCCTTTCAACCATGGAAAAATTAGCCATGCTCAACGCGCTGGAACTGACCCGGGGAAACCTGGCTTTGACGGCAAAGAAGCTTGAAATTTCAAGGGCGACCCTTTACCGGAAAATCGACAAGTATGATCTTCGAACCCTGAGTCCTTTCCTGCGAAAGGATCAAGGGACCATGTAAATCTCTAACGCATGAAATAACAATAGTTTTCATATGTTAAATTGCTTTATTAAATCAAACAATAATACTAAGGGTGTATGCAATGTTTAAAAACATTCTGGTTCCAACGGATTTTCTGGATGACAATCAACATGCCTTGGAGATTGCTGTCAAGCTTTGCTCCATGGACAGCGGAAAAATCTGTCTGCTGCATGTGATTGAGGTCATCCAAAACACGACTTTTAAAGAATTTGAAGCGTTTTACAGCAGCCTTGAAAAACGTTCTTTTGAAGGCCTCAATACCATCATTGATCGCCTGGACCTCAGCGAAACGGCTGTGGACCCGCAGGTGGTGTACGGCAACAGAACCCATGAAATTGTCCGTTACGCAGAAGAGAACAATGTGGATTTGATCATCATGAAATCCCACAAGGTTGATCTTGAGGAACGAAGCCAGGGATGGGGTACCATCAGCTACAAGGTGAGTATTCTGGCTCAATGCCCTGTTCTGCTGGTTAAGTAAACGGTCATTTTTGGAAAAAACCGCTTCACCCATATCCTTCGCCAGACAGCTGCAGGTTTTTCTGCCGTTTGCGATGGGGTATTTCCTGTCGTATCTCTATCGGGTGATCAACGCCGTACTGGCCCCCGATCTTGCTGCCGACCTGGGTGTGGACCCTTCCGGGCTGGGATTTCTCACAGCGACCTATTTCATTACCTTTGCGGCGTTTCAACTCCCCTTGGGTATTTTGCTGGACCGGTTCGGCCCCCGTAGGATTGAAGCAGGTCTGCTGATCCTAGCCGCGGCCGGGGCCTTTATATTTGCCAACGCCGGCACCTTGACCGGTCTGGTCATTGGCCGGGGTCTCATCGGTTTTGGTGTCTCGGCATGCCTGATGGCCGCCTTCAAGGCCTTTGTGATCTGGTTTCCCAAACAGCAACTTCCCCGGATCAACGGGTTTCAAATGGCGGCGGGGGGGTTGGGCGCCCTTGCGGCTACGGCCCCGGTGGAATCGGCCCTGACCATAACGGATTGGCGCGGGGTCTTCACGTTGCTGGCAGCACTCACTGTTCTGGTGGCAGCGATCATATTCTTCATTGTACCCGAACGCCAAAACCCCAATAAGGATGAGCCTTTCGCCGATCAGATGCGGGACATGGGGACCATTCTGAGGAGCCTCCATTTCTGGCGGATTGCCCCCTGGGCCACCTTGAGCCAGGGCACCTTCCTGGCGGTTCACGGACTCTGGGTAGGACCGTGGTTGCGGGATGTGGCAGGATACGACCGTTCCACGGTAGCCGGCACATTGCTCTTACTGGCTGCGGCCATGGTTCTGGGCTTTGTTACACTGGGGACAGCCGCAGAACGTCTCAGCAGACGCGGCATCTCGACTATGGCGGTGGGGGCAATGGGCATGGGCCTTTTCATGGCCGTGATGGTACTGATTGTGTCGGGGAACACATCCGGGGCCACATTGATGTGGATGTTGTTCGGATTTTTCGGTACATCCGGCATTCTGCCTTATGCAGCGCTTTCTCAAAGCTTTTCCCTGCATCTTTCCGGAAGGGTGAACACCGCACTAAACCTGCTGGTATTCCTGGCGGCCTTTGCGGCCCAATGGGGTATCGGGGCCATCATCGGCATTTGGCCCACTACCCAATCGGGCGGGTATGCGCCTGAGGGTTATCAGGCAGCCTTTGGTATACTTTTTGCCATTCAGGTCATCACCATCTTCTGGTTCTGGTTTGCGAGCGCCATTTTAAAGAAAGCCTCATATCAGCCGATTTCCAACATGTAGCCGGACAGTTTTCAAGGGAGGTACGGGATGACATCAAAAAAACCTGAAATGGACGGAGCGAACAGCTTGACCCTGCATGAAACAGTGGGCCACGTCGGGGTGGTTACCATGAACAACGGCAAAGGGCTGAATGCCCTCGGTTCAGAGCTCGTTCAGGGAATACTTGATTCGTTTGACCGGTTTGAAGCCTCGGAAATACGCGCCGTCATCCTGCGCGCCCTTCCCGGCGCCAAAGTATGGTCCGCAGGACACAACATCAAGGAGATTCCCCTGGACGGCCAGGATCCCATTACCTGGAATGTGCCCTTTGAAATGCTCCTTCACCGCGTGCGCAACTTTCCCGCACCGGTCATCGGCATGATCGAAGGGAGTGTCTGGGGCGGCGCCTGCGATCTTGCCATGACCTGCGATATCCTGGTGGGCACCCCCACAGCGACGTTCGCCATTACACCGGTAAAGCTGGGGCTTTCCTACAATACCGCCGGAGTAAATCATTTTCTCGGGGTGCTCCCCGTTCATATTGTCAAGGAAATGCTTTTTACGGCCCAGCCTCTCTCATCAGAAGATGCCTACCGGCTGGGGCTTCTGAACCGCCTGGTGGAACCTGATGAACTTGAAACGGCCGCCATGGGAATTGCAGGGGACATTGCGAGCAGGGCGCCCCTGGCGGTGCGCGTACTCAAAAAGGAAATACAGCGACTGACGGCGGGACCGGTAATTTCCCCTGATGACTTCGAAGAGATTCAGGGCCTGCGGCGGGCAGCCTACCGAAGCGAAGATTTTAAGGAAGGCATCAAATCATTTTTTGAAAAACGAAATCCCGTGTTTACGGGGAAATAAAAAGGATAGAGGCTATTTTCTTGTTGATCATAGCCATAAAGATAGCTATATTGTTTGAAAAGATTATCCATTGGAAAGGAGGGGCACCGTAATGCAAAAACAATACTCAATAGCAGACGCAAAAAATAAACTTCCCTCCATTATACATCAGGTGGAGAAAGGGCCTTGCATAAAACTAACGAGGAGGGGAAAACCAGTTGCCGTTTTGTTGTCGATTGGTGAATTTGAACGACTTAACATTTCGAATTCCGGTTTTTGGAACGCCTTAATGTCGTTTCGACAGAGGATTGATTCAGAAGTGTTGACATTCTCCGGCAACGAATTTCAGGGACTTCGTGATCCTTCTTTGGGTCGGGAGGTTGATTGGGACTGATGAAATACCTGCTTGATACGAATGTGTTATCAGAATCCCTAAAGTTGACGCCAGATGACTCAGTGATTTTCATGTTAGAAAAACACCAGCATGAGATTGTAACAGCAGCCCCTGTCTGGCACGAACTTCAATATGGCTGCAAACGTCTTCCCCCATCCAGGAAGCGTGAGCTTATTGAAGTTTTCCTTCTTGACGTAGTGAAGAAAAATATCTTAATTCTTCCCTATGATGACCGAGCTGCAGAGTGGCACGCAAAAGAACGAGCAAGGCTGTCATTAAAGGGAAAACCTCCACCATTTGTGGATGGTCAAATAGCGGCGATCGCCAAAGTAAATGATCTTGTTTTAGTCACTCGCAATGTTGAAGATTTTAAACTATTTTCAGGATTGAAATCCGAAAACTGGCATTCATAAACAATCGGATTTGCCTGGTTCAGAGTTGAAAAAACCATGGCATCCCATTTTGAGGCGGGTTAGCCCTGCTTACGGCTGTCTTATGGTAACATCGGCCCCGCTTTCCGCGTTAAAACCGGGTTCCACTTTCACGTAAGGCGCAGTGAAAGTAGCGGTGGCCCCGTTTTCTACCGTGGTATTCTGCCCAAGCGTTAAAGACGTGGCGTTACTGCACGAGCAATTCGTGCCAGCAGGATACGTAACATTCGTAATCACGCCGTTAGCCGGACAATCGGGACAGGATGCGAGTGAAGCTACCGCAGCCCCCAGATTCACCCGTGGCTTGGTGATGGCCACTTTTTCGTCCGTGATGGAATCCCCGCTGTCTACCATCTTCAATTCGACATCACCTGGTGAAAGGAAACTGCCGTTGATGGTTTTGCTGGCGCTTTGAAGACACGCAGCGGCGCCAGCTGCATAGGGGCATGCCGCGGAAGTACCGCCAAACCCGTAGGCCGTATTGTAATAACTGCCCCCCAATTTTGTGGTGGTGGCCCAGTTGGACGGCGCCAGAAGCCCCAGAAAAGAGGCGGTATTGGAATAAACGATAACCCGGTCGGATTGGGCTTCTTGTGATGAATACCAGCCTGTAGAACACCCCCAGGTGGAAATCTTGCTGGCGCAAGAAGCGGAGGCGACACACCAGCCGATGGACGATGTCGTAAACCTGGCGTCATAGACCGCACCCACTGAAATCACGTGGGAGATACAAGCCGGCCATCCCATCGAATCGCAATATCCATCATTCCCCGAAGAAACAAAAAGCGTCATGCCAACAGATACGGCATTGGCTGCGGCAGCGGTCATGGCAACGTTGGTATTATCGCAGGCGCTGTCATACCTGCCCCCTCCAAAACTGGTACTGACAATCATGATGGGATTGTTTGGATCATCGTTCTGGTGGGTAACACACCATTCCCAAGCTTCAATCATATCCGATGAACTAGCGCTTCCACCGGTCGAGGTATTCGATATTTTTAATGCATAAAGCTTAGCACTGTAGGCCAGACCGCCAATATAATCTCCCACTGTGCCAAGATCGCCGGCAACGATCCCAGCGCAGGCAGTCCCATGTCCGTTTCCATCCATAGGATCACTTTTATCCTCCCCACAATCGTACCCGCCAATCACCTTCGAATTGGGAAACCCACCCCCACCCAGACGGGAATGGGTGTAATCAATACCGGTGTCGCAAATAGCCACGGAGAGCCCGCTTCCGCTGTAAGTGCTTCTTGCTGTTGCTGCATTCATTAACGGAATGCCCTGGGCCAGGTTGGGGTAAACAATGAAGTCTTTCTCGATGGAAACAACGTCTCCGTTGGCAACGAGTGTTTGAAGACCTTTCAGTGTCACCTGCGCTGAAAAACCGTAAACATATCTAAAGCGGTTGGTAATTGTAATCTCTTGTGCGCTTATGCTGGTAACGACGCGACTTATCGCGCTGTTCACATCAGTTGAAAGTTGTTTACGCACTTCCCCACTCCGCAGATTTAACGGGGTATTCATTTGAACGGGCTGTCTCAGATTCACAATGATGCGGCTTGTGGCCTTTCCTTCTGAAAATTCGGACAAAATCGACTGAGGATTCGTCAACTTTGAATTCTCCGACAATGTTTTAAGGCTATTTGAAATATCCCCTTCTGAAAAACATATGCATGGAATAAGAACCATGACGATACCCAAAACCAAGCATTTTTCAGTTTTTCCAAACCAGTATTTTATGTTTTTTAGAGTGACTGCCATTTTTTCCTCCTGCCGGAACGGCCACGTCAATCCGATGACCTTCTCACTCTGGAACGTAATCGCCAAATTGTCAAGGTTGATAATCGACTTGGCTAGACTCTTCTTATGCGATATAATGTCAAACACTATTCGAAAAAAACCCATATTATCGATAGACCCCGTTAATCCAGCTTAAAGGAGACGCCATGTTTGATTACCTGCTTGACGAATCACAAAAAAAATTTATTAGTGAGGTGCGCGAATTTGTAAACTGGGTTCCGCGGGAGATGATTCTCGACATGGATGCGGACCGGATCAAATTTCCCAAGGCATTTCTGAAAGAGGCGGGATTGCGGAATCTTCTGGGATGCCGTTACCCCAAAAAGTGGGGCGGCCGTGAGATGGACTGGGTTACCACCTGCGCAACCCTGGAAGAAATCGGAACCCTCGGGTACGAATTCGCCTGTGTCTTCGGGGTCGGCGCAGAGCTGGTCTGTAACGCCATCATTCAGCATGGCACTGCGGCACAGAAGGAAAAATATGTCAAACCCTTGCTGAAAGGAGATATTTTTGCGGCCGAATGCCTGACGGAACCCCGGGGAGGATCGGATTTTTTCGGCGCCACCACAAAGGCTGAAGACAAAGGGGACTATTTCCTTTTAAACGGTCAGAAGCGGTTTATCGTGGGAGGCGAGGGGGCCGACTATTTCCTCGTCTATGCCCGCACGGAATTCAATACCAAAAACAAACCCCAAAATTCCCTGACGGCCTTTATTGTAGAGCGCGGACCGGGGGTGGAAACCAAATACCTATACGGTCTCATGGGATGTCGTGGCGGGGGCACGGCCCGCCTGGTTTTTAAGGACGTGAAAGTGCCAAAGGAAAATATTGTGGGCAGAAAAAACGGCGCCTACGATGTTTTCAACACCATGATGATACCGGAGCGACTGGGATCTTCGGTCATGGCCATCGGATCGGCCCGTGTGGCCCTGGATGTGGCCACAAAGTACACATCCCGACGAAAGGCTTTCGGGACCACCGTCAACAATTTTCAAGGGGTCAGCTTTCAGATTGCCGAAGCCGCAACGCTTCTGGATGCAGCCCGTGCGCTGGGGTATGCGACGGCCCGGGCTGTGGATGCAAACGTCAACATGCACCGGGTCCGCAGGATGGTCTCCGAATCAAAGAAGTTTATCACCGAATCATGCCAGAAGGTTGTTCACAATGCCATGCAGGTGGTGGGTGGCATCGGGTACACCAATATCTTTCCCATTGAACGAATCTACCGGGATATCCGTTTGGCCTCCATCTGGACCGGCTCCAGCGAAGTGATGAGCATGATCATCGCCCATGAATGGTACCGGGAAAGGCTGAAAGCCAAAACTACTGACGGGGAACGGGACTATGAAGCCGATGCACCGGAAGCGTTTGCGGTTGATGAAAAGATCTACGAATGAGATGTCCCTTAAAAAAAACCCTTGACATCTTTTTTCTAAGAGGCTAAATGCTGAGACATGGAAACGTCTGAGAGAAAAGATGCAACGACTGCTTTAAGGAATTGGTGGTGGCGCCACTTCATACAGAGGAGGTGTGCCAACCTGATTTAGAACCAACAGCAATATCCTGAACCAAACAAACCGTGGCGCGCTTCATCAAGGGCTTCACGGTTTTTTTACAGGTGCATACGAACAAAAGGGCCGTGGGGCAAATTTCCCACGGCCCTTTTTTATTTTGAGGAGTCAGTTTCAATAGGAGCCAATTTCAAGAGGAGCCAATTTGAAGAGGAGCAGGCATTTTGGAAATACAACCTTCACTTTCACAATTCAAACGGATGGCGGCACAGGGCAACCTGATTCCGGTGTACGGGGAATTCCTGGCGGATACGGAAACACCGGTTTCAGCCTACCTGAAAATCAAGGATAAGGCCTTCTCCTATCTTCTGGAAAGCGCCGATGGCGGAACCAGTTGGGGCCGATACAGTTTTATCGGATACAAGCCCCATGTGGTGGCCCGTTTCGCCGACCAACGGATGGAGATTACAAGGGATGACGAAACCGAAACCCTTCGCCAAATTGAAAATCCCCTTGAGGTTTTGAGGGATCTGTCATCACAATACCGCTCAGTGGCATCAAAGGGTCTTCCCCCGTTTCAAGGAGGGCTCGTGGGATTTTTCAACTATGACCTTATCCGAACCTGGGAACCGGTTTCAGGGAATTGTCTGGATGCAAATATGCCGGAATGCATTTTCACCGCTTCCCGGCGGCTCATCATCTTTGACCACCTGACCCACAGGATTACGGTAGCGGCCCATGCCCACGTTTTTGAAAACCGAGATCTGGAAGCCGCCTATTTAGAGGCATGCAATGCGGTGAATGAAACCATTGCCGAACTCGGACAACCTGTCCCCACCGTTATGGAAGGGAATGGCATCAGGGTCTCGGAGCTTACATCCAATGTCAAAAAAGAGCCCTTCATGGCGGCTGTGGCACAGGCGAAGGAATATATTGCTGCTGGAGACGCGATCCAGATAGTCCTATCGCAACGATTTCAGGGAACCGTTTCAGGAGATGATTTTGCCCTCTATCGAAAGCTCAGAAGCATCAATCCGTCGCCCTACATGTTTTATCTCAACTTCGGGGCAACCAGACTGATCGGAGCTTCCCCTGAAATTCTAGTTCGCCTCACCAATGGCCTCATTGAACTGCGGCCCATCGCCGGCACCCGGCCCAGAGGAAAGGATGAGGCCATGGATCAGGCACTGGAACGGGAACTCATGGCGGATCCCAAGGAGAGGGCCGAGCACATCATGCTGGTGGATCTGGGTAGAAATGATGCGGGTAAGGTGGCGGCGCCGGGGACAGTGACGGTTCCCAGATTGATGGAAGTGGAACGTTACTCCCATGTCATGCATCTTGTGAGCCGGGTGGAAGCACAGCTAAGTCCGGAAAAAGACGCTTTTGACCTGTTCATGGCGTCATTTCCCGCGGGAACGGTTTCAGGCGCCCCCAAGATTCGGGCCATGGAAATCATTAATGAACTGGAATCATCGCCCAGAGGTCCCTATGCGGGGGCCGTCGGGTATTTCGGGTTCAACGGCAACATGGACTTTTGCATCACCATCCGCACCATAACCCTGCACAACAATAAACTGTCCATTCAGGTAGGTGCCGGCATTGTAGCCGAC
>Ga0233437_1006821_pt1 | contig 11416 bp, 10 predicted proteins | sample SI_122_August201_FD_182714 | JGI IMG/M metagenome (GOLD analysis project Ga0233437, IMG submission 182714) | Seawater microbial communities from Saanich Inlet, British Columbia, Canada - SI_122_August2016_200_MG | ecosystem: Environmental > Aquatic > Marine > Inlet | place: Canada: British... | reverse complement strand
ATATGGACCTTTCGGCAACTGTATGTGGGCTTACACCTCCTTTCTCTATCTTTTCAATGCCATCCCTGACCTTTTTCAAAAGGTCCTTTTCAGACTCATCACCCGTGAAACCGGACGTGGGCACAATACCCCACGCAATGGTGCCGCCTTCTTCCAGAAAAGCGGTGATCCCATCCAGATAAAGGAGAAAATGTTCGATGAATTCGAATGCATCAAAATTGATAATGTCCGGCCTGGCCGCCAAAATCATGGACCAGTCCGTATTACCGCAGCAGTGTATTCCCACCAGGCAATCAGAATGATCCTTGAGGTAAGATATCATCATTTGAAGCTTATCAACCACATCCTGCCGCCCCATTGAGGAAAAGGCCGACCCGAAGCCCGAAAGAGACGGCTCATCCAAAAAAACCACCGGCTGCCTGCCGGATTTTTCCAGCATCCTCACCTGCCAGAGGGCTTTTATGGCCAGCCCCCTGACCATGGCTTCCGACAACTCGGGATCATGGATAACGGGTCTTCCATCCAGCCCCAGTATTCCCGAGGTGAAGGTAATGGGCCCGACAGTTTGCCCCTTGATGTAATGTGATGGATCTGGTTCCATTTCATTTAAAGACGTCATCAGGGTATACAGCCCCGGCGCATAAGCATCACTGATGGCAAAAGACTCCAGGTCGCCGGAGAAAAACCGCTCGTAAAAATTCACCAGTTCCGATTCCCTATCCCCGGAATGGGTGATGGTGAGACTTCTTTTGTCCGGGTTCACCTCCAGAAGCGGGAGCCCTTCACTGTATTGGACACTCATATCCTCCAGATAGCTGCGTTTCACAAACTGGGGCCAGAAGGGCATGTGGGGAAAAAGCCGTATAATTTCCCGGCAAGTCGCTTCCACATCCAAAAACGGAACACTTCCGATGCCGGTTGCCACAAACCCGAAATCGGGTGAATTTTTAGCCATATTTTATCTCCCCCACCCTTGGAAGCCACTTTTCCAGTATTGCAAGCACTTTTCTTTCCTGGGTATGCACCCTGCCAGACGCTTCCGTTTCGCTGGCAGGGTCGGTTTCCAGTTGGGCTTTCAACTGGGCCAGCCGCTCAGCGGAAACATTGTCATGGGGATGTTCCTCAAGAACCCTTTCATAGGTTTCCACCGCAGCGTCCAGTTGCCCCTGGCTGAAATAAAGCTCGGCGATGGTGGGCGTGGCGAAGTTCACCAGGGATCCCTCTTCATCATCGGGCAAAACAGGCCATTCCTGGTCAGGTCCATCTGCCGCGTCCGCCTTGGCTTCTTCCACCATTTTGAGTATTTCACGCATTTCAGAATCATCTGGGTGGTGTGCCAGGAACCTTTCAGCTTCACGGGCTGCCTCTGTAAACCGCTTCTGCTTTGCATAAATCCCGGCAAGTCCGGCATAGACGGGAAGCAGATCATCCATCATGGATGAAACCTTCAGAAACTCCGTTTCCGCCTGCCCCACTGACCCAATAGCAAGGTAACACTCCGCAAAGAGCATTCTCAAATAAACATCTTTTGGATAGACTCTCAGAAACGTCGTGCACCATTTAATCACTTCATTGATGCGCCCTTCACCCTTCATGCGGGCCAGAATAATGTACAAGGTTGTTTGAGATGGCCCATTCTTCAGAATTTCATCATATAAAGCAGTGTTCTCTTCCATTGTCTAATTCCCGGTTTCACCTTTCCCAAAACGGTAAATAACCTCGTTTTCTCGAATCAGGTTAAGCTCGGCTCTGGCAACAGATTCCACATATGTCATATCCGTACGAAAACGGTGGACCTCCTCAATAAGCGCCTGGTTTTCGGCCACAAGCTTTCGGATGCGATCAAGGCACGCCTGCCGCTCCACTTCTGTCCGGCAGAGACGAACCATCCCCCCCTCACCGTACCAGATCCACCCTGCAATGGGACCTGCGAAACACAATAGGATTAAAGGAATCTTCAGGATTTTCTTTAATTTTGGACTCATCCTGACCTGTCTCCCGCTCAAAAAAGTTGACCCAGAAAATTGATGGATGGATTAAAAAGCTTTCAGTTCTTACGGACCTGCTCCTTGGTAAAATTCTCCACCGGAATATAACCCGTCCCGGTCACCACCAGTTCCACTCGGCTCCAAACATGGAGATCCACTTTCTTGCCGATGCTCCTGCCAACCCGGCTTTCAATACGACGCACTTCAGGCGGTCGGAGGACCCTTGGACCCACAACCTCGGCACGAACCACCCAGGCATCCCCCTTGGGTACCGCATCAACATTGGGGGCAAACATGTTCTGGATGCTTCTGATCTCCTTTTTCATCTCGCGCTCCAGATCCCCGCCGGTAGCCTTCTCCTCTTTCGAAAGCCCCCCAAAATGGGCTTTGCCATACAGCACGCGCCCCTTGCTGCTCACATCCGTCAGATCATCGGAACGGATCAGCAGTCGTACTTTTTGATCCCCGAGCCTCTCCTGAATGGCTTTTTCAAACCTGGATACTTCAAGTGGCGTAAGGTTTCGGCTACTCTGGATGCTGGCCACAACCACCGCACCGTTTTGGAGTTGCACCAGGTCCAGGCCATCTAGATCCAGATAAAGCCCTTTGTAGTTCTCCAGCATTTCCCTGAGAACCTGTTCAGCGATCTGAATCCGTTTGACATTGGGATGAAGCTTGCTGGATATGAATTCACCATCCAGATTCCGAGCCACGACACCACTGGTAGAGCCGGTAGATGAAATATCCTTGGTGATAAAACAGCGCATAATGAGATTGGCATGGGCATCGAGCTTTTTCCCAAGGATGCTCTGCATTTCCTTTATTTTCTGAGGAGACAACACGCGAGGGGTCGTGACATACGCCAGAATATTGATGCCTGAAGCCTCATCGTCGTAAATGACGTTTTCCACACAGGCACCCCGCTCCGTGTTCAATTCTTTTTCCAGAATCCCTTTTATGGCTCTGGTGGTCTCATTTTTCGCAATAATACCCACCAGGGCGTTGGTCAACAAGATGGTCACGAGGATCAACCCGATAGCCGGCGCCAGGAAACGTTTCAGGACAGACATCCCGGAACCCATCTCTTCTCGGCTGACAAACCCCGCAAGGATAAAAAGTGCTGCGGAAACAGCCAGAATGGCCAGGAAATTCGCGAAAAATAGAAGAAAAGCCCCCCATGCCCCTTGGAAAGCCCCGAACGCAATGCAAAGACCGCTGACGGCCAAAGGCGGCGTGAGCGCCGTGGCCATGGCGATACCCGGCAATACCGGACTGATTCGCGCATCGATCATGGCCAGACAACCTGCAATACCCGCGAGGGCTGCCACCAACAGATCCAGCAGGGTCGGGCTGGTCCGGGACAACATTTCAGGCGTCACTTCCTGGGCAAAGGGGAACATGCCCAGTATTGCAGCAACCCCGATGGCGATGAGCACACCGCCGAACTCGGCAACAAACGCCTTCCTGAGAAGGGGCATGTCCCCACGAACAAGACCGAGAGATATACCGAAAATCGGTGTCATGAGCGGAGAGACCAGCATGGCACCGATCACTACCGCCGGACTGTTGGTCACAACCCCGAAACCGGCTATCAGTACAGATATGGAAAGGAGCAGATAATATGTGGCCCTGGGCGTGGAACCCACTGCGATATCATCACGGACTTCCGTCTTTCGACACTCATCCACGGACAAAAGATCCATGAATGTCCGGGTAACAAACCCCCTGCAACAATCGACAATTCCGCGAACAGAACCCCTTTCGCTGCGTTTTTTATCGCTTTGGGCATCTGACGGCCGGCAATTGTCCATGGCTTATCAAAATACCTCTAAGGGCTCGGAAAAGCCCACCATTTAAAAAGCATCAAACATGGAAGCATCGCGTCTTTTTGTCTCCGAATTGGGCTCGGGATCAACATCAGACTCGTTTTCCAGCGAAACCTCCGCTTTTTCCGGGGGTGGTGAAGCCTTCCCGGAGGTCATCTTTGAAGACGTTCGCTTTCGCCAGACCAGATCGGCGTTTCTGACCCAACCCGTTTGTCCTGTTCCGGCTACCTTCACGTAGGCAAAACCCCGTTCCGTCTTGTAGCGCAGCACTTTCGTGTGAAGTGGCAATTCGGCAATGGGGGAACCGGCGGCCCTGTTTTGGGAAAACATCTTGAGGCCCGCAACACCCGCATAATAGACCTTTGGCGCATTGGATTCTTCCCGCGGCGTCAGGTCGGAATCAACCATTGCACAGGCAACCAGGGAAAGGATAGTTGGAACCAGGAAGAATATTTTCAGAAATTTCATGGCGGTATCCATCCTGAAGGAGTAGCAATTGCCGCTTGCCGGTAACCCAAAACACTTTGAGTATAGGAGAAAGAGCATCCCCTTTTCAAGTGAAAATATGCTCCCGGCTTAATCCGCTACACCGGTTATTGAGCTCCCCCGTAAAGTTCCTTTACTTTTCCCCTGTCCACAGTGCCGTCTTCTTGCAGTGGTAATTCGACCACAAACTCAACATATTGCGGTTTTTTGTACCGTGCGATGCGTTCCCCCACAAATTCGATCAGCGCCTGAGCGTCAATGGTTTGACCTTCTTCCAGCACGCAGACCGCTTTGATCCCTTCTTTCCATCTGGGGTCCGGAACACCGATAACCACTGTCGACGCTATTGCCGGATGCGCCAGAACGGCCTTTTCAACCTCCGCGGGATAGACATTTTCCCCTCCCGGTTTGATCAACTCCTTTTCCGCCTTACGCCCCGCATACCACAAAAACCCGTCTTCATCGAACCGTCCCTGGTCACCCGTGTGATGCCATCCGCCCCTGAAGGCGTATTCGTTGTCCTCCGGCAGATTCCAGTATCCCTTAAACACCATGGGACCTTTCACCACAATTTCACCCACCTGTCCTTCGGGAACGGGAACATCATAGTCATCCACAAGCCTGACCTCGGCCATGGGGAGCGTTTTACCCGCCGAGCCCGGTCGATCATTGTATGCCCCGTAGGTGGCCAGGCAGGAGGTTTCCGTCTGACCGTACATGGCGTAAAACGTACCGCCCGTCATTTCCTGATATTTTTCGATGGTCTCAGGCATCTCCAACCCCGTCACGGCCTTGAGGGAACTGATGTCCACTCCGGTTTTTTCATACTGTTCTAATATGGACCCCAAAATTGGAGGGAATTCCACCATGATGGAAATTTTTTCTTTCTGAATCAATTCAGCTGCTCTCACGGCATCAAATCCGCTGACATTCAGGTTAAAGGAACCTGCGTGAAAAGCCGCAGTCGCCATGAAAAGACCCCCCACGTGAAACAGGGGCAGTACGTTGTAGTGAACATCTTCCGGGGTCAAATTCAAAAGGCAGTTAAACTGCATATTTGCGCACAACACATTTCCGTGGCTCAAAAGGGCGCCCCTGGGCCTGCCGGCAACGGCCGCCGTATGGATAATCACGAACCCGTCATCCGTAGCCACGTCTACCGGTTTAAACGCCTTCTCCTGATCCAGAAGCGTATCGAATGGCTTGAAACCGCCGGAGCCAAGATTGAAATAGTCCTCCACAGACGTCAGTTTATCCTTGATGCTCTTCAGTGCTTCTTCAAATTCCGGATCGGCAAAAACAACCTTAGGGCTGCAATCATTGAGATTATAAGCCACCTCATCGGCGCTCAATCGCCAGTTGATGGGCAGCACGATGGCCCCCAAAGCAGCAGCAGCCCCGTAAAGGAGAAAATAGGAATAGCTGTTTTTCCCCAAGATCCCGATCCGGTCGCCTTTTTGAATTCCTGTTTTCTGGAGACCGCAGGCCAGCCGATCCACCGCTTCCTTAATCTCGGAAAACGAAAAGACCCGTGTTTCCCCATCATCCGTCCAGGCCCGGCCCCCGCCATAAATGGCGGCATTGCGATTTATCAGATCATAGAAAGTAAAATCGTGAAGTCCCATTAATCCTCCCCATCAAAAAAAAAGCCTTCACCCTGCCTATTACTTTATTGCAAGAGGGCGGATGAAGGCCATTTGTACTATTCCGTTTTTGTCACAGGGCATTACACCCCGTTTTCCGTTACTGTGCTACCATTTCATATGGATACACCTTTTCCACGCCACCTGCCGAAAAGGAAAAGGAACAACCCGTCAAATGAATCGGGGTCGTACCTTCCGGAACACCTTTCCACCAGCCTTCCAGGGCCTTCCAGGGACTCACGCCTTTTGCCTTCAGTTTAAAGCCGCCTGTAACCAAAAGACTCAAAAGGGCCGAACGTACCGTAATCAACGTGGTTGCCCTTACCTGGTCAATCTTTCCAGCGGGAATCCAGTACTCGTCATCGTTGTTGTAGGTTACTAACTCAAACTCTTTATCAACAACAACGGTAAAGGTCATCCCGTTTAAAAGAATAGGGTAGGGATTTTTATTCTCGATGTTAAAGAGAAAGGTCAATGGTAACAAGGCCCCCCTGTTGTCTCCTTTACCTTTCGTAGGTTTCACCGACTTGGCATAGTACCAATATCCATCATATTGGGGAACCATGAAAGAGTCGAGGGTAACTTTTGGGGCAATAAAATTATTTTCATTGGGTTTAACCTGTGTGCTAGTCGTTACACAGGACGAAAAAACAAACCCAAAGCCAACCAACAGCGCTATAAAAAGCATCAAACGTTTCTTCATCAGTGAACCTCCCTTTTCGATTTCTGTGTTCAGGAAAAGGCATCAAGCAACGCTACCTCATCCTTTACAGTCGAAATCTGTTTAGTGTCAGCTCAACCACCTTTTTCTCCGCTTATAATGTTTTACATCTCGAAAGTTTTTTTTCTCTCCGCCCCCCATGCCCAGATAGAAATCCTTGATATCCTCATTCTGGCTCAGTTTTTCAGAGGTATCATCCATAACGATTCTTCCGGTCTCCATCACATAAGCATAGGGTGCAGTGGTCAGGGCCAGTTTAACATTCTGTTCAACCAGAAGGATGGAAATTTTCTCCTCCCGGTTTAGTTTGGTGATGATATTAAAAATTTCATGAATCAACATGGGCGCAAGTCCCATGGAGGGTTCATCCAGCAATATCAGTTTGGTTCGGTCATCATGGCCCGTCCCACAACCGCCATCTGCTGTTCACCGCCGCTGACAAAGCCTGCGGTTTCAAATCGTTTTTCGAGGAGTCTTGGAAAATAATGATACACCATTTGAAGACCTTCTTTTACGGACCCGGTCTTCCTTAAGTGCGCACCCACTTTGAGGTTTTCCTCAACGGTTAAGTGTTCAAACACTTTTCGCCCCTCAATCACCTGAACAATGCCGGACTTGGCGATCTTGGCGGCCTTAGCGTGATGAATGGGTTTTCCCTCGTACTCAATGCTGCCATCGGTCACTTCCCCATCTTCGGTTTTCAACAAACCGGAAATGGCTTTGAGCGTCGTGCTTTTCCCTGCACCGTTGGCTCCCAGAAGCGCCACGATACCACCGCGGGGAACCTCAATGGAAACGCCTTTGAGCACCAGAATAACCTCATGGTACTTAACCTCAATGTTCTTGATTTTAAGGATTGCCTCTGATGTCTCCAAGACATTACCTCCAAACGTGATGGTTTAAATGGGCAGTTTGACGACAGAACCTCTTTTCATTAATAGCCGAAGAAACCGCCTTCTTTTTCAGTCTTATCCCAAAGCTTGGGCCATCTTTTCTTCAGGTTCACATCCTCAACCACCTGAAATTTTCCGCCTTTCCATTCCTGAACAATACAACCGGTGGCCGCGCGATGATCCTTGGCCGTATAGCTGATGGGCGCAGCGCCCAGGCCGATATCGAAATTCCGCATGGTCTCAAAACCCTTTTCCATGATGGCGGGGCCTGAACCTTTCTTGGTGACATCCACACCGGCCGCGTCAGCCCGTTTTAAGGCTTCCCACAAAACCAGCGCATCACCCCATGCCTGAACCGTACGAATGAGTCTTTTTCCCAAGGGCACGCCGGGGCTGTATTTTTCAGCCGAGGCAACCACCAGGTCCATATTCTTCACGTCCTGACCAAAAAATGCACATGGGGTAGCGCCCATGACACCTTCGGCCGCCTTGCCGGCCAGCCGCGGCAGGTTCTCATCAAAGCCCCAGTTGTTGACGATCCAGCCGGCTCCCAACCCCAACGCATAAGCGTCCCGGACGGTTGCCGCAACACTCATGGTGGTATTGCCATGCCACACCAGATCGGGTTTGAATTTTTTAAGGGCCATCACCTGGCTTTTGGTGTCCAGGGCAAAGAGAGAAACATCCTGATCCGGTCCCACTTCAAAACCCAGCAGTTTGGCCTGGTTTTTGATGGCCTTGATGGGTGCCGAGCAGTAGGGAGATGCAAACATGTAACAGGCCGCAAAACGCGGTTTCCGTTTTCCGAAATCCGGATGCTTGGACCATTTCTTGTCAAACCATGCGGTGATGCAGCTCCTGGCATTGGTGGAATAATCCGATGAGAAAAACAGGTTGTACGGCGTCTTTGCAGGATTCGTCAAATGGGCGGAATAGGATGCCGACACATAAGGGATCTTGTCCTTGTTGACGGTGGGTGAAAGGGCTTCCGTATCACCGGTCCCCCAACCCATGATGGCAACGGATCCCAACCGTTTCAACATCTTGTACTTGGTGATGGCCTCGGGAATCCGGTAACCATAATCAAACCACGTATATTTGAGTTTCTTGCCGTTGACGCCCCCCTGGCTGTTGATGTATTTGAAGGCGTCCATCATGCCGATGGCATAATCCTTCCCCACATCGGACGTGGCGCCGGTGCAATCCATAAGCCCCCCGACCTTGATTTTCTTTGCAGCGGCAACCGTTCCAAAAGCTGTCAGAAAAACCACCGCCAGCAACAGAATCCCTAATTTTGTGAGCATACTCTTTTTCATAAAATTGTCCCCCTTATTACGCTGGTTATGAAACTATCATGCCAACCTATATCATCGACGATATGAAACATCATCTAAAAGACAGTCCTCACCCCCTTTCTCCAGAACAGTGCCACAATAAACATTATTTTAGAATCCCGCCACGGGCGGAATTATGGTTCCAGACTGATAAGTGCCGCGCGTAATGATAATCGTATTCGAATTTTATCCTGCCCCCTTAGTAAGAAAACGGCCAGAGGTTGAAGTAATTCTTCGCCTGCCACCAGCGGTAAGCGATACCGTTGGGTTCATAAATTAAAAAACCACAGATGGCCAACCCGAAAGCCATGTCCTTGACGTAAGCGAAATCCATGAGGAGCTGCGGATAATAGTCCGCCAGTGGAATCACCGCCAGTTGAAGAACTTCCATCACCACCACCATGAAGATGGAACCAAAAATAGCCCCCTGGATTGATCCTACACCGCCAATGAGAATCACACCCACCAGCCACAGGGACAGAAACCATTGAAAATGCTCGGGGCTGAGGGCTGCGGTATTACACACCCAGAAGGCGCCTGCGACACCCGCCATGAACCCGGCCACGAAAAATGCCAGCAGCTTGTACCATACAATGTTGATCCCCAGCGCTTCCGCGGCGATGTCGTTGTCCCGAATGGCCACCCAGGCCCGACCCGGTTTGGAGCGGAGCAGGTTGGCCAGAACAATAATCATCAGAGACAACAGGACCACCATGACCAGGTAGATGCTCAACTCGTTATCGATGACCCAGGGGCCGATCTTGATGGTGCCGGGCGGCAGGGAAAAGGCCTGCCCTCGCCCGCCGATCTGGCTGACATACTGGGTTAAAATAAAATCCACGGTGATAAATTGCGCCGCCATGGTGGTTAAGATCAAATAAAATCCTTTGACCTTGACGGAAGGGAGTCCAAACAGCACACTCCAGAGCCCGGCGACAACACCCGCCGCAACAATGCTCACGGGATAAGCCAAGCCCGCATCCACCATGAACTGGGGCCAGGGGAACTGCAATATGAGCATGGTGCTGGTATAAGCGCCCACCGCAATAAACGCGGCGTGCCCCAATGTCAAAAGCCCCGCATAGCCGATCAACAATTGAACACCCAACGCACCCATGGCCGTATACCCCACCATGGTCGCCACACTCATCCAATACTCATCAAACAGAAGCGGAATCCCCACAAAAACAACCAGCAAAAGCAGAAGCATTTTCCCTTTGATGAACTTGGTCTGCCACCATCCCTGATCTTCTTTGTAATCCTGATGGTAATCACCGCAAGGCAACCATACACTGCTCATATATACCCCCTACAAAATTCTTGATCCCCGGATTTCAAAACATCCCGTCAAAAAAAGTCGCTTCCCTTACACCCTTTCAATCCGCTCCCATCCCCATAAACCGTAAGGCTTAAAAAGAAGAAAAACCGCCATGAAGACAAAGGGGACGATCTCTTTTACACCCCCCGGAAAATACTGATCCAGATAGGTGCCTGAAAAATTCTGAAGCAAGCCGATCAGAATCCCGCCCACAATGGCGCCCGGAACCGAATTCAACCCGCCCAAAACAACCGCCGGCAGCACCAGCAACCCCAGGTACCCCACGGAAATATTAATACCGTTGATGTTCCCCAAGAGCGCACCGCCAACCCCCGCACTCATGAACGCAATGGCCCAGGCCGCAGAATACACAAAGCGTGCGCTGACACCCAGGGACAGGGCCGCGGTCTCGTCATCGGCCGTTGCCTGCATGGAAAGCCCCCAGCGGGTGTATTTGAAAAAGCACATAAAAATGATGAGCAACACGATGGCCAGGATGAAAGACCAGAGATAGACCGGCGAAATCTTGAGAATTCCCAATGAAATGGGCTCAATCTCAAAAACAGCCGGTTCAAAAACCCGGGTGTCCGACCCCCAGATGTATCCGATAAGCCCCTTCAGGAAAAAGGAAAGTCCCACGGTTACCATAATGACCGCCAGAATCGGTTCTCCAATAAGCTTATCCAGAAAAATCCGCTCCGTCAAAAAGCCTAAGACAATGCCCACCAGAAGTGTCAGAAACACCGCCAGAACAAAGGGCATCCCCGTACTGTAGAATGAATAGGTCACATAGGCCCCGATGAGGGTCAACTCTCCCATGGCCAGATTCAAAACCCCTGAACATTTATATATGAGAACCCATCCCAGGGCCACCAGGGCATAGATGCCACCCACCATAATCCCCGTGGTCAAGCTCATAAAAAACAGCTCCATTCGCTTCCTCCTCGCTTATCTTTGGGTCTGCTGATATTTTCCTAAATGTTACAGTTTCTGAATCCTCAAATCGGTTTTAATGCGTTGCTCCCGTCCATCCTCGTAGGTAATGGTAGTATCCATGTGCACCACATCCGTATCGGAATAAAGGGCATCCACGATGTCCTTATACCGGTCCATCACAAAAGCGCGGCGAAGCTTTGAGGTTCGGGTCAACTCTTCGTCATCCGCATCAAATACCTTATACAGATTCACAAATTTGTTGATCTTTGCC
>Ga0233437_1006818_pt1 | contig 11425 bp, 12 predicted proteins | sample SI_122_August201_FD_182714 | JGI IMG/M metagenome (GOLD analysis project Ga0233437, IMG submission 182714) | Seawater microbial communities from Saanich Inlet, British Columbia, Canada - SI_122_August2016_200_MG | ecosystem: Environmental > Aquatic > Marine > Inlet | place: Canada: British... | reverse complement strand
AATATAATCGGGGTTATCACTGTTCAGCGGTCCGCTCATCCGGATTTACTGGCCTGGTTTTTGCGGGAATATGAATTGCCTGCGGACGACAGTCTGGCAGCTTCTCACATAATTAATTAGTTCCTGACTGGGATTCGGTTCAATTATAAAACAAAGCTTTTTAATCCGTGTTTAATTGACTAAATTTTCTCTTCATGATCTTCATGTCAGGGATAAATAAACAGCGCGATTTTTTTAAAAGAAAAAGCATTCTATCTGTCTGTTCAAGAAGTCCGATTTTGTTATAAGGGTAATGATTCTAGATTGCGGAGGTCCCGCTCAACTCCATCTGTTAGGTTTGATTTTTGGAAAAAATTTTTGAGTCTATTGAAGCCAAACCAGGGATAGCAGGTTTTAAAATTGATCTAAAAAAGCTCATAGGATAAAGACATGAAGCCAAAAGTATACATTGAGACTTCAATTCCAAGCTATTTGACTGCTATGCCAAGCAACGATCTTCGCGCTATGGCAAATCAAGCTACAACGATTGAATGGTGGAAGAATCGAAGCCCTGACTTTGACATTTACATTTCGGAATTTGTTGTTGCTGAATCATCACAAGGTCATCCCGAAGCAGCAAAGCGTCGTTTGAACGCTATTAAAAAAATTCCGGAATTGAACGTCACAGAAAAAGTACAACAATTGGGCAAAGCATTAATATATGATGGTCCTATTCCTGAAGGAGCTGAGAACGACGCATACCATATAGCTGTTGCAGCGGTGAATGGGGTAGATTATCTTCTTACATGGAATTGTAAGCATATCGCCAATGTAGCAATGCGCCCTCAGGTTGAGACAGTTTGTCGTAAGCATGGCTTTGAACCACCAATCATATGTACACCTCAAGAACTGATGGAGGATTAATACTATGTGGCAAGATCCAATTGTCAAAGAAACCAGAGCGTTAAGAGAGCAATACGTTTCCAGATTCAAACATGACGCTGATGCAATCTTTGAAGATATTCTTAAACGCCAGGAAAAATCCCGGCGAAAGCGTGTCTCGTTTCCTGCACGTAAGCCAAAAGTTAAGAAAAATATTGCCTGACCAGTCATTCCAGAGGTTGGGAAAGCCAATCACAAGGGGAAGGACCTGACGGAAGTACGCAGCCCGCAAAGGAAACTCGTACCGGACATGTAATGAAGAAACAATCCTTCAAACTATCGAATTTGATGATAATGGCAACCGTAGCTGGACGGGGTTTGTAACCCCGTCCAAATATTCATTTAAGGAATGTTATATCCTAATAAATAGAGTGAAAAAAGAGAACAACAAGGGAATTTATTTCATTACACCAACAATATGGAACTGGTATTATATTTTTGATCGACATGCTTGATGGCGGATATTAGCTGATTGAATAAAGTATTGTCAGAAAAATAAAGGGCTGGAAGTGTATGCCGGGATGCATTTAGAATCAAAGTATGAAATCAATGAAAGTAAAACAAGTTTTGAAAATGCTCAAAGATGATGGCTGGTACTTAGGGAATTCGCAAGAAATAAGATACCCGTATTACGCAGAATTTTTGTTCGTATTCAAGGCGCGGCAATGGGCGCATATTGTAATATTCGTGGATTGTCGCAACGCAGAATACGGACAAAAAGACAAGTAAGATGGGTGTGTTTGTTTTTGTGACTTCCCTTAGATCGTACAAAAGGCAGCCATCGTCAATTTAGGCATCCTGCAAAATCAGGTTTAGTAACTGTTCCGGGAAAGCTACAGGATGAATTGGCTCCCGGAACCCAACATAGTATTTTAAAACAAGCAAGGTTAACAAAATGAAATATTTAATCGTTATAGAAAAGACTAATACAGGTTTTTCGGCATTTACACCCGATATCGACGGTTGTGTAGCGACTGGAAAAACCAAAGAAGAGGTACGGAAAAATATGAGAGATGCATTAGACTTTCATTTAGAAGGTTTATTTCTTAGCAAACAAGACATTCCAAAACCTTATACATGTTCAGACTATGTTGAACTTGCAGCAATGGCATAACCAATCACTTGAAGCTCGTAAAGGAGCATCCGAAGTTCTGCATAACGCAATTGAATCATGCCACCATGCTCCTGAATCTCTTATTTAAAACCTATTACGGAGTGAAAACAATTTAGTAATGACCAAAGAATCGAAAAACAAAACAATCTATTTGATAGACGGCAGCGCGTATATATACAGGGCTTATCATGCTGTGAGAAGTTTAAGTAATTCAAAAGGATTTCCCACAAATGCTGTTTTTGGATTTACCCGTATGCTTCTGAAACTTATCAGGGAAAAAGAACCGGAATATATTGTGATGTTTTTTGATGCAAAGGGGCCAACTTTCAGGCATGAAATATATTCTGAATACAAGGCAAACCGCCCCCCGATGCCGGACGATCTCAAAGTTCAGATTAAGCCGATCAAAGATATTACTCTGGGATTTAACCTGAGAATTATTCAAAAAAACGGATTTGAAGCTGACGACCTGATCGGAACTATATCACAAAAAGCTCAGGAAGCTGGATTTCGCGTTGTCATGGTCACAGGTGATAAGGATTTTATTCAACTGGTGACAGATAAGGCTGTTATCTGGGATCCGATGAAAGATAAAACAATTGATGTTCAGTCCATTCAAGAAGAATACAAAATTCAGCCACATGTATTTAGAGACATACTTGGGCTGGCCGGGGACACAGCGGATAATATACCGGGTGTGCCCGGGATCGGTATTAAAACAGCCGTATCTTTGATGCAAAAATTCGGAACAATCGAAAGCCTCTACCAACAGATTGATACGATTACAAAAAAAAAGCAGCAGCAAAATCTTGCAGAATATAAAGACAGAGCTTTTCTAAGCCGGAGACTGGCTGCAATAGAAACCAATGCCCCGGTGGAATTTAAAGAACACGACTTTATATACACATCCCCTGATAATGATCGGCTTGCTCAACTCTTCAAACAGTTTGAATTCAGGCAGCTTCAGCAGGACCTGCCGGGAAAAAGTGATCTTAGCAAAAAAAATTACAACGCTGTTTTTAAAGAGCATGAACTTGAGAGCCTTATATCCCGACTTGAATCCTCAAACCTGTTTGCCCTGGATACAGAAACCACGTCTGTCAATTCCATGACAGCCAGACTTATCGGGCTCTCCTTTTCAACACAACCGGATGAAGCTTTTTATATACCATGCGGCCATGATTATCCGGACGCGCCATCACAGCTTGATCTCAAATATGTTTTAAATCTTTTGCGGCCTGTGCTTGAAAATAAGGACATAAAAAAAATCGGGCAGAATATTAAATACGACCTGATGATGCTTGCCCGTTATAATATTAATCTTCGCGGGGTGGTTTTTGATACTATGCTTGCATCATATCTTATAAATCCTTCAAAGCGCGGGCATAGCCTGGATCAGATAGCGCTTGATTTTCTGGGGCACAAAACCATCACATATGAGGATGTTGCGGGCAAAGGGAAAAAAAATGAGGGATTTAATACAGTTGCGATTGATAAAGCAATCCCTTACGCGTGCGAAGATGCTGACATAACACTTTCTGCATACAACGTTCTAAAGCCCATGCTTGAAGATGCCGGCCTTGCAGACCTCATGGAAAATGTTGAAGTTCCGCTTATATCTGTTTTAATGCAAATGGAAATGAAAGGCATACATGTTGATAAAAACAGACTTCGGAGCTTGTCCGGAAAAATTGAGCAGCAGCTCAAAACTCTTGAAACCAGTATTTATGAAATAGCAGGGCAGAAATTTAACATAAGATCATCGCAACAGCTTGGAGACATTCTTTTTGAAAAACTCAAATTGCCGGTTCAGAAAAAAACAAAGAAAAAGACTGGTTATTCAACAGATGTTGATGTTTTGACAACGCTTGCAAAAAAGCATGAACTGCCGGCTGTGATTCTGGAGCACAGAACACTTTCAAAAATAAAGTCAACATATTCGGACGCATTGAGCAACCTTGTAAATCCTGAAACCGGTCGCATACACACATCTTTTAACCAGACAGTTACAGCAACAGGCCGCCTTAGCAGTTCAAATCCGAATCTCCAGAATATCCCGATAAAAACTGAGGAAGGAAAGGAGATTCGCAGAGCATTTGTTCCAAAACCTGGCTGTCACATACTTGCGGCTGATTATTCACAGATAGAACTGCGGATCCTTGCCCATTATTCGGAAGACCCCATTTTGATCAAAGCATTTATGGAAGATGAAGATATTCACACAAGAACCGCATCAGAAATATTTCAGGTATTCCCCGCCATGATTGATCCACAGTTGAGAAGACAGGCAAAAGAAATTAATTTCGGAATTATTTACGGCATGAGTCCGTTTGGTCTTTCAAAATCGCTCGGCATAAGCAGAAAAATGGCAACAACCTATATTGACAACTATTTTTCAAGATACAGCCGTGTGAAAAAATTTATCCGGGAAACAATCACGCTGGCCAGAGAAACAAAAAAGACAAGTACACTCCTCGGACGGATCCGTGTTTTGCCAGATATAAACAGCACAAATCAAAATGTTCGAAAATTTGCTGAGCGTACAGCAGTTAATACTCCGATACAAGGATCAGCCGCGGATCTTATAAAAATTGCAATGATCAACCTGGACAAAAAACTGGCGCAACAAAATCTGGAATCCGCAATGCTTCTTTCTGTGCATGATGAAATTATACTTGAAGTCCCTTCGGATGAGCTTGAAACTGTAACACAGCTTGTTACCCAAATAATGGAAAATGTGTGGGAACTCAAAGTGCCGCTTAAAGTAAATGTTTCTTTCGGAGAAAACTGGGCACAGGCGCATTAAACCCGAACTCGTCACAAAGCTATTATTCTAAAAACACGGGATATTGTATAATGCAAAGTAACGCCGTTAAAGAGTTCTGAGAAATACCGATCAGATTTAGGTTTTTCTCGAAAAGGGGCTTATATAAATTTCCCTGATTTCTATGTATGAATATAGCTGTTTGACATCATTCCTATTATGTCATTGCCTTGCAAAAAGCATGCCAAGAAAAACCTAAGTATGTTGAGTATATCAACTAATATGCGGTTTGTTCCGGCTTCCAGGAACCGTTATATTGTCAAACCGTCCTATAATTTATTCGGGTTTAAAATCGTTCATATTGTATCTCCTTCTTTATTATCAATCAGTTCTTCAGATTCAACGAGAATTGCTTGAGTCATGATGTTCAACTTGACAAAGGAAAAATTAAAAAATAAGCTAGTTAGCTTTTAGCTTATTATAGCAAATTTATAGACTTTCAAATACCTACAAATCTGGGATACAAAATCGTGGGAATTAACCTGAGCGGAATCATCATAATCGTCGGAAACTATGGAAGCGGAAAAACTGAAGTTTCTGTAAATCTTGCGGCCAATCAAAAACGTAAGGGGATTAATGTTTGTGTTGCAGATTTAGACTTGGTTAATCCCTACTTTAGAACTCGTGAAGCTATAAACTCGCTTTCAAAACTAGGTGTTGACGTAATTGCGCCAGAAAAGCAGTATCTGAAAGCTGATCTGCCCATATTAAGCCCCAAAGTTATTCGATTAATACGTCAGCCCGGACAGTTGGCAATTCTGGATGCAGGCGGAGATGGTGTTGGCTCAACGGTCCTTGCTGCCCTTGGTGATTCACTTAATAACAAAAAAATTCGAATGCTTCAGGTAGTTAACCCATTTCGACCTTTTACAGATACCATTGACGGATGTATCAACATCCGTGAACAAATCGAAAAAGCCTCAAACCTCACAATAAACGGTATTATCAGTAATACAAACCTCATTGATCAAACAACAAAGCAAGACATATATAAGGGATACGGGTTTGTAAAATCTTACGCAGTAAAACTCGGGTTGCCCCTTGAATTTATAACTGCCAGTAAAAAATTCATGTCCGCAATCAGACTAAATAGTTTTTCCTGTCCGGTTTTACCCATAGAAAGACAACTCGTCCCTCCGTGGAAAAACGCTGAAAAATTTTCATAAAAAAAGGAGCAGGGGCAGACAACGATGGCAGGTCAACTTTTTATAATTTCCTGTACCAAAACAAATCGTAAAATAGCTATTTCAATTTGCACACTAAATATTATAAGGAGTCAGTTTTATGGCATCATATAACTATCATATTGATGAAAAGCGGTGTAAAGGATGCGGTCTGTGTGTCAGTATATGCCCAAAAAGTGTTCTTGATGTTTCAAGAGAAGTTAATGCAAATGGATACTTCCCTGCTTATCAAGCCAGGCCCGAGGATTGTGTGACCTGTGCAATGTGCTGCACTATGTGTCCTGACGTAGCCATCACTATTAACGAAATCATTGAACAGGCAGCATAGCAAAATAAATGGAGGAAAAATATGGCTAAGGTTTTAATGAAAGGAAATGAAGCAATTGGAGAAGCTGCAATCAGAGCAGGATGTCTCAGCTATTTTGCTTATCCAATCACACCTCAATCCGAAGTGGCTGAATATCTCTCCAGGCGGATGCCGGAAGCAGGCGGAGTCTTTTTGCAGGGAGAAAGCGAAGTTGCTGTTTCATACATGGTATTTGGAGCAGCCGCAGCAGGTGCCAGAGTTTTTACAACATCCTCAAGCCCCGGCATAAGTCTTATGAGTGAAGGCATAAGCTATATCGCAGGTGCTCAGTGCCCGGCTGTATTCGTAAATATCATGCGGGGAGGCCCCGGTTTAGGGGGAATACTTCCCTCTCAGGCAGATTACCTGCAGGCAACAAAAGGAATCGGGCACGGGGATTTCAGACTGCTTGTAATGGCTCCTCACAGTGTGCAGGAAGCCGCTGAAATGGTCATGATGGCATTCCCCCTGGCTGAAAAATATCGTAACCCTGTTATGATTCTTGGAGACGGGCTTATTGGTCAGATGATGGAACCCGTAGAATTTCCGGAGCATCTTAGAACCGAACCTTCAAATAAAGATGAATGGGCAACCAATGGCATGGATACCAGAAAAAGCAAAAAACGGAATCTTGTCAAATCCCTGTTTTTAGATCCGGAAATGTTAAACAACCACAATCTCACTATAAAAGCTAAATATGAACAAATGGCCAAAGAAGAAATCAGATATCAGGAATACAATACAGATGCTGAATATAAGGTACTCATAGTTAGCTATGGCACAATGAGCAGGGTGTGCAGAACTGCTATTGACAACTTGAAAAGCCAGGGAATTGAAGTTGGTATGATAAGACCTCAGACCCTGTTCCCTTTTCCTGAAACCGCAATACTCGAAGCAGCCTCAAAAAACAGTTGCTCTCATGTTGCAAGCATTGAAATGAGTATGGGCCAGATGGTCGAAGATATTCAACGATCTGTCCAGGGAAAACGTCCTGTCAAATGGTATGGAAAATGTGGCGGTGATGTGCCCACTCCGGAAGAAATCATTATTTTTGTCAAAGGATTGATCGGTCTGTAAAAAATTCAATTTTAAAGGACTGGTAAAAAGTCCGATTTTAGCTATTTTTCTATTTTTGGCTTTTTACCGATTCATAACACAAACTTTTTCAGCAGGAGCATATATAATGGGAAAAACATTCAATAAACCGGAAGCTCTTGCCGACACCACCACCCACTTTTGTCCCGGATGCACTCATGGCGTCATTCATAGGCTGGTAGCTGAAGTTATTGACGAACTGGAAATCAAGGGCAGAACTATCGGCATAGCGCCGGTAGGTTGTGCAGTGTTGGCTTACAACTATTTTACTTTTGACTTCCAGGAAGCCGCTCATGGCCGTGCCCCGGCAATGGCCACCGGCATAAAACGTGTGAGACCGGATCTAATGGTATTCACCTATCAGGGAGATGGAGACTTGGCAAGTATCGGCATGGGTGAAATCATTCACGCAGCAAACAGAGGAGAAAAATTTACAACAATCTTTGTGAACAATGCAGTCTATGGCATGACTGGCGGGCAAATGGCCCCAACAACCATGCCGAATCAAAAAACAACCACATCTCCTATGGGCAGAAATGTTGATGAAGTAGGCATGCCTATAAAAGTTGCCGAACTGTTAGCAGCCTTGCAGACTCCAGGATATATTGTCAGAGCATCTGTAATAAAGCCCAAATATATCAACAAAGCAAAAAAGGCATTAAAAAAAGCATTTGAGTTCCAACTCGAAGGTAAATGCTACAGCTTTGTTGAAATATTAAGTACATGCCCCACAAACTGGGGGCTTACTCCGGTAAATGCTGTGAAATGGACAGAAGAAAACATGTTCCCCTATTACGAACTCGGTGAATATAAGACACCCTAAAGATAAAAAGGAGGCAAATAAATGCAAAGCGAAGTAATGTTTGCAGGTTTTGGGGGGCAAGGAATCTTGTTGAGCGGAAAAATTCTAGCTCATACAGCCATGGATCAAGGATTTAAGGTGGCATGGATTCCTTCATACGGTCCGGAAATGCGGGGCGGAACTGCTTATTGTACAGTAGTAATCAGTGACAAGCCAATAGGTTCGCCGATCATAAAAAATCCACTCCATCTCGTGGCAATGAATCGTCCATCAATGGAAAAATTTGTGCCTGTAATAAAACCAGGAGGCATAATTCTGGTCAACAGTTCATTAATACCCGTCAAATCAGGAAGAGATGATATTTATGAACTCAGAGTGCCAGCCGTTGACATAGCAAATGAAATCGGAAACGTAAAAGCTGCTAATATTGTAGCTCTTTCCGCTTTTGTAGCACATAGCCAAATTGTTGACTTTGAATTATTTATCAAATCAGTCAAACATGAATTTGCCGATAAACCAAAAGTCATTCCAATAAATATGAAAGCAATTGACAAAGGCAAGAAAGCAACGGAAAAATTCTAAGGAATCAGGTCGCCTTCTTAAAAATAGAAAAAAGCTTTGACTCTTGGGATTAGCCAAAGCTTTAAACTTCTTTTTAAGGTGAAATCAATTCAATCTGACTGATCGATGCTGCATCTCCGGGACGTCTTCCAATCTTTACAATTCGAGTATAACCACCTGATACAGATCCAAATCGCTCCGCAGCCTCTTCAAACAATTTATGAACAACAGCCTTTTCTCTTACTATTGCCAGCGCTTGGCGTCTGGCATGGAGGTCTCCCCGTTTTGCCAATGTAACCAGATGGTCAGCAAAACTTCTTAAATGTTTTGCTTTCACATCCGTAGTCTTAATTTTATTATACTTAAATAGTGATGTAACCATATTTCGGAACATAGCTTTCCGATGACTACTATTTCTATTTAATTTAACCCCTGCTTTTCTATGTCTCATAAAATTTACTCCATCTCGTTCTCAGGATACACAAAACCTTCCATATCCATACCGAGCGAAAGTCCCATTTCACTTAGAACTTCCTTGATTTCGTTCAACGACTTCCTTCCAAAATTTTTAGTTCTAAGCATCTCACCTTCTGTTTTGGAGACTAATTGATAAATTTTGTTGATTTCTGCATTCTTCAGACAATTAGCACTTCGAACAGATAATTCTAGTTCATCCACACTTCTATAAAGATTCTCATTAAAACCAACTTCCTGACACTCATCAATCTTTTTGTCTGAATCAGGTTCAAGCTGCTCATCAAAATTAATAAAAACCGACATCTGCTCTTTTAGAATTTTTGCTGCATACGCAATCGCATCCTCAGGCAGAATGCTTCCATCAGTTTCAACTTCAAAAATAAGTTTATCATAGTCAGTTCTCTGACCAACTCGTGCATTTCCTACGTTATAAACAACTCGTTTTATCGGTGAAAAAACAGCATCAATAAGTATATCACCACTACGCGCATTATCAATCTTATTTGCTTCTGCCAAGGAATAACCTTTTCCAACATGAACAGTCATAAACATTTTTAATTCAGCATTTTCAGAAAGACTGGCAATATGCTGATCCGGGTTTAACACCTCACACCTACCATCATCACTGATAATATCAGCGGCAGTTACCTCCCCTTTTCCTTGTTTATCAATACGAACAACTTTCGTTCCCTGGTGAAAGGCTTTCAGACGAACCTCTTTCAAATTAAGAATAATTTCAGATACATCTTCCAAGATGTTTGGAATGCTACTAAACTCATGCACTACAGAATCAAATCTCACAGAAGTAATAGCTGCTCCGTAAAGAGATGAAAGGATTATTCGTCGCAAAGAATTTCCTATAGTTATTCCGAATCCTCTTTCAAGTGGCTCATAAACGAACTTGCCATACGATTGTGTACTAACAACGGCATCAATCTTTTCCGGTTTTATAATTTCATACCAGTTTTTGTACATAAGTTCATTTGATGACATTCTGCATCTCCATTATTGTGACAACGAATAAGCTCCAGCTCCGTGCTCTAATGCCTACTTTGAATAAAGTTCTACAATCAGCTGTTCTTGTATTGGGATTGTAATTTCTTCTCGAGCCGGCCTTCCACTAACAATACCTTTCATATTCTCTTTTTCAAGCTTTAACCACTGCGGAATTCCTCTACGAACCACAGCATCAAGTGAATTTAAGATAGGTTGTATTTTTTTACCTTTTTCAGAAACTTCAACGGTATCAGCAATATTTATAAGGTATGAAGCTATATTAACTTTTTTACCGTTTACAAGAAAATGATTATGTCTGACAAAATGTCTTGCCTGGGACCGAGAATCCGCAAATCCCAAACGATAAACTACATTATCTAAACGCCTTTCGAGCATAATCAGAAGATTGGCTCCTGTAACTCCTCTTTTCCTATCTGCTCTTTCAAAAAACAAGCGAAATTGACTTTCTGAAAGACCGTACATACGTTTAACTTTTTGCTTTTCCCTAAGCTGAATTCCATAATCTGAGATTTTCCTGCCACGCCGCTGTCCATGCTGGCCAGGCGGATATCCACGTCGTTCAAAAGCACACTTATCAGAATAACAACGATCCCCTTTAAGGTACAATTTCAAGCTTTCACGGCGACATAGCCTACATACCGACCCCGTATATTTAGCCAAGTCTTCCTCCTTATTTTTAAAAACTTCCCTATGCTATTTCCAAAACAAAGACACTAAAAAATAGTGCCACCATACACATGCGGCATTCAATCGGTTATTAGATATTATTCGGAAATAAAAACCTGAGAAAGTACAGACAGATTTATTCCCGATATGATTTACTAAACCCTGCGCCTTTTTGGAGGACGACAGCCATTGTGCGGTATAGGCGTAACATCCTTGATTGTAGCGATTTTAAAACCTACTGCCTGAAGTGACCGAAGCGCGGACTCTCTGCCAGCTCCTGGTCCTTTGACATAAACTTCTACATTTTTCATCCCATGTTCCATTGCCTTTTTGGCAGCATCTTCAGCGGCAAGCTGAGCCGCGAATGGTGTACTTTTTCTAGATCCCTTAAATCCCTGAACCCCGGAACTAGACCATG
>Ga0233437_1006814_pt1 | contig 11431 bp, 9 predicted proteins | sample SI_122_August201_FD_182714 | JGI IMG/M metagenome (GOLD analysis project Ga0233437, IMG submission 182714) | Seawater microbial communities from Saanich Inlet, British Columbia, Canada - SI_122_August2016_200_MG | ecosystem: Environmental > Aquatic > Marine > Inlet | place: Canada: British... | reverse complement strand
ATATAAAGGTTACGGAAAAAACTAACAATAATTTTATAAAATATTCGATTTTTTAACTTTTATGGTTGATAAAAATGAAATTTTATTTCCGTATGATAAAATTAGAAAAGTACAGGATAAATTAATTGAAATGATTATTCATTCATTGCCTGAAAAACAAAATTTGATAGTTCACGCACCAACTGGTCTCGGTAAAACTTCAGCATCCATATGTCCTACAATTTCTTATGCACTTGAAAATGATATGAAGGTATTATTTTTAACTTCTAGACATACTCAACATCATTTAGCAATTGAAACCTTAAAAGATATTAAAAAAAAACATGACGTTGAAATAATTTCATCTGATTTAATTGGTAAAAAATGGATGTGTTGTCAAGCTGGTGCAAAGGATCTTTATTCAAATGAATTTTCAGAATTTTGTAAAAAGATGCGTGAAGATAAAACTTGTGAATTTTTTAATAATATCAGAAATTCAAATAAATTGTCTGTTAAAGCAAAAAATTTAATTGAGACATTATCTAATCAGATTTCGCATACTGAACAAATTGTTGAAAAATGTACTGATGATGATTTGTGTCCATATGAAATTGCGTTAATTTTAGCAAAAAAATCTAATATTATTATTACCGATTATTATTATGTATTTCATCCAACCGTTAGTGAGATGTTTTTAAAAAGAACTGATGTAGATTTATCTAAAACAATTGTTATTGTTGATGAAGCACATAATCTTCCTGATCGTGTGCGTGATTTAGCAACAAGTAGACTTACTAGTAATATAATTAGAAGAGCGTTATCTGAAAGTAAAAAATACCATTATGAAGAAACCATAGTTAATCTTGTAATCATTCAAGATGTATTAAATAATATGTCTCAGAGTTTAAAAAATTCTGAAGAAAGGTTAGTGAATAAAGAAGAATTCATATTAAAAATTGAAAAAGAAATAGGATTTGATCAATTAATTAATGATTTAGAATTTATCGCAGAAGCTGTTAAACAAAAACAAAGACATAGTTATATTGGTTCAATTGCAAATTTTTTAGAAAATTGGAATGGTCCAACTGAAGGGTTTGCAAGATATATTTCTCAGTCTGAATTTAATAATAAACCTCAAACGGTTTTATCAAATTCATGTTTAGACCCATCTGTTATTACTAAACCAGTTATTGAAAATGTGTATCAAACTATTATGATGTCTGGGACTCTTACTCCTACTGAAATGTATAGAGATTTACTTGGAATGGATGATGCAATTATGAATACTTTTCCATCACCTTTTCCAAACGAAAATCGATTGAATTTAATAATTCCAAAAACAACAACAAAATACAGTGCAAGGTCAGAAGATCAATTCAAAAATATTGCAAAAATACTTGCTGAAGTTACAAATGCAGTACCGGGAAACAGTTTTTTATTTTTTCCAAGTTATTATATTCGTGATAAAGTAAATTTATATTTTTCAAGTCTTTCAAGAAAAACTGCATTTTTAGAACGACCAAACTTGGCTAAGGAAGAAAAAACAGAATTTTTAGAAAAATTTAAGAGGTATAAAAATAGTGGAGCTGTAATGCTTGGTGTTGCATCCGGATCATTTTCTGAAGGGGTAGATTTACCTGGAGATTTACTTAAATGTGTAGTTGTTGTTGGTTTACCTTTACATGTTCCAGATCTTGAAACTAAAGAACTCATTGCTTATTACGATAAAAAGTTTGGTAAAGGCTGGGATTATGGATATATATTTCCTGCGTTTAATAAAGCTCTTCAAAGTGCTGGTCGTTGCATTCGAAGTGAAAATGATAAAGGTGTAGTTATATTTCTTGATGAGCGTTATCAATGGACTAGATATTCAAGATTATTCCCCCATGATTATAATATCAAAGTTAGTAAAGATTATGTTGATGAGATTGAACGGTTCTTTGGTACTAAGAATTTCTTTGCGTAAAAATGAAATTTCTTTTTTGATATTTGTATGATTATTATGTTTATTATAGGTATTTATCAAAATTTACAGTTATGTAATTGTATTTAAGTATACAATTTAGTATACTAAACGAAACATTTATATACTAGTAGCATTACACTTATTATTATGGTTATACTATTTGATCAATTCAATTTGGCAGATGATATTTTTGAAGTAATATTTGCAACAAAACAGCAAATTATCGTTGCAAAATTATTAATGGATCAGATGAAAGAAAAAGATAACGTAATGGGTAAGACTGAAATGAGTTTATTTGCAACAAGGTTACATGACGGAGAACTTGTTGTTGACATGAATGAAGCACCATATAAAGACAAGACAGTTAAATTGTCATATAATAAAAGACAATTTTATGATAGGATTTTGACTCCTATGAAAGGGATGGGTCTTATTTATTACGACATCTATAAAAAACACTATATTATTTCAGACAAATTTAATAAAGCAATGATTAAAATTGGTTTGATGTGGCTTCAAGAACTTAGACGACCACCCCAATTTTTTAAAACTCACTCTTAATAGCAATCCTATCCAATTTGATTCTAAAACCCCACCCGCCTGGGTAGGTTGCTTTTTTTTTCTTTATTGCTTTTTATTATCATTTAATTTGATTAAAATTATTTTTACCTTCTGAAAATATGTTTTCACTGGACAGTAAGTAATAAAACACAACATTTAAATATGAGTTAAGTTTATATAGTATTGATATAAAATTTATATAAAATATAAACAATAATATTATATATCTCAATATACTAATTATGTATATTGGTGACGAAATATGAATAATATTATACAATTAGAACAACATTTGGATGAGGCGGTTAAAGTTAAAAAACGTATTCAAAGTACAGGAACTGAAGGGTTAGATTTTGATAGTCGTATATCTTTTGAAATGAATCAAATGTATGTTAAGAATAGTGAAATTTTTAAAAATAAAGATATTAAAGAAATTTTTAAAAATTATGAAAAAACAATAAAACAAAAAAACATAGAATTAGAAAAAAAAGAAATTTTACTTAAACAAAAAAACATAGAATTAGAAAAAAAAGAAATTCTACTTAAACAAAAAAATATAGAATTAAAAGAAAAAAATACCACTTTAGAAGAAATGATAGAACAAAATGGTATTGATTCTTTAACTGGATTATTAACAAATGGAATTGTATATGGGAAATTCAAAGATATGATGTTAAAATCTTATAAGGAATTAAAATCTTATAATAAATTAAAATCTTATATCAAGTTAAAATATAATGGCAAGTTAAAATCTAATGATAAATTAAAATCAGATGAAGGGTTAAATATGTTGCTACAAATTAATAAAAATATCAAATTTAATGCAGAGTTCAATTATGTCAAAGAGTTAAAATCGATAATATCTAGTAATCACGAAATTAATTATGCATTTATTATGATTGATGCAGATGATTTTACTGATGGTAATACTCAAAATGGGCACCCATTTATGGATGGTGTATTAATTGATTTAGCTAAAATTCTAAAAAATAGTACGCGTGGAAATGATTTAACCGCGAGATTAGGTGGCGAAGAGTTAGCAGTTATTTGTAAAATTAATAAAATCGAAGATGCACAATACAAATCAGAACAAATTAGGAAAACTATTGACGATTATAATTTTAAAGATGGTTATAAACAATCTGTAAGTGTTGGAACAGATATTTATTCATTTAATAATAATAATGTAAAAGTTTTTGATAAAATTTTTATTGAATATGAGGGGAAATTTAAAAATGCCATAAATAGTTCAAGGAAAAAAATTGAAGAAGCAAAACAAAAAACTATTGATAACTATTTATTACCTATTTTTGAAAATTTAAGAAAAAATAGTGATGATGCAACATATGAATCAAAAAATAAAGGTAAAAATCTTGCCAGTGTATATGATTCAAAAGTTGATTATCAAAAACATCGATTAGAGTATGATTCTAAGAAAAAAGGGTTATCACAACAAGAATTAAAACTTAATGTTGGGTAAATTTATTTTATAAATAAAAATTAGAGTTGGGGAAAATGTTTGATCTTTCTAAGTTAAAAAATGAGCAGAGTAGACTAGCTAAACGAGTTATTAAAAGAGATGATTTTTCTGATATTAAAACTATTGCAGGTTGTGATGTCGCATATGTAGATAATAATGTTATTTGTGCAATAGTTACTATGGATATTGAAACTCTTAAAGTTCGTGAGAAAATTTATAAGATGGGGAAAACTAATTTTCCTTATATTTCTGGATTTTTAGGTTATCGTGAAACTCCAATGATTATTGAAACTTATCATGATCTTGAACTTGAGCCAGATTTATTTATAATTGATGGCAACGGGATATTACATCCACATTTGTTTGGTTTAGCTAGTCAGGTGGGATTGTCCTTGGATAAACCGACAGTTGGTGTGGCTAAAGCATTGTTATGTGGGGAAGAAAAGGATGATAAAATTATGTTGAATGAAAAGGTAGTTGGTAAAGTTCTTAAGACTAGAGATATATCAAAACCAATATACATTTCAATTGGAAATAAGGTTTCTTTGAAAAGTGCTGAGGGATTTGTAAAGAAAACTATGGCTGGACATAAACTTCCTGAACCGCTTCATCAAGCACATAAATATGCGAGTAAAATTAAAAGAAAATTTAAAGCAAAAGAATTATAATCTTAAAGTTGTTTTTATATAATAATATTTAACTTTGATGATATAATATTACAAAAGCATTTTTCTTTTTTCGTTCCATTTCTATATGTTCTTTTGCTGGAAGATAAGCTGGATTTTTTATTATTAGATCTAATTTTTTACGATTTTTTGATTCAATTACGTATCCATTATTATATCCAAAATGTATATGATCTTCAATATGATGAGCATCTGTTGGTCTAATTATATTATATTCAACATTAATAAAATTTATTCTTAGAAGATTTTTGAGTTCTTTAGTTGCTTTATTAAATTCTTTATATTGATTTTGATTATCGATAATTAATTTAATGTCAATATCATTATATCCAGCAGTTCCTTCATAGTTTTCTTTCTTTTTTTTTAATCCTGTTACTACACTTCCAACTCCTATTAAAGCAGTTGGAATTTTTTTATCTGTAAAATATTTTTTTAAAATATCAGATAGGAATTTTACGTTTGAAATTTCATTTTGTTTTTTTAATAATTTATAATATTCTTGTGTTGTCAATTCCTCTTTACGAGGTATGTTTTGAAGTGCTTTAAATATTGAATATACCATAGTTTCACCTTAATTGTTTCTATATATTAATTTTTTATTTTAACCTTCAAGAAGTCTTGAAGTGTAAGTTCACCCCTAATATTTAATGGATTTTTTTAGGATATTTAAGGTTTTTGTAAATTTTATTATTTTTATCTAGAAATATATATAAATAACTTATAACTATCTTTGAAATATGAGAACTGTAAAAGAATTAAAAAAAGATATTAAAAAGTTAGCTTCAAGTGATCCTGATAAATATTATGCAACAAAGACTCTTCGTGATGCGGGCTTTAAACGCTCCAAATGTGAGAAATGTGGGGTTTATTTTTGGTCAACTGATTCTAATCGTAAAATATGTGGTGACTCTATGTGTGGTGCTGGTTTTGATTTTTTTAAATCGAATCCATCCAATGTGAAACTTAGTTTTATTGATGTTTGGGTAAAATTTGCTAAAATGTTTAAGACTCTTGGTTATACACCAATTGATAGGTATCCTGTAGTTGCTCGTTGGAATCCTACAATGGAATATGTTAACGCATCAATTGCAGCATTTCAACCATATGTAATATCGGGTGAAGTTGAACCACCAGCTAATCCATTAGTTATACCACAGTTCTCAGTTAGATTTGGTGATATTGATAATATTGGAATTACTGCTTCACATCAAACAGGATTTGTTATGATTGGTCAGCATATGTTTGTAACACCAGACAAATGGGATCAGGAAAAAGTTTTTTCTGATATCAAACAATGGTTAAATGATGGTCTTGGACTTCCTGATAAAGAAATTACATTTCATGAAGATGCGTGGGCTGGTGGCGGTAACGCTGGCGTTTGTATGGAATATTTTTGTCGTGGAGTAGAACTTGGTAATCAAGTTTATATGATGTATGAACATACACCAGATGATAAATTAGTTGATTTGCAATTAAAAGTGTTAGATATGGGTATGGGTCATGAGCGTAATGCATGGTTTACGCAAGGTACACCTACTCAGCATCAAGCAGTATATCCTGATGTTGTTGAAAAATTACAAAAGCGAACAGGGGTTGAGTTTGATAATGATTTAATGCATAAATTTTATCCCATTTCTGGAAAACTTAACGTTGACGAAGTTGATGATATAAATGAAGCATGGAAAGAAGTTGCAGGTATTTTAAAAGTTGAAGTAAAGGATTTAAAAGAAAAAATCATGAAAGCATCAGGTATATTTTCTGTTGCAGATCATACTAGGACTCTTTTGTTTATTTTAAATGATGGTGGGCTTCCTTCAAATGTTGGTGGTGGATATAATCTTCGTGTTCTCATTAGACGTGCTTTAGGTTTTATTGATAAATTTAATTGGGATTTAACGCTCGCTGAAGTATGCACGTGGCACGCTGAATTTCTTAAACCCATTTTTCCTGAACTAATGGGTAATTTAGATAATATTAAAAAAATACTTACAGTTGAACGTCAAAAATATGAAGCAACTAAAGTTAAAACTAGACAAATAGTTAAGAAAATCATTGAGAAAGATATTACTGAAAAAACATTACTTGAGTTATATGATTCAAATGGAATTTCTCCCGATTTAATTATTAAAGAAGCTTTAAAGTTGGGTAAAAAAATTGAAATGCCAGATAATTTTTATGGTAAAATTTCAGAACTTCACGAACAAAAAGCGCAAGTTCATGCAACTAAAAAAGATTTTAGTTTAGATTTAAACGGTCTTCCTGAGACAATTGCTAATTATTATGATGATTACAAAATAAATGAATTCAAGGCTAAAGTTCTTAAGGTAATTGATAATAAAGTTATTCTTGACAAAACTTTATTTTACCCAACTTCTGGTGGTCAGCTTAACGATATTGGTGTGATAAATGGAATTGAAGTAATTGATGTGTTTAAACAAGGTGCAATTATTGTTCATGTTTTAAAAGATAAACTTGATTTGACGATTGGTGAAGAAGTTAATGGAAAAATTGATCTTGAACGTCGAACTCAACTTTCACAACATCACACTGCAGCTCATATAGTAAATCGGGCAGCAAAGAATGTGCTAGGTATGCATATTAATCAGGCAGGTGCTAAAAAGACACTCAAAAAAGCACATTTAGATATTACTCATTATCAAGCAGTCAGCGAATCTGAACTTAAAGAAATTGAAAAAGAAGCTAATGCTATTATTAAGAAAAATGTTAAGATTAATAAGAAATTTTATCCTCGTCGTGAAGCTGAAGATAAATTTGGAATGGAAATTTATCAAGGTGGGGCTGTGCCAGGTAAAATGGTTAGAATAATTGAAATACCAGAAATTGATATTGAAGCATGTGGTGGAACTCACTTAAATAATACTTGTGAAACAGGGATTATTAAAATGGAAAAGTCAACTAAGATTCAAGATGGAATTGTTCGGTTAACTTTTACTGCTGGGGCTGCGGCAGAAAAATCTGTTTGTTCATTTGATGATGTTTTAGATGAAGTTTCTAAGCTGCTTGAGGTTGAAAATAATCAAATTCCTGCTAGGGTTAAAGAAATTTTTGCGTTATGGAAGAAAACAAAGAAAGCAAAAAAGAAAAAAAAAGTTTTATCTAATGAGGAATTAAAATTATCATCGAATGAAGTGTTTGATGGTGATGTTCTTATTGAAATTGGAAAAATTCTTCGAACACAACCTGCGCATGTAATTAAAACTTTAAACCGATTTTTAAAAGACATTGAAGAATATAAAAAATCAATACTTTGAGGTGGTTGATATGGGTTTTGGTGGAATACTTAAGGGTTTATTATTAATTTTGATTCTGTTGTTTAGTTTATTTATTATTGGTTGTGAGGATAATAAATCTCCTCTTTTTGGTGGAGGTAAAGACGAGCATGGTTGTATTGGAACTGCTGGATATTCTTGGTGTGAGATTAAAGATAAATGTTTAAGAACTTGGGAAGAACCCTGTGTTGATGATTCAAAAATTAATAATTTTGTCGATTGTGAAAATGCAGGATATGCTATAATGGAAAGTTACCCCCGGCAATGTAAAATTTCGCAAGGTGATTTGTTTACTGAAATAATTGATGATGAAAATAATTCAAGTAATTCTGTTCAAGATGAGTTTTGTGGTTCATCAACATTTGATTCTTGTGCATCAGATTCTGATTGCACTAAAGGTGGTTGTTCTGGACAAATTTGTGAGGGAGTAAATCTTGAAGGGCTTGGAACAACATGTGAGTATAAGGATTGTTATAATGCGGTCAAATATAGTAAATTATGTCGATGTGAAGATTTTGAGTGTCAATGGGTGCAGGTGTTAAAATGATTGAAAAAAGAGGCAAAATAAAGGATTTGAATGAAACTAAATTGTCAATTTCAAAGTTAGGTGGAGTGTTTCTTGGTCAATATGCGTTTATTGATAAAGTGACATTTAATGCAAACGGCATACAGAAATTAAGATATGTTTCCAGAAATAATAAACCAGGTAAAAGATATATTTTGATTGTAAAATGTGGTAACGAAGTTCTTTCTAGGGTTGAATTTCAAAATGAAGAGGACGTACCAAAATTTGAAAATTATATCGAATATTCAAGGATTGGTTATGAATATAAATTAGATGATATGAAAATTTTTGTTGAAGATATTGACAGGTTTGGAGCTAGTGTTGAGATTGAAGGTAATGATGAAAAAGAGATTGATGATTTACTTGAGAAAATTGGCGTGGTTGAAGTTTTGGATAAGAGTTTGGCCGAAGTTATGAAGGATTTGGACGGGTATAATGAAATTATTTAAAAAACAAACAAATAGAGATGGATTGAAAATTGGTTTATTAATTAGTATAATTTTTTTTGGAATAAATATGGTTATGAAAGGAATAATATTTTACTGGCTTGCAATAAAGGGATTTGATTACATTCAAATTTTTGCTGATTTTATTGTTTCTTTGATTACTTTTGTTATTCTTATGATAATTTATTCTTATTTAGATTAAAATATTTAAGAGTGTGATTATCAATAATCAAACAAACTTTTTTGTTTAGCACCACTTATGACATCTTCAAAAGTGGTGTCGAAAAGGTTTAGGATTGTTTCTGCGATTGGTTTGATTTGTTTTTCAATGTAATGCTCATAATCGATTGAACTTTTTGAGATTGATAAAGGTTCAGGGCCATTTACTGTGATTAAATATTCAATTATGCTTGATGTTAATTTAGGAAGAAGTCTTGCGGCTTTTACGTGAGGTGGAGTTGTTTTTACGTATTCTTTTAGATCTTTTCGGATTGATTTTCTGTAGATTAATTTGTCATCGAATTTACCGTTTTTAATTCCTTCGACAATTTCTTTTATGTAATTTGCTACCTCTTTTTTGTGAAATACACGGTCAAGAAGTTCCCATTGCATTTCTTTTGCGATTTGTGTCCAGTCACGCCTGACAATCTCCATACCTGTTACTTTAATCTCTTCTTTTCCATTTTTAATGAGAAGACCTGCATATCTTTTTTTTGCTCCAGTTGTACTTCCTCGCCCCCTAGGGAGCATAAGAACTTTAAACATTTTTTCAAATTCAAGTTCGAGAATGGATTCACGATCAAATTTTTCTTTGACTAATTTTGTAAAATATTTATTGATGAATTTTGATATTTCTTCACCTAGTTTTTGGGTTTCTTTTTCGTCTTTAGCTTTGAAATCAACAAAAACACTATCTGTGTCTCCATAAAGAACTGTGTAACCTTTTTCTTCTATTAATCTGGCTGTTTCCTTTATTGTTTCTCTTGCAAATGCTGTTATTGCATTACCCATTTCTAGACTATAAAATCTACATGTAGGATTAGCTAGAACTCCATAGAATGAATTCATGATTATTTTTACTGCGTAACTTTTAACATCATCTTTTTCTTTTTTTGCAATGTCTCGCTCTTTCCACAATTCTTTAATAATTCCTGGAAGAATTCCTTTCTCGTTGATAAATCTAGCTCCATTGGGTGCAATAATTGTACCTTCTTCGTTGAAACTGATTGGATCAATGTTATATGTTCTAATTATTGAAGGGTATAGACTTTTAAAATCAAGCACTGCGACGTAATCGTATATCCCTGGTTTTGGTTCCATGACATATGCTCCTTTAATACGCTCTTCGCGGTCTCCAAATGAGGAATTAGGACAAACTATTCCACGTTTTTTTGATTCACGAAGATATAAACTGTCAAGCGCAGCAATACTTCCCTTTACTCTATCAAGTGGCAGACCAGTAATTATTGATTTTTTTATCATTAAATCTATTAAATTTAATTTTTTTAATATGTCAATTACTAAAATGGAATCTACTAGATTATATTTCACAACTTTTTCAGGATTGTTTTTGACAATTTCTATAAAATTATTCCAAAAATCAGGTTCAAGTTCTATTTTATTTTTTCCAAGGACTTCTTTAGCTACTGTGTCTAGTTTGTAATCTTGATAAGACAAATAAGCTTGTTTGAGAAGTGCAATTCCATCGAAGACTATTCGTCCAGGTATTTTTGCATTTGAATCTCTGAAAAAATCTTCTTGGATTCGTATATATGTTGGTTTGTCATTTCTTCCTATTGCAAATGGTATATTAAAGTGTTTAAGTCGTCTTTGAATTACTTTTAAATCAAAATCAATTACGTTCCAACCAGTAACTATGTCTGGATCAATTTCAATGATTCTTTTAATTACTCCTTGAAGAAGTTCAAGTTCGGAGTTGTAAATTGTTGCGTTTTCTACTTCTTTTCGAGTTACAATGTGCACTTCTTTTATTTCATCACAAACTAGTGAGATTGAATATATTTGTTTAATATTTTTATCTGTTTCTATATCAAGAGCGAGAGTTTTAATATTAATTTTGAACGGCTCAATTGATTTAATTTCAGGATTATGATAAATTCTGTTAATTCTATCTCCTTTTTCATAATTACCATTAAGATCTATTGTACCACAAATATTGTTATCTATGAAATATCTTTGAATAAAACCAATGTCAGCTTCGAAGTTTCCAATATTTGATGCATTAAATGTTTTTTTTACATCACTTATGTCTGAAGGTATGTCAACATAAACTTTAGTTAAGTTTTGTTTTTCAAAGTTTTTTAAGTCTGTATCTTCATATTCTAAGTTCAGTAATTTTTTTGCACTTTCAAGATCTATTGATTTAATATAGAAGTATGGTTTATATTTTGTTGTTGCGTGAAATGATTCATTATTTTCAAGTCTACCGAATAAATGA
>Ga0233437_1006813_pt1 | contig 11434 bp, 7 predicted proteins | sample SI_122_August201_FD_182714 | JGI IMG/M metagenome (GOLD analysis project Ga0233437, IMG submission 182714) | Seawater microbial communities from Saanich Inlet, British Columbia, Canada - SI_122_August2016_200_MG | ecosystem: Environmental > Aquatic > Marine > Inlet | place: Canada: British... | reverse complement strand
TGCCCCAAAATATTGATAAAAACCTGCTTGCAGGTCCCGCCGTTTAATTTATATCTGATTTTTACACGCTTTGATAGATGGGGTTAATTAACCGCTTACCCTGCTTCAATACTGGCATATCTTCCATTATTTCGATATTCTAATTTGATTTTACCGCAAATTGCTTTGACAGCATCCCTATTTATGTGTATTTGTGTGTTTTTATGATAGTGTTAAATATGTTATTGGTCATTAAGTTAAATAGTATTTATTAAAGAAATTGTGATTGAAAAATAATAACAAAATATAGGTTAGTATTTGAATTATTATTCAAATATTATTTCGAATAAAATATAGAGGTGATTGAGTTTGCCATGATTAAATTATATGCCCATCGTGGGTCACCTGAAAAAGAAGCAGAAAATACTATTGTATCCTTTAAAAGGGCAATTCGTGAGAAGGCTGAGTGGATTGAGTTTGATGTCCGGAAAGGAAAGAAAAAGCATCTCTATGTAGTTCACGATGACAATCTTCAGCGGATAGCCGGACATGATATTTCACTGAAGAAAGCTAATTTTACAGAAGTAAGAAAAGTTAGGCTTGGTTCCAAGAATGAGAGGGTTCCTCTACTAGAAGAAGTGCTTCTTCTGGCAAAGGATACCGATATTATGCTCAATATTGAGTTGAAGGAAAAGCATCTGGAAAGAGAAATCGTTGATATGATAGAACACTATGAAATTTCGTCACAGATTATCATTTCATCGTTTTTTCATCTGCCTCTTCTTGTTCTTGCTGACTACAGGCCAAAATTGAAGACAGCTCTTCTTATAAATGAACCACCGGCAGACCTGAAAGCCCGGCTTATCGAAACAAAGGTTAATTATCTCCATCCCAATATTAATCATCTTACTGATGAAACGGTGAAGATTGCACGTTCTTTACGAAAAAAGATAAATCCTTTTACTGTCAACAGTAAAAAGGATCTTAAGAAAGCTCTTCAATATAAAGTGCATGGGATTTTCACGAACAGGGTACCTTATATGCGTAAGGTGTTGAAAGAGATGTGTAGTGAAGATTAGATGTTGAGTGCTGAATAACACCCCAATAGCTCATTGTTTATGATAATTTGTTTAAACAGGTTCTTTATGTTTTGACTATTTACTTAGTTTCACTATGATCAAGCTTTAACAGTAGTTTATGCACCCTTTCAAGGGGTGTTTTACCCACCGTCAAATACTCAGGATCTTTGCCCATTTCCATATCAATGATTTCTATGGTGGCTTTAATGGACTCGATAGCGGATAAATCTTGTCTTAAATTGTTTTCGTCAAAGTATTTGCGGGGCTGGAAGGAAGAAGGATCAATCTTATTAATATTTATCAGGCAGAAAGAAGAAGGATAATTTTTATTGTCTGTTAAAGGCATAATTCAAATCCTTTTGGAGAAAATTAAAAAAAACTATTGTCACATAAGAAAAGCTTTATTAGGGTAATTCCCGGAATTGAATAAAGTTGTTGAAAACTACCTGGCCAGGCTTATTTTTAATTTTAAGGAAAACAAGATGCAAACCTTATCCAAAGACCATATACAAAACAAGATTGCCGACACCCAACTCATTTTTTATAGAGGCTTGAGTACCTACCATCACGGGTCCTATTTTTTGTCAAAAAAAGATCTGGCAAAAAAGCAGTTTACCTATGAATTTGACGGCAGCGTTGGCAATTACACAGCCAAAATTCATTTCAAAGGAGGAAATCAGGTTGAAACTGCTTGCGATTGTCCCTACCCCAGGCAGGGGTGCAGGCATGTGGTGGCAGCCATACTCAATGCGAGGGATATTCTGACCAAATATAAACATGGGGAAGAAGTATTACTGGAATCAGAAGGTCCTAATCTGTCTGAGGCGGAAATCAAGGCACAGGCATTGGAAGACAGGAAGAAAAGAGCCCGGTCGGAAAAATTTACCACGATACGTGGAGACATGTTTAAAGGAGATCACCTGGTCATAAACCAGAGAAGCCGCCAGTACAACGTCACTCTCCATGACCCGGAAAAACAATTGGGTCATTGCTCATGCCCGGATTATCTGACCAACGGCCTTGGTACCTGTAAACATATCCAGTTTATGACCGGGTTTTTGAAAAAGGAGCCGGGGTTTAAAAAACAGCTGGCCGGGGAGGTTTTTCCCTATACAGACATTTACTGGGATTCATTGTCTGAAGGACCAAAATTATTTTCCCAGCGCCTGGATCTGGAAATGAAAGATTTAAAGCCTGTGCTGAAAAAATACTTTAATGGCAAGGGAGAGTTTATTGCAACTGATATTGCAATGATCATGGGACTGATGGCAAAGCTCCACGGGGACAAACGGGTGAGAATCAGGCAGAATTTGTTAAAGCGGGTGGACCACCGCCTCCAGATTCTCCAGCAAAAAAAACTATTAGGGCAGCCAATCCCAAAGGCTGATCTTAGCACCCGGCTATACCCTTACCAAAAAGAAGGGGTAAAGTTCGGAGTGCTGAAACCCGGGGTGCTCATAGGGGATGAAATGGGCCTTGGCAAAACATTGCAGGCCATTTCCTTAGGAATACTGAAAAAGGAAATCTTTGGATTTTCAAAAATATTGGTGGTCACCCTGGCATCCTTGAAAGAACAATGGAAGCGGGAAATTGAAAAATTTTCCAATGAAAACGCCACCATCATCGAAGGCAGCCCCTTCCAGAGAAAAGCCCTGTACCAGGGGGATACCCATTTGTTCAAGATCACCAATTACGAGGCTGTCCTGCGGGATATCACAATAATATCAGGGTTTAATCCAGATATTATCATACTGGATGAAGCCCAGCGTATAAAAAATTTCTCCACCAAAACAGCAGAAGCCGTCAAGCGGTTACCCAAAAAACATGGAATTGTTCTTACGGGTACCCCCCTGGAAAACAAGCTTGAAGATGTATATTCCATTGTTCAATTCCTGGAGCCCTATATGCTGACTCCTTTGTGGAAATTTGCCTCTGATTATTTCATGATCCCAAGAAAGAAAAACACCAATATTGCCGGATATAAAAATCTGGACATACTCAAAGACAAATTAAAACCGATCCTGATCCGGCGGAAAAAGGAAGAGGTACTCAAAGACCTTCCCAAAGAAGTGGTGAACAATTATTATATTGATCTCACGGATGAACAACAAGAGATACACGCAGGCTATGCAAAGTCCCTTATGCCCCTGCTCAATAAAAAATTTTTAACCCCCATGGATATGAGAAGAATCCAGATCCTTTTGTTGCGCATGAGAATGGTCTGTGATTCCACCTATCTTATTGACCGTGACACCCATATTTCCCCCAAGCTTATGGAGCTTGCAAACATTATTGATGAGATGGTTATACAGAACCAGCGTAAAATGGTTATCTTCAGCGAGTGGACCACCATGACATTTTTGATTGCCAGACATTTATCCGACATGAACATTCCTTTTATTGAATTGTCAGGAAAAGTGCCGGTTAAAAAACGTCAGGCCCTGATTGATGAATTCACAAACAACCCGGACTGCCGGGTCTTTTTATCCACAGATGCCGGCGGCACCGGCCTGAACCTCCAGGCTGCCGATTGTGTTGTCAATTTTGAACTGCCCTGGAATCCGGCAAAAATGAACCAGCGTATCGGACGTGTCAGCCGGATCGGCCAGGAAAGCCATTGCATCAATGTCATCAATCTCATTGCAAAACAAAGTATTGAAGAACGAATTCTGGCAGGTATCCAGCTGAAAATGGATTTGTTTAAAGGCGTGTTTGAAGAAGGTCCGGACAGGGTTGAATTTTCCAGGGAAAAAAGAAATGAAATGCTCAACCGGCTCAGGGAAATGATGGGGGAAGAACCTGAACCCATGCCCTTTGAAGCGGCCGAGCCCGAGGATATCCCCGAAGACACCCCATTTTTTCTGAATCCTGAGGTCTTGAACAGGGATGAGGAAGAAAACAAAAAGGCCGAGGGCCGGTCCTATGACACCCCGGCTGATGAAAATATCCTGGCAAGCCAGCCCCCTGAAAAAATAGAAAAAGTTCTGAATTCCGGAATGGAATTCATTGCAGGCCTCATGGAAATGGCCACGGGTCAGAAGATGGAAAAATCCGGCGATCAGGAAAAAATGATTGAGATCAACAACAAGACAGGGGAAGTAACCATGAAATTCAAGCTACCTGGATTTTAAGTGTCATTTATGGGGAATGCAGAAAATAGGTAACAGGGTCAACCACATTTATTTTGCCGCTGGAATAGGAATGTTTTAAGTTTGCAACAATCTGGGTTGCTTTTGGGGGATTTAATTTTTCTGCATAATATCTTAAATGTCTTGATATCTTGTCATCAGAGAATTTTACTTCAATCAGTTCTTGAATTTTTTCCTCTTTTAAGATGACAAAGTCTACCTCCCGGCCTTCTTTATCCCGGATATATTTAAGTTCATACCGGTATCCGTCCCTGTCTTCCATGAAATTAAGTTTCTTTAAAAGCTGGGTGGCCACAAGATTTTCAAAAACAGCGCCTTCATCCCCAATGACATCCCCATTGTCATAAAAAAAAACTTTGGGCGGTTTGATCACGGCTCGTGGCAGATTTTTAGTGTAGGATGGAACGGCAAATACAAGATACATTCTTTCCAGAACATCAAGCCAGTTTTTTACGGTTTTGGGAGACACCTGGATTTCTCCTGCAATATTTGACATGATAATAAGGCTGCCCACGCGGGTCTTGAGTTGATGGATAAATAAATCAAGCAAAGAGATGTGTCGAATGGATTCAAGGTCCCGGATATCCTCTTTTATGACCCTGTCAAATCTTTCTCTGCGCCATCGCCTTGCTTCGCGTTCATCCCCGTCAAGAAAGGGTTCAGGAAACCCGCCAACGGTCATTAACCGTTTAAATACCTCTTTTGGACTCATGTTTTTTGGGCATTCATCAAACCCAAAAGGGTGAAGCCGCCAATAATGATACCGCCCTAAAAGAGAATCCCCGCCTCTTTTGTATATATCAAGCCTTGCTGATCCAGTTACAAGGAAATTAAGCGGTCCTTTATTGGTATCGAAAATTCCTTTGATCCAGTTTTTCCAGTTTTTATATTTGTGGAGTTCATCAAAAACGATAAGACCGTCATCATTATGCCACTTCAAAGATAGCAGGTCTTGCTGGTCTTCGGTAAAATCCCAGTTAAAATATCTTCCTGATGGATAGGCCTGTTCCAGAATATTCTTGGATAGAAAGGTCTTGCCCACCTGTCTGGGGCCTCCAATGAAAACCATTTTCCGTTTTAAATCTTTAAGAATGTTTTTATATAGATATCTCATGTGGCTATTTTATACCGTATTCCAAAATAGTCAAGGCCATTTTGGAATACGGTATAAAATAGCCAGTCTGAACATCTTCTTTTTAAAAATAAGAAATATGAAAATGAAGTTGGATTTGCAATGGGTCACAATTTATTGTACTGTTTTTTTAATTGAATTGCCTGGAATACCGGATGTGTTTTGGTAATGAGGGGAATATGGCAAGTATTCCACTCCAAGGATCAAGTTCCTTTCGAGATAAAAGAGGGCTCACATGACTGAAAAACCCACCTATGAAGAATTAGAAACAAGAATTCAAGAATTAGAGCAAACTGAATCGAATCGTAAACGAATCGAAGAACAACTCAGTCACTCCAGCGATTTAATGGAATATGTTATTTCTAATGCCCGAAGTGCAATCGCGATACACGACAGAGATTTAAAATATATATATGTAAGCAAACGATATCTTAAGGACTACAAGGTTCAAGAGAAAAATGTAATTGGCAGACACCACTATGAGGTTTTTCCAGATCTTCCGCAGAAATGGAGAGACGTGCATCAAAGATCATTGGCAGGTGAAGTGTTAAGCGCAGAGGAAGATCCCTATCACAGAGAGGACGGCTCAATAGACTGGACGCGCTGGGAATGCCGCCCATGGTATGAATCCAACGGTTCAATAGGTGGTATCATTATATACACTGAGGTTATCAACGAACGTAAAAAGGTGGAGGAATCGCTGCGGGAGAGTGAACACAGACTTTTAACCCATCTTCAAAACACTCCTATTGGAGCAATTGCCTGGGACCTGGATTTTAAAGTGATTGAATGGAACCCTGCGGTAGAAAATATCTTTGGGTATTCTAAGGCCCAGGCCATAGGTAAGCATGCTGCCCAACTTATTCTTCCTGAAAACATGAAAGAATTGGTTGATGGTGTTTTTCAGGATCTTTTAATGGAAAAAGGGGGAATACGCAGCACAAACGAGAACATAACAAAAGACGGCAGGCGAATCATATGTGATTGGTATAACACAGCCCTGAAAGATTTCAAAGGCAAAGTTATCGGAGTGGCATCACTGGTACATGATATTACTGAACGTTTGCAGACCTATGAAGCACTTAAAGAACAGAAGGAATTTAACGAAAAAATCGTTCAAACAAGTAGTGCAATAATCATAGGTCTTGATAAAAATCACAGGATTACACTTTTTAACAAGGGTGCAGAAAAAATAACTGGCTTCAATGCAAACGAGGTGATTGGCAGGGATTGGTTTAAAATATTTTTTAAGCCTGATATCTACGATGAAATGGATAAGGTCTGGATAAGAGCATGGGGAGCTGAATTTGACTCTTATGTCAATCCCATCCAAACTAAAAATGGGGATGAAAAAATCATTTCATGGCAGTCAACGGGTATGTATGATAGTGCGGATGAGACAAAACATATGCTGTTCTCCATAGGGGAAGACATAACCAACCGTGTGCTGGCTGAAGAGGCGCTGAAGGAGAGCGAGAAAAAATACCGTCGAATAACAGAGAATGCAAAAGATATGATCTATCGGATGTCTTTGCCGGATGGACACTACGAATACGTCAGCCCTGCATCATTAGATTTATTTGGGTATCCACCTGAAAAATTTTATGAATCACCGGTGTTGATCCAGAAAATAATTCACCCCGATTGGATAGACTATTTTAAAGAAGAGTGGAAAAAGTTAGTGAATGGCAATATGCCACCATTTTATGAATATCAGATAATTCATAAATCAGGTGAACAAAAATGGTTGAACCAACGGAATGTATTGATTTGCGATGACAATGGCCAAGCCAAAGCTATTGAGGGCATAGTGACTGATGTAACTCAGCGCAAGAAGATTGAAAGGGCACTGAAGGAGAGTGAAGAAAAATATCGAACTCTTGCTGAAGAATGCCCAATTTCTATTATGACGTTTAACCATAAAGGCATGGTGACCTTTGTTAACAAATGGCACTTGAAGACTTTTGCAAAGTTAAAACATGGACCTGAGTTTTTTATAGGAAAAAAAATAACCGAGCTACCAGGTCTTGTTTCAGCTAAAGTAATTCCCGATCTTGAAAAAGTATTGCAAGGAAAGTATGTAGTTTTAGAAGATGTTTATTTCCCTGAGTTCACTGGCGGTCATTCTGGATATCAAAGCATAAAAGCAGTTCCCACCTACAAAAAGAAAGAGGTTGTAGGTGGTATTCTAATCAGAGAAGATGTGACCAAACGTAAACATGCTGAGAATGCACTTCGGGAAAGTGAGGAAAAATATCGGTCAATGATGGAATCCATGAAAGATGCCTCTTATATCTGCTCTTCCGACCTGCACATTGAATATATGAATACAGCTATGATTAACAGGACTGGGGCAGATGCTACAGGTGAACTTTGCTATAAAGCTATATATGATATGGACAAAAAGTGTTCATGGTGTGTGTTTGATAAAATTAAAAAAGGAGACCATGTCGATTATGAAGTGGCTGATCCCAAGGACAATCACTATTATTCGGTCACCAACTCACTCATATCCCATTCCAATGGTACCATCTCAAAATTAACAATTTTCCATGACATTACCCAAATCAAGAACATCGAAGCTCAGCTTCAGCAAGCACAAAAAATGGAATCCATCGGTACACTTGCAGGAGGTATTGCCCATGATTTTAACAATATTCTTTTCCCCATTGTGGGTTATACAGAGATGCTGTTAGCAGATGTCCCGGAAGACAGCCCATTAAGAGAAGGGCTGAAAGAAATTTATACCAGTTCCTTGAGAGCCAGGAGCCTGGTAAAACAGATCCTCACCTTCTCCCATCAAGATAATACCGACTTAATCCTGATGAAAATACAGCCTATTGCTAAGGAAGCATTAAAACTTATCAGGTCAACTATCCCCACAACAATTGAAATCCAACAGGATATCAATCCTGACTGTGGTGTGATAAAAGCAGATCCCACACAAATTCATCAGATTGTAATGAATCTTGCAACCAATGCGTATCATGCCATGGAAGACACAGGCGGAGAACTGAAAGTGAGCCTGAAAGAAGTGGATCTCGGAGCACTTGATCTAATTAATCCGAATATGGCACCTGGAATTTATGCTTGCCTGACAGTGGCTGATACAGGGGTGGGCATGGATAAAACAGTAACTGATAAAATCTTTGACCCATTTTTTACCACCAAAGCAATAGGCAAGGGCACTGGATTGGGACTTTCAGTTGTGCATGGTATCGTTACCGCTATAGGGGGAGCTATCCATGTATATAGTGAGCCTGGAAAAGGAACACAATTTCATGTTTATCTGCCCGTGAAAAAAAATCTTTTTGAAGAACAGGTAAGCTCCTCAAAAACAAAAATCCAGGGCGGTACTGAACAGATCCTTCTTGTGGATGATGAAGAAGCGATCCTTACTATGGAAAAACGGATGCTGGAGCGTTTGGGATATCAAGTTACTTCACGTACCAGCAGCCTTGAAGCACTTGAAGCTTTCCGTGATAGTCCCGATAAATTTGACCTGGTCATAACTGATATGGCAATGCCAAATATGTCTGGAGATCGACTATCAGTTGAACTGACTAAAATACGCCCTGGTATTTCTATATTGCTTTGCACAGGGTTCAGTAAAAACATGCCTGAAGAAAGGGCGGCATCATTGGGTATTAAGGGTTTTTTATTTAAGCCTATTGTGATGAAGGATTTTGCCCAAAAGATACGTGAAGTGCTGGAATAAAAAATAAAATTGAAACAGTAGAATCACGGCTATATTCTGGTATTAATAAATCTTTCTGAGAGATAGAATACCATAAATGTTCTGAGAAATTTCAACGATAATAACACAAATGGCTTTTCTCCATTTCCCATATCAATTTTAATTTTATTCCTCAAAAAATATTTTCAGATAAGGTAAAGTGCCTCCCCTCAAAACAATTGCTAAGTCCTCATTTCAATCTGGATTTAGAATTTCGGGGATACCAAAGTTTGGTTTGAAGCATTCCTCCATGGTTATTTTCAATAGATTTTGGAAAGTTATAATATCTGAAAATATCTTGACTTTGAATTATTTTGATTGTAGGCAATTTAAGAATCCAGGCCAGGTAAAAAAGACAAGAAAAGGACCGGACATGAAAAAAATTATTTTTGCTGTTGGTTTGATCATCATGCTGGCAGTGGCCGGAACACCACTTTTAAGCGGCCTTATAACTCAGCGAATTATAAAACAGTCTTTTGACGATATCAACCAGATGTATGTTGATACAGGATCTGATATTTTCATTGAAATCCAACAATATGAAAAAAAATATTTTTCATCTCAGATTGAATGGAAAATAAAACTGGGAGCTCTCAAATCATTATACGGTGTTGAGGAAATTGTATTTATAGATCGTATAGACCATGGGTTTTCAAATGTAGTATCAAAAACAAGTCTTGAGAAAAACAAATGGTTCATGGATTTTGTGGACAATAAACTGGAGGGGAAAAATCCCATTGCTGTTACAACTGAATATAAACTTTCAGGTGATATTAAAACAACAATTGTATTGGATGCCTTTTCATTTAAAGATGGTAACACTGTTTTTGAGATAAAGCCCGGACAGATTGTTGTTGCGTTTGGTAAGGACTTGAACAATATCTTTTCTGAAATGAGCTGGGCAGGATGTTCGATTCCGGGAAAATTTAGTGTGGATAATCTTTTAGCAAATTCAAAAATGGAAAAGAATTATACCTATATATGGGAGGGCATGACTTCTTTGTCCATTGAAAACATTAAAGCTGTGGGCACCAAAGAATCTTTTGAAATGGCCGACTTGAAATGTGATTATGAATTGAATTTTAACAAACCGGAAAATGAATTATCCATTGGATTAGGAAATAGTATCAAAAGCATTACAATGGGGCAGGGGAAAATTCAGGATATTTTTTCAAAAATTAATATAAACAATATTGATGCCATGGGATATGAAGAATTTATGGCCTCATATTCACAGATACTGAATAATGCCATGGCACAGATTGAAACTGAAAAGACGCATCCGGATACAATGAAAAAAGTCTTTGAAAAACAGATGGCATCAATCGGGCGTAAACTGCTTGGCGCATATGAGAAGTTTTTAAAAAAAGGATTTGAAATTCAAATTACAGATGCGAGGGCCCAATTGCCCCAGGGAAATATAAAAGGGGATATAATATTAAGCCTTAAAAAAGATGTGACAATGGGTAAGCTTGTTCCTATAGTCATACAACCTTCAAAAGCTTTGGATATTTTTTATTTGAAATCCAATGTCAGAATGCCATATGAACTTTTTGGTGAAAATCATATGCTGTTATCACAAATTTATCCTGGTATGCAGACTGGTTTGTTTTTAAAAGAGGGAGAAAATGTGATCCATAAAGCAGAAACAGTGGATGGGAAACTTTTGTTGAATGGGAAAGAGGTGTTGTTAAACTAAATAGGCGGGGTCAGGCTTGCATAGTTGCGTTTATTGAACAATAAACGCAACTATGCAAGCCTGACCCCACGCAAATAAAGGAGATAAAATGTATTATTGTTATTTTGAATCACCTTTGGGAAAGCTGTTATTAACAGGTAATAAATTGCTTGAAAGCCTTCATTTTCCAATTGGGAAGACAAAAGTTGAACCTGAAAAAGACTGGATATATAATGAAAAAATATTTTTAAAAGCTATAGATCAGCTTGACGCCTATTTTAAAGGTGAACTGACAAAGTTTGACATTGAATTGAATATTCAGGGCACGGATTTTCAAAAAAAAGTCTGGCAGGAGCTTGTGAAAATTCCATATGGAGAAACCCTTTCCTATGGTGAGCTTGCAAAAAGAATAGGAAATCCCAAGGCTTCAAGAGCTGTTGGTATGGCAAATGGAAAAAACCCGATTTCAATTATAGTGCCCTGCCATAGAGTTATTGGGAAAAATGGAAGCCTTACTGGTTTTGGCGGCGGGCTTGATGCAAAAAAGACGTTGTTGGATCTGGAGAAAAGGATAAAAAAATAATTCAAAATAGATGGTGAGGAATAAGCGCTTTTTGAAAAGAACAAAGATTACAAATAAAATAGATTATGTTGAACCGGATTCCATGACGAATTTTACAT
>Ga0233437_1006811_pt1 | contig 11436 bp, 9 predicted proteins | sample SI_122_August201_FD_182714 | JGI IMG/M metagenome (GOLD analysis project Ga0233437, IMG submission 182714) | Seawater microbial communities from Saanich Inlet, British Columbia, Canada - SI_122_August2016_200_MG | ecosystem: Environmental > Aquatic > Marine > Inlet | place: Canada: British... | reverse complement strand
CGGAGTCTCAATATTCAAGAAAGCGATTTGAGTCCTCTGTTTATCGGCAAATACTATTCTGACGAACCCCGTGGTTTTTCCATAACAGGGCCAATAATCAGTGCACCCTATGCAGTAATGGTTCTTGAAAACCTTATTGCATGGGGTGCGCGGGAAATTTTCTTCCTGGGATGGTGCGGGTCGATTTGTCCTGATGTTAAAATCGGCGATATTATTCTGCCTTCAGGAGCTTTTATTGATGAGGGAACATCTCTTCATTACAACGCGCATACAGGCGACATTGCAAAACCAGAAGCCCTTTTATCGGAAAAAGTAAAAAACAGCTTAAAAGACAAACAAATTCTTTGTCATCAGGCCCCGATCTGGACCACAGATGCAATCTTCAGAGAAACCCCGTCAAAAATTCAACACTTCCGAAAAAAAGGCGCTATAGGAGTTGAAATGGAGCTTTCCGCACTGTTTACAGTCGGAGCTTTTCGCAAAGTTCAGGTGACCCCGATTCTGATTGTTTCCGATGAACTGGCAACATTAAAATGGCGGCCCGGATTCAAAGATAAGAAATTTAAACAGGCCCGCAAAACAGTCTGTGAGCTGATAGCAGACCTATGCATACCTTAATTCGTCAAGTTTTAAATCGTATCTGACCGAAAAGTTGCTTACAAATTAATATCATTAAATGTTTGATGTGGAATTCCAAGCCCTCCACTGCTCTTGCCAGTCGTGCCATGCTCTCTCATGGAAGGTTCACGCTTTTTGTCAACAATTAGGCAAGGTGTCGCCATAATTCATCCAGTTCCATTTTACCGGTGGTTAAAAACACGGGCTGTAGCACACAATCCCTTCGGGATAATAAGATCAATCTCATTTTTTTCAATTATGAATGTGAGCACACAACTTTATCCACAAAAACGATTCTCATGAGGTAGTAGTCTCAGTTATAATCAAAGGCATGTTTTAAAAAATAAAAAACCCCTTATGCATAATTTCATGCAAAAGGGGTATCAGGGAAAACATATTATAAAAAATTTGTGGTCGGGAAGACTGGATTTGAACCAGCGACCCCAGCGTCCCGAACGCTGTGCTCTACCAGGCTGAGCCACTTCCCGATTTGATCTTGCCTTTTTTATGTTAACTCCCTTGAGTTGTCAATCAGAATCAGGCTGCATTATGCTGCATTATGCTGCATTATGCTGCATACTTCAAATATTTTTGATTGTCTGCTCCCTGCCGGAACCGACAGATACAAGCCGGATAGGTACGTTGGTTAGTTCCTGAATCTTAAAAAGATATTTCTTTGCATTTTCAGGTAAATCTTCGATTCCACGGAACCCTGATATATCTTCTGACCATCCGGGCATGTTTTCATACACAGGTTCGCATGATTCCAGAAGTTTGAGACTTGCCGGGAAATTTTCCATTAATTTCCCCTTATACTTATACGCAACACATATTTTAAGAGTTTTTATACCGCTTAATACGTCGAGTTTAGTTATTGCAAGCTCTGTAAGTCCGTTTAAACGTGAGGCATTTCTCAGCATTACCAGATCAAGCCATCCACAGCGACGTTTTCTGCCTGTTGTCGCGCCAAATTCAGCGCCTTTTTTCTGAATCATGTCTCCTGTTTCATCAAACAATTCCGTAGGAAACGGGCCCTGTCCCACACGAGTGGTGTATGCCTTGGCAACACCGCATACCTCTGATATCATATTCGGCCCAATACCTGCTCCGTTGCAGACATTTCCGACCAGAGTGTTTGAAGAAGTTACATACGGATAAGTGCCGTGATCAATATCCAGATGTGTTCCCTGAGCTCCTTCATATATAACCTGGCAGCCCTTTTTCCCTGCATTATCAAGAAAAACAGAAATGTTGATTATGTGGGGTTTGAGCCGCCTGGCATATTCACTGTACTGCCCAATAATCAGATCCGGGTCAGGCACGGGAGCGGAAAAATAGTTTTCAAGGTAAAAACTTTTTTCCTGAATAATGGCTCTTAATTTTTCAGCAAACAGATCGGGTTCAATAAGATCACAAAATCGTACGCCTCTTCGTGTTGCTTTGTCTTCATACGCTGGCCCGATACCACGACCGGTTGTTCCGATTTTTTTATCTCCTTTCATTTTTTCACGGGCAATATCTATCGCCAGATGGTAGGGCATTATAAGATGCGCTCTTTCACTGATCATAAGTTTATCAGGCCCCGTATTTATGCCTTTTGCATTTAGTTCATCCAGTTCTTTTATCAAATCCCCGGGATCCACAACCAGCCCGTTTCCTATTAAACATGTTTTTCCCTGTAAAATACCGGAAGGAACCAGGTGGCTGACAAATTTCTCACCGTTTACTACCATTGTATGCCCCGCATTGTTTCCCCCCTGAAACCGAACAACAATGTCTGCATGTTCAGCCAGAATATCTACAATTTTACCCTTACCTTCATCACCCCACTGGGTTCCGATTACTGCTATATTCGGCACAAGTTCCTCCTTATAAATTTTAAAAAAATACGGGATTGTTTTAGTGGCCCCGTTTTGATCTGAAAAAGTTTTGTATTAGCTGTTTAGACTGATTGCAACAGACACCTGATATAATTTGTGTCCCATGGTTGAGTCGTAAATCAACCGAGAAATCATACAAAGAGCCTGCTCCGCCCCATTTTGGGTCCGGCGCTGCGAAAATAACTTCAGATACTCTGGCATGTATAATCGCCCCCATGCACATAATGCAAGGCTCAACAGTAACATAGAGACTGGTATTCAGCAACCGGTAGTTTCCGAGTTTTTGTGCTCCTCTGCGCAATGCAATAATTTCAGCATGCGCTGTTGGATCTGTCTTTGTGATGGTCTGGTTATGAGCGTTGGCAATAACATCTCCTGTTTGAGAAACAAGGACCGCGCCTATGGGAACTTCTTCTCTTTGCTCTGCTTTTTGAGCTTCAATCAACGCCAGTTCCATATATTGTTCGTGATCGCTAATCATTTTTTTTAATTTCTCAATGCAAATTCCGGGAAAAGTATATTTCCCGCCCCGGCTTTGCGGTCTTAATATTCTGCCGGGTTTTTGTTCCGGCATTTGAACAAATGAATTATGTCACGGGGAGCGCCCCCGTCCGTTCATGTCTGTAAAAATTCTCCTGTAAATTTTATGGCAAGCTTATGAATCTGTGTAATTAAGAGTATAAATTTAGTTGAAAAAAGAATATTTGTTGTTTAGTCTGTCTGTGTTATGAAAACAAGAGAAATAGCAGACAAATTGTTTAAGATAGATTTTCACGGAGGTAATATAACGTATTACGGGTCAAAAATACGGTGAAAATCTATGTTTAATTTTCTTTGCCAGAATTTCTACATAAGGCTGTCTCAGGGAATTCGCAAAAAATAATATACCTGTATTACGCAGAATTTCTGTTTGTATTCAAGGCGCGACAATTGATGCATATTTGTAATATTCGTGTATTGTTGCAACGCAGAATACGGACAGGAAGACAAGTAAGATGGGGGTGTTTGTTTTTGCGAATTCCCTTTATTTATTGATCTGACGCATAAGCTACCACAAATCAAAAATTAACCACAAGATGTTGTGTTTTTACAATTCAATACATCCTGAATATAGTGGTAAAAATCATTCCCAGATCAGTTTATGCGTAGGCTCTATAAAAAATGAGGAATAAAAATGATTGTAGATTGGCATAGTATATTAGGCTATACACTGATAGATTATTTTATTAATACACGTTATTCAGTAACTTTAGAAAAAGAATTAGAAATTAAGCAAAAAGTGGATATCCTGGTTATAGAAGAACAGGAAGTAAAAAATAGCGATGTTATTTCGTTAAAAGGATTTGAGAATTTAGGAAAATATAATGCAGTAACGTATAAATCGTTGAGACAGCCTTTAGATAGTTGGGTTTTGGATGAATTAACGAGCTATTATGTATTGTTTAGAAAAATAATAAGTCCTGATCTAAAAAACCTGCTGCCGGAACAAGACTTCAATTTATATGGAATAGCCACAAGATTTCCCGGGAAGTTAAGCAAACAGGAAAAGCTGAAATGTATAGAGCCCGGTATTTATCAAATAAGAAGAGGAGTTCATGAAATAAAGATAATAGTGATATGTGAACTGCCAAGAGAACAGGGAACAGAATTGTGGCAAATGTTTAGCACCAGGCTGGAAATGGTAGAGTACGGAATGTCCGAATATAAATGGAAAAATGAAGAATATAGAAAATCAGTATTGAATGAGTTAAGAATGAAATATAAAGAGGAGGATGTAGAAATGTCATATACAGATAAAGATTGGTTCAGAGATGTAGCGTTAGATCACATTGGATTTCTGACTCCGGACGAAAGATTGCAAGGTTTGAGACCAGAAGAAAGATTGCAAGGTTTGAGACCGGACGAAAGATTGCAAGGTTTGAGACCGGAAGAAATAAAACGAATGAAATCTTATCTTAACAGCATTCAAATGTAAGATAGTTCATTACTGAGTTTGTAACCCTGTCCGCACGTTTCAATCCACGATCCCGCAGGGGAGCGACTTATTCTTCTGTCAGGAATTATTTTTCGAAAACTAAGGAAATCAGCTTAAAAAATGTTTTGAACTATGATTAAGCTCATTTTTTGATGGACTGTGAACTTTTTGCCTGTATCGTCGTACTTTTCATTGTAGCAGCTTGTGCATAGTTCAGCATATATACTTTGTGAAATCAGATATTTTTATTTCTGCAACAGCCTCTGATATTAAGCCTTTTAATCAAGGTTCCGACAATGATGCTCAGATCAATCTTTCATCGGATTTGTTTCCACATTTTTAGAAATTCCTGCACAACTGATAACTGAGAAACTGGCCTTAGAAATGTCAAGCTGCCAAACAGCCTGAACATTGAGTAATAAACAACTTTAACCCCTGGTTTTATATTAATTATGACACAAACAGAAAAAACACCGGAAGTAAGTATCGAAAATGAGATGAAGAAGTCATATCTTGATTATGCGATGAGTGTAATCATTGGCAGGGCCCTGCCGGATGTGCGCGATGGCCTTAAACCGGTCCATCGCCGTTCATTGTTTGCCATGCATGAATTAAAGAATGACTGGAATAAACCGTATAAAAAATCAGCCCGTATTGTTGGTGATGTGATAGGTAAATACCATCCTCACGGAGATGCAGCGGTTTACGACACTATTGTGCGCATGGCCCAGGATTTTTCAATGAGATATCCTCTTGTTGACGGCCAGGGTAATTTTGGATCCGTGGATGGAGACCCTCCGGCAGCCATGAGATATACAGAGATACGGATGATGCGACTGTCACATCTGATACTGGAGGATCTTGAAAAAGAGACTGTGGACTGGTTACCGAATTATGATGAATCGTTAAATGAACCGGCGGTGCTTCCTGCTAAGGTGCCGCTGCTTTTGATTAATGGTTCTTCCGGTATTGCAGTCGGCATGGCAACAAATATACCGCCTCATAACCTGAATGAAGTAATTTCAGCTATAAAAGCTGTTATCAACAATCCTGATCTCTCATTAGAAGAACTGATGAAACTGATTCCGGGACCGGATTTTCCCACAGGAGGAGAAATTTACGGTACCAGAGGAATTTATGATGCGTATACAACAGGCCGGGGCATTATCCGTGTACGCGCAAAATTTACAATTGAAAAGGATGAGAAAAATAATCAGGAAACGATTGTTGTTACAGAGCTTCCTTATCAGGTAAACAAGGCTAAACTGGTTGAAAAAATTTCTGTTTTAATGAAACAGAAGCAGATTGAAGGTATTAAATACGCAAGAGATGAGTCTGACCGGCACGGGATGCGGATCGCAATCTGTCTAAAAAAAGATCAGTTTGCAGATGTAATCGTGAATCAGTTGTTTAAGCATACGCAAATGGAAAACAGTTTTGGTATTATTTTTCTCAGCATTGTTGACAACCGGCCACAACTTCTCAATTTAAAAGGGATAATTGATCATTTCATACTTCATCGCAGAGAAATTATTGTGCGAAGAACCATGTATGAACTTAAAAAGGCTAAGGCCCGAGCACATATTCTTGAGGGGCTTAAAATTGCTCTTGATAATCTGGATGAGGTTGTTGCGCTTATCAGAGAGTCCAAATCTCCTGACATTGCAAAAATACGTCTTTCAGAATTATTGAGTCTGACTCCTGTGCAGACACAGGCAATTCTGGATATGCGGCTTCAAAGGCTTACGGGTCTTGAACAGGAAAAGATACTCGAAGAATATAAAAAAGTTCTGGAAAGTATTGCCAGATATGAAGAAATACTTGGTGATGACCGCCAGGTAATGGATATTATTGAACAGGAACTGTCAGATATTCAGGAGTTATTCGGTGATGAGCGAAGATCCCGAATCGTGGAATCAACAAAGGATATAACGATAGAAGATATGATCGCAGAAGAAGATATGGTTGTTACGGTTACAAAAACCGGTTATATCAAGAGGAATCCGATTACCCTTTACGAGAGCCAGCACCGCGGCGGAAAAGGAAAGACCGCTATGGGCACCAAGGCGGAAGATTTTGTTGAACATATTTTTGTAGCTTCCACACATCATACCTTCCTGTTTTTCACCAATCTGGGTAAAGTGTATTGGCTGAAAGTATATGAAATCCCACAGGCCGGACGTACAAGCATGGGTAAGGCGATTGTGAATCTTCTTAAATTTTCAGAGCATGAAAATCTGACCGCGGTTTTAAATGTTGCATCATTTGAAGCAGGGCACCATATTTTAATGGCAACAAAAAACGGACTTGTAAAGAAAACAGATATTATGGCTTACAGCAGACCGATGTCAGGCGGAATAATTGCTCTGAGACTTGATACTGATGATGAATTGATTGCTGCCAGAATTACTGATGGGAATCTGAATGTATTTTTATGCTCGTACATGGGCAAATCAATACGTTTTCATGAGTCTGATGTCAGAACCACGGGCAGGGCCACCAGAGGAGTACGCGGAATGAGGCTTGAGTCCGGAAACCGGATTGTGGGAATGGAAGTGCTGACCCATGGACAGAGTCTTTTTGTTGCGACTGAAAACGGATACGGAAAAAGAACTTCAATTGATGAATATCATGTTCAGAAACGCGGAGGCAAAGGCGTTATTACGATTAAAACGTCTGAAAGAAACGGGCGGGTGGTTGCCATACTCCTTGTGGAGGAAGATGACGACGTTATGTTGATGACGGATAGAGGCAAATTAATAAGAATACCGGTAAAAAGTGTCTCAGTTATAAGTCGTAATACACAAGGCGTAAAGCTTATAGGAATTGAAAAAAAAGAACAGGTCGTGGGCGCTGCGCGGCTTCCGGATCAGAATGAAAAATGAAAACTAAACTATACTAAACAGATTTTGGTTTTTCCTGGCACAATTCTTGCTAATTGTTAACGTAACAATAATGATATCAGACATTTGTAATAATAAACAGAAAACAGCAAAATTGATATAGATGCATTCTGAGAAAAACCCAACTCGGATAAACCGAAACCAAAAAGTAAATCTATTTTCATATAAATTCACCATGAAGAGCATGAAGTACATGAAGATTTTGGACGTATTTGTTGTAATGCCAAACCATGTGCATGGAATAATTATCATCAACAAAACTAATGGCTCCGCGGATACAACCAGCGCAACCGGCAATACGGATGTAGAGACGCAAAATTTTGCGTCTCTACTGCGCATTATAAAATTTTGCGTCTCTACTGCACATTATAAGAAAGGAACATTATTTGTTAAATCAGAGCCGCAATATAAATTTGATATCACAATCAAAAAATGGGATTTCCTATACTATTGAATTACGATTCATTATTTCGCATACCTTTATTGATAAGGCTTTGCGCAGGTACTCAAAAATATTTTGCCATTTTGGGTCAGAATTTAACTTTTTAGACACTAAATATGATGACTATACTTACCGCCTGAAGGCGGTAGGTTATTATCGGCGGGCTAAACCGCTTTCCGTCTTCGGCGGACTAAAGTTTTTTGCGAGACAATAATGTTTGAATGGGATGAAACAAAAAATAAGATTAACCAGGTTAAGCATAGGGTTTCATTCCAACAGGCTAAAAAGGCTTTCTTTGATCCCCGAAAGATTATTGTGGAAGATGCAGGACATAGTGTTGAGGAAACACGCTATTTTTGTATGGGAGAAGTTGAAGGTGGAATTATGACAGTTCGCTTTACTTACAGAAGCAATACAATCCGAATTATTGGAGCAGGATATTGGAGAAAGGGTAAAAAAAGATATGAAAAAGAAAATCAAATATACGGATGAACCGATTCAATTGGGAAAAACCGTTAAAGATTTCCTGCCTTCCCCGGAAGAATTGGTAATGCAGGATAAAAATATCCGGGTAACCATGAAATTCAACACTTTTTTAAATAAAAAAAGAGAGCATGGGCCTGGAACCAGGGAACCGGGGCAGCCAATGATGAGCGGAGCAACATTTTTATAATTTGCAATACAAAAAACTGATCTATTTTACAAAGATTCATGGCGTAAAGCTTATCGCAGTTGAAAGAGGAGAACAGGTCGCGGAACCTGCGCGGCCTGTAGAAAAATATGAAAAATACAACAAATAATATTAAAATTGGCGTTGTAGGAGCGGGAAGCTGGGGAACTGCTCTGGCAAATCATCTGAGTTTAAAAGGGTTTAAAATAGATTTATGGGCTTATGAAAAAGAAGTAAAGGATCAGATTATTACACATAGAGAAAACAAAACCTTTTTGCCCGGTTTTTTGCTTTCAGATAATTTAGCCCCCACAAATGATATTGTTCGGGCGGCTGAAAATAAAGACCTTGTGCTTATTGTAGTTCCTTCACACCTTGTGCGCGAAACAACACTGAAAATCGCGGATTCTGTTCAAAAACACGCAATAGTAGTTTCAGCATCAAAAGGAATCGAAAACAAGACCCATCTGACTATGTCCGGCGTGCTTAAACAAACGCTTCCCTCAATTTCTGAAAATTTATTTGCCGTTCTTTCGGGCCCGAGTTTTGCGAAAGAAGTTGCGCAAAAAGCTCCGACTGTTATTACAGCAGCAGCAACAGACTATGAAACAGCCTGTTTTGTTCAGCGTGTTTTTGCAACCCCATATTTGAGAGTTTATACAAATAATGATCCGCTTGGCGTTGAACTTGGAGGTGCAATTAAAAATGTTATTGCGATTGCAGCCGGAATAAGCGACGGCCTTGGTTTTGGATTAAATACAAGAGCTGCTCTGATAACAAGGGGGCTGCTTGAAATCCGCAGACTCGGAGTCAGGCAGGGCGCGGATCCAAGAACATTTACCGGATTATCAGGCGTGGGCGATCTGATCCTTACCTGCACAGGCAGCCTCAGCAGAAATCACACCCTTGGCAAAAAAATAGGCGAGGGAATGGTATTAAGCCGGATTATATCTGAAATGAACATGGTTGCAGAAGGCGTAAAAACCACTAAGTCGGTTTACAATCTTGCACGCAGACTCGGGGTCGAAGTGCCGATCATTAATGAGATATACCATGTTCTGTATGATGAGACATCTCCGAAAGAGGCTGTGAACCGGCTGATGACACGCACTCTGAAACAGGAACTCGGGGAATATGAATAAAAAATCAGTTTAAAATTCAGAGTTTACATGACTGTTGCAGGCTTTTGCAGAAATAAAAATATCTTATTTTATAAACTATATATCAGGGTATAAAGTGTAAACTATACAATAGGCGGTACGATTTTTTCAAAAAACTTTTTCTGCAAAAACAAAGGAGGTTATTATGACGATACCGGAAGAATCAATACTTCAAAAATGTGAAGAAATAATTGCCATTTGCAAAGAATTTAAAGCAGACAATGTCCGTTTTTTCGGAGAACTTGTAGGCGAAAACCCTCTACCTGACTGTGCATTTCAGTTTTTGGTTGATGTTCAAAGAAGAACTGTTTCAAACGAAGATTTTTTGTTGCTGGAAGCAAAGCTCGAAAAACTATTGGGACGCCAGGTGGCTGTAAGTACACCTGATATGTATATACCTCCCATACTTGAAATCAAACTGAAAGAAGTTGTTCATCTGGATGTATTATTAAACCGCAGTACAGAGCATTTAAAAGGTACGTATATTGATCAGGATATTATTGATAAGCGTCTTGAAATACTTGTACTCGCCAAAAGACACGGAATGGATAACGTCCGGTTAATCGGAGACATTGTACAGGACTGGCATACACCGGATTCCAGTGTCAGCATGATGGTTGATACTGACAGCGGAAGTTACATGGGCCAGTTAGACATTTATTATGTTGAGTTCGCAATGGAAAGAGTGCTTGGGCGTTCAGTAAATATATATACTGAAAATATGATGATACCGCCGATCAGGGATGATTATCTTAAAGACGCTGTTGCTTTATAGAGCGAACAGGTACTTTATTATTTCAGACCCTGGAATACAAATTTTACGCTATTTTTAGTTTCAGCATAAAATTCAGACCTGACTACTGTACAGCTTATGTGTACTTTGTTATTGAGTAGCGAGGGTTCAATACCCCACTGCTTGCAGTGTTAAGATGAATAATTCCATATTAGAAATACCCCGCCGCTTGCGGCGGGGAAATTTATTGTAGAGCCTACGCATAAACTGAGCCGGAAATAATTTTTACCACGGGGATGCTCAAACATTCTTTACAGAGTCAGGAAGGCCGCACTTGAACTTTGTAAAAAACTTGCCAACTTAGGGAAAAATTAGAAGAACGACGTGTGACACCGAATATTAATGACAGAACAGACATATAAATTCACCCTCCAGAAGACCAGCAATTCAGTGCCGGGTATGACCGGCAGCCAACCCGGTATGACTGAAAAATCATATTTTAAATTGGACATTCCTGATTTCTCAATTCACATTTTTTCTTAAAACTCACCCCTCTCTTAAGCTAAAAAAAAGGGGCAAGAGAACAAATTATCGACAATCTTTTGCAGATGTGGGGGCTGACAGGTGTCTGATTACGGAGGAACTGATGTCCGAAAAAATAAAAGAAATCCCTTACGGAGTATCTGATTTTGAAAAGATACGGATTAAAAACAAATATTTTGTGGATAAAACCGGATTTATCCGCATACTGGAAAAATTTGAATATGTTTTTTTCATACGTCCCCGGAGATTCGGAAAATCTCTTTGGCTTTCAATACTTGAAAATTACTACGACATTGGGAAAAAAGATAACTTTAAAACTCATTTTAAAGATACGGATATAGGGAGAAATCCCACTTCTGAACAAGGCTCGTATCTGATCCTGCGTTTCGATTTTTCACATGTATCTTCTGATATTGATAAAGTTGAACAATCGTTTGAACATTATGGAACCCAGGTTATTCTTGATTTTTTTCAGGGATATCACGATTTATTTGAACCGGATTTTACCCGGG
>Ga0233437_1006810_pt1 | contig 11440 bp, 10 predicted proteins | sample SI_122_August201_FD_182714 | JGI IMG/M metagenome (GOLD analysis project Ga0233437, IMG submission 182714) | Seawater microbial communities from Saanich Inlet, British Columbia, Canada - SI_122_August2016_200_MG | ecosystem: Environmental > Aquatic > Marine > Inlet | place: Canada: British... | reverse complement strand
AAGTTACAGACAAAGAAATGGAAGAAGTTGTGATATATGGTGATGAATTTCATCCAGAATGGAATTATACGATTGCACCAAGATAAACAGCAAATCGTTTAATTTATATTATTACACTTCCTTAATTGATATTTGGCATTCGGTGTAAATTAAAGTCTCTGCTTTTGGCTATTAAAAACTATTACAGATCTCGGTTTACGGATTACGATTTATCATTAAGGTTAAAATTCAGGATCTGGGGTGAAAGTTATTAAGTACAGATTTTAAGCGGTTCCTATCTACATGAGTATAGATTTGTGTAGTACTTATATCTGCATGTCCCAGCATTTCCTGTATTACTCTTAAATCAGCACCATTTTCAAGTAGATGGCTGGCAAACGAGTGTCTTAAAGTATGAGGATGTATATTTTTATTTATACCTGCCATTTTAGCCGCTTCTTTTATTATTCCCCAAATTCGCTCACGGTCTAATGGATTACTGTTCACCGACAGGAAAACTGTTGATTCATTTTCCTTATCTTTCAGCAATTCTGGTCTGGCTTTGTTTAGATACTTAACTATTATTTTTTCAGCATACTGTCCTAAAGGAACAATTCTTTCTTTATTACCTTTTCCAAAAACACATATAATTCCTTCATCCAATTTTATATCATTAAGAGATAAAGTAACAATTTCTGTAACTCTCAAACCACATGAATATAAAACTTCAATAATAGCTCTATTCCGTATTGTTAAAGGATCTCTTGCATTTACAGAAAAAACTTCTAAAAGTTTTTTTATTTCATCAAAAGATAAAAAATCAGGAAGGATTCTCCAGAGTTTTGGAGAGTTCATTACATCAGTTACATCAACTTTAATAATTCTCTCGAGAAGCAGATATTTAAAAAATACTTTTATTGAAGCTAAACGCCTGGCAATAGATGACGATTCCATTCCATTATCTGAACAGTCTTCCAGAAAAAAAAGAATATCATCTCTACAAATTTCGGAAAATGAACCTATATCATTTTCCTTTAAATAATGTTCAAAACTCTGAATATCTGAAACATAAGCAGATGCTGTATTTTTAGACAAACCTTTTTCAATTAGAATATAATTTGAAAACTGTTTTAACAATCCGGCAAAATTCATTATTCTAAATATTCCTTTTTAGCAAATAATCATTAAGTTCAAGAAGCAGTTTTTTATATTTATTATCCTGAAAACCGGCCAAAGTATTATCTGCTTTTAATTTCATAGCATTCAATTTTTCTAATATAGTTCTCTCTGCCCCTGAAGATGTCACATAACTACGAATACTATCTAATTCATCAGTGCTTATTGTTTCTTTGCCCAGTAAATTCAATATATGTTTTCTGGCTGAGTTGTTTATATTTTTCAAAGTTTCCAAAATTAACAGCGTAGGCTTAGCTGAACATATATCAGAACCTATCGGTTTACCAAGTTTTTTTTCATCTCCGTAAATACCAAGCCAGTCATCTCTTAATTGGAATGCTATACCAAGTGAACTGGTAAACTCAATTATTTTTTTAACTTTTTCATTTTCGGCATCAGGGGTATTTAAAGCAATTCTAGCACCGCAGCCAGCAGAATAATTAAGTAAGGCACTTGTCTTAAGAAATAACATCTTTTCGACTTCTTCCGGTGTAATTGATTCTATATTGCGATATGAAAAATCAACATCCAGTGCTTCACCGCTAATAAGCTCAACAGCTAATTTATTTGCCATATCCCTACACAAAGAAAGCACCACGTTTTCAGGCACACCAACCTGTCTGGATTTCATTAATAAGCTAACAGCCCATGCCTGTTGAAGATCACCGGCAAGTATGCCAAAATCTACTCCAAACTTGTCGCATTCTTTTGGTAAAATATTATAAGAGCATTGTGCATAATGCTTAATTTCAGTATGAGTTGCAGGCATTCCCCTTCTCAGCTCATCTCCATCAATAATATCGTCATGCACCAGAGTCCAATTATGATAAACCTCTACTGCAGCCGCAGCATACTTAGCCTGCTCAAGATCACCATTCAACAAACCGCAGCACCACAGAACAATAGCCGGTCTTAATCTTTTACCGGCTCTCAGGGGATATAATTTTACAGCATCATGTAGATGTTTAGGTTCAATGTTATCACAGAAATTATCGTTTGAAATAATATCTGTTATTAAAGTAGATACAGCTTTAAGCTCACTATGCATTTTATTCTGCTATAATTAAATTTTGCTAACTCTTGCACCTGATGGAGTATCTTCTATCAGCCAACCCATATCTTTTAATTTATCTCTTATTTCATCTGACTTTGCAAAATCTTTTGCTAATCTGACTTCTTTTCTTTCTTCAACTAAACGTTGAACATCTTCCGGTATTTCTAAATGTTTTTCAAATTCAAAAACACCTAAAATCTTATTAAAGCTCTTATATGCATCTAATATTCCAGCAGCTCCTTCAGCTCCTAAATCGCCTGAATTTATTAGCTTATTAGCTTCTTTCATAAGACTAAACACTGATGCTAGGGCTTCTGAAATATTAAGATCATCTCCAATAGCATTTTTAAATTTATCAGCATAAAATTTAATTTGCTCTTTGAGATCAATACCGTCTTTAGCACTTTTTATTACTTCATCTAAATTGTCAAATAAGACATTAAAACTTCTCAACGTTTCTTTTGCATTTTTACATGCATCAAAAGTAAAATTCAATTTTTTTCTATAATGTGCAGAAACAAGAACCCATCTAATTTCCTTATATGAATAACCTTTTTCTATCAAATCTCTTAGAGTAAAAAAGTTACCTAAAGATTTTGACATTTTATCGCCGTTGATAATAAGATATTCACAGTGCATCCAATAGTTAACAAACTTTTTACCTGTTGCAGATTCGCTCTGTGCTATTTCATCTTCATGATGCGGAAACATATTATCAATTCCGCCGGTATGCAGATCAAAAGTTTTTCCTAAATATTTCATGCTCATAGCACTACATTCAATATGCCATCCGGGACGGCCTTTTCCCCATGGGCTGTCCCAGGCTATATCACCGTCATTTTCAGACCATGCTTTCCATAAAGCAAAATCAGCTACAGAATCCTTTTCATATTCATCACTATTTACTCTGTCAACTGAACGCTGATTCTTCATATCTATTTTTGCAAGTTCTCCATACTTAGGGAATTTTGCAATAGAAAAATAAATAGAACCGTCATCACTTTTATAAGCTATTTTTTTAGCAATAAGTATCTCTATTAATTTAATCATTTCTTTTATATGATTAGTGGCCGCAGGATAAAATTCAGCTTTTTCTATATTCAGATTATTTAGGTCTTTGAAAAAAGCATCTTTATATTTTTGTGTATATTCATTCAGTGGGATATTTGCAGCCTGTGAATCTCTGATGGTCTTATCATCTACATCAGTAAGATTCATCACCTGGATAACATTATAATCATAATACTCTAAAGTTCTTCGGAGAATATCTTCAAAAATATAAGCTCTGAAGTTACCGATATGAGCATAATTATATACAGTAGGACCGCAAGTGTACATTTTTGCAACTTTGTCCTTAATAGACTTAAAGTCTTCTTTTTTTCTTGTTAATGTATTATAAAATTTTATTGACATAGTATTTCCTTAAAATTATTTATCTGATTTACAATTTTCAAATTATAATTCATTTTCTAGATTTGCAATTAAATACCTTTGATTTTTACCGGAAAGTTTAAATTTTCTGCAAACGAAATAGCAATTTCTTTACAGAATGCCTCACCGCTAGGCGAAGTTACTCCAAAGTATTTTTTTATAAAATTACTAATATCTGTAAATCTCAGATAAACAGGTATTTCCTCTTTGATTCCATAGTCCTTTTTATGGGCCAAAATATAATTCTTGATTGAAGATATTATTTCATTGAGTGCATTGATTGGTAAATCAAAACATGGAAATAAAACTAACTCTGTTAATATAGGAATTAAATTAAAATGTTCAGCTAAAACTTCCATGCGTATTGATAATTTAATAGATGGAAACAGGCTACTGACACCAGAGATATCCAGCATATTCATATCTAATAAATCGTTAGTGTCATCACTAAGCAGAGGCAGTATTTTTTTACGTGTCAAAATCCATGAAGAACCTGAAATATTAGCAAAACCAAATTTACTGAATTCAGAGAAGTTAATATTTTTATTACGATAATATCGTCCTAATTCTATTAATAAAGATAATGAAGAGTGTTCTATTTCCAATGAATCACAAGCTCTATATACTTTTTTAGAAAGCTTAATTAAATCACTGCCTTTGAGCCCAAGATTATTTTTAAAAATATCATATATATTTTCAATTGATATATCCACATCTTCTGAAAGAACAGTATTATTGTTTTTAAAATTAGCAGCAACATTAGGATAACCGGCATCTTCTAAAATTTTCACCAAAAACATATTAATTTCAGATTCAGAAAAAGTAATTCCATTGTCAGTTTGATAAACTAAAGCACTTTCAACTGCGTTAGCTAAATCTTCGGCAAGCCAAAAATCTTTCAGTCCTGAAACCAAACAGCTATTAATAAGTTTAGACTGCAATTCTTCTGAGTCAAAAGCCTTCTTCGTTCCGTCATTAGATACAATCATTATGGCAGAAGAACTTAAACATATCATATTCCAACTCCAAGGAAAATTAGGATCATATTCATTTCATATACTATATCAAATTTAAATCGACTAAAATAGATAAAGGCTTTATTTCAGTAGCTTTTCCGGATGTCATATTATATGAAACAACAGCGGCATCAAACCTCATCACGCCTTTTTCTACAACACTTAATCTGTTTGGCATATCTGTTGTAAATTTATATAGAACATCATCAACAGATCGACCTAAAATAGAAAAGTCTGCTCCAACCATACCAACATCTGTTATATATGCAGTTCCTTTTTCAAAAATTCTTGCATCGGCTGTCTGCACATGTGTATGTGTACCAAGAACTGCTGTTACTCTGCCATCTAAAAATCTTCCCATCGCGAGCATTTCACTGGTGGCTTCAGCATGAAAATCTACTAATATACATTTTACTGTTGACGGAAGTTTTTTAAGAATTTTATCTACTTCCATAAAAGGGCAGAATGATGAATTTTTCATAAAGACTTTGCCCATTAAATTAATAACAGCAATTTCTCCACATGCAGGCACTCTAAATACGTCAAAACCTTTTCCTGGTTGAACCGGATTAACATTGGCAGGCCTGACAACATTTTTCATGCCTTTTATTTCGTTAGGAAATGTTTTCTGATCCCAAACATGATCACCTAGAGTGAAGACATCAACGACATTGTTCAAGTCCTTAATACATTTTTCATTCACTCCGGAACCGCAGGCTGAATTTTCAGCATTTGCTATACAAAATGAACAGCGATATTTCTGACGCAATTCAGGCACCAACTTTTTAACAGCCTGCCTGCCGCCTTTGCCAACAATATCGCCTATAAATAATAAATTCATTATATTTTTATAATCCTTTCACGAACAACGATCCACTGGTCACCAGCCTCTGATCTCTATTTAGCGTAAGCAATAGATCTAGTTTCTCTTATAATTGTCACCTGAATTTTACCAGGATAATTCATCTCTTTTTCTACTTTCAAACAAATATCTCTAGCAAGACTTTGAGCTTTATCATCACTTATTTTTTCAGGTTCAACTACTACTCTTACTTCTCTACCTGCCTGCAGTGCAAAACATGACTCAACACCGTCAAACCCAGTAGCAATTTCTTCAAGCTGTTCAAGTCTCTTCAGGTATAGTTCTGTAGTTTCACTTCTTGCTCCAGGTCTGGATGCACTTAATGTGTCACATGCATTTATAAGAATAGCATAAACACTTGTAGGCTCTACTTCTTCATGATGAGAAGCAACAGCATTAATTACAACAGGATCTTCACCGTTACGTCTTAAAATATCAGCACCGATCATTGCATGTGTACCTTCAATTTCATGATCTACAGCTTTACCTAAGTCGTGCAGCAATCCAATACGTCTTGCTTTTTGTTCATCAAGTCCTAGTTCTGCAGCAATCATTCCCATAAAATATGCACATTCCAAAGAATGCTTTAATACATTTTGAGAAAAGCTGTATCTATATTTCAGACGGCCGATAAGTTTAATAAGCTGAGGAGATATACCTTGAATACCAATATCCAGTACAGCAGTACCACCGGCATTCATAACATCTTTTTCGACTTCTTTTTTTACTTTCTTATATACTTCTTCGACTCTGGTAGGATGAATTCTACCATCAGCAATAAGTCTTTCAAGAACAATTCTACCTATTTCTTTTCTAACCGGGTCAAAGCATGATATTACAACAGCTTCAGGTGTATCATCAATTAAAATATTTACACCTGTTACGGCTTCTAAAGATCTTATATTTCTACCATCTCTACCAATAATTCGACCTTTCATTTCGTCGCCGGGTAGTGGAATAGTAGCAGCAGTTCTTTCGTATGTACATTCAGAAGCATAACGTTGAATTGCTGAAACAATAATTTTCTGAGCTTCTGTTTCTGCTTTTTCTTTAGTCTGTTCCTGTATATCTCTAATTAATATTCCTGATTCCTGCTTTAATTCATTCTCTAATTTTTCAAAAAGAATCTTTTTAGCTGTTTCTCTATCTAATTCTGCAATTCTCTGCAATTCTCTAATCTGTGTATTAATTTTTTCCTGTAATTCAGTTTCTTTTGTTGCTAATTTTTCTTTAAGTTTCTTTAAATCTTTTTCTTTAAGTTCAATTGAATCATATCTGGCATCAAGAATATCAAATTTTTTATCAAGATTTTCTTCTCTTGAATCAAGACGTTGTTCTAACTTACTTTGTTCTTTACGTCTTTCTCTAGTTTCATTCTCAAACTCTTCTTTTAATTTAAGAGTTTCGCTTTTAGCTGAAACTTTGGCTTCTCTAAGAATGTGTTCAGATTCTTTTTTTGCATCTTCTCTTATTCTACCGGATTCAACGACTGCAGAATTTTTCTTTGAATTAGAGATAATCCAAAATATTATTCCACCGATAATAATACCAATTATTATTAATATAGCATAGATGATTATACTCATAAGTTATTCAACAATCCTTTATTTTAAAAATACATTAATTAATAATTCATTTAAATTTAATATATAAAAAATGAAAACTGAAATTTTATTTTTCATTCAAACTCTTCCAGTAATTCATCCTTTCCTTTATTTTTCTTTCGTACCCAAAATCTCCTGGTTTATAAAAACTTTTCTTCACTCCTAAATATGCCTGTTTAACATGATGTTCTTTATTATCATGAGGATACTTATATTGAGTATCGACAACCTCACCACTACTTTTACAGTAACTTGATTTCAGATAAATTGGAACAGGTTCAATTCTATTCTTTTCAACATCCTCAAATGCATCTTTAATTGCCTGATAGGAAGAATTACTTTTAGGTGCAGTTGCACAATAAGTTGTTGCTTGTGATAATAATATCTTTGCTTCAGGCATACCAATCATTTCGACAGCCTGCATAACAGATGTAGCTAACTGTATTGCTCTAGGATCTGCATTTCCTATATCTTCAGAGGCAAATATCACAATCCGCCTGGCAATATACATAATATCTTCACCTGATTTAAGCATTCTGGCGAGCCAGTATACTGCGGCATCAGGATCACTGCCGCGCATGCTTTTGATAAAAGCACTAATTATATCAAAGTGTTCATCAGAACTATAATTTATGGATTTACCCTGAACAGCATCTTTTGCTGTCTCAATATCAATTATCAGCTTATTGTCAGAATCTAACTTTAAACCTGATGTAGAAACCGCAATCTCTAAAGCATTCAATGCTCTTCTAGCATCACCTTCACAAACTTCAGCCCAAAATTCAGCAGCATCAGGCTTTAGTTCAATATCCAAACAACTAAATGCCCTATCATCCTTAATTGACTTATGCAGCAATTCTTTAATTTCATCTACAGTCAAAGAATTAAGTGCAAATACCAAAGATCTTGATAAAAGAGGAGGTATAACAAAAAAATGAGGATTATGTGTCGTCGCACCGATAAAACGTATATTTCCACTTTCAATATCAGGCAGCAATGAATCCTGCTGTGCTTTATTAAACCTATGAATTTCATCAATAAAGATTATTGTTTTCCTGCCTGTCAATTCTCTTATCTGCTGAGCTGATTTTATCTCTTTTCTCAAATCAGCTACTTTAGAAACAACTCCGGATAACCGAACAAAATTAGAGTTTGTTTTTAAAGCTATAAGTTCAGCCAGGCTGGTTTTTCCGACTCCAGGAGGTCCATGAAGTATGATTGATGAAAATGTATCCGATTCAATCGCTTTCTTTAATAGTTTCCCATCAGCAAGAAGATGTTTTTGTCCAACATAACAGTCAAAAGTTCTAGGTCTCAATCTTGCAGCAAGCGGCTTCGAATCTATAATATTTTCATTGTTTATAGTCGAATTTTCGCAGGAAGCTTCTAATTCAAATAATAAGGTTTCCATGACCTTGCCCTCCCGCGTCTCACGGAAGAGTAATAATATGGAGTGTCTGATAAGCGTATAAAAACAAATTCCGCTTCCGCACGAACAGGTCGGGCAGAAAAAATCATTTTATTTAAAAAATCACTAAAATTTATTTTAAAAATATTATCTAAAAATAACACTGACATGTTATAAAAACTCCGTAAAAACTTTTTCCCGTAAATATATTAAAAATGTCTAAAAACATATAATCACTATACTATATAATTAAATAAAAAGAAAACAGTATATCGGAAATATTGCTATTTTTACTATCAAAATAGCCATTTACTGCTAATTTAAATATTAAGTAAATCAACTAAAAACTGTAATGGAAAATTAATTTCAGATGAAAAAAAAATTAGATATTAAAAAAGTAAGATCACAATCATACGCCTGCATTTTAGCTGTAAAAGACATACTGCCGATAGTTTTTATCCACAAAAAACCTGCCGACAAAATTATAGCTTCATTTTTCAAAAAGAATAAAAAATACGGCTCAAGAGACAGAAGGGTTATATACGAAGTAATTTTTTCAATTTTTAGATGGTATGGCTGGATAAAAATACTTGCACCTGAAATTGATGAATTAAGCGACGAAAAAGGTCTAACAAAAAAACATGATGCTATTCTTTATAAAATAGCATTCATAGCAGCCCTTCTCGACAACAACAAAAATATACCAATATCAATTATTAATGTATGGAAAAGCGAACTGGGAATTAAAAGTTATTATCCTGAACATGCTGAAAAAGTTGAAGATGACAAATTCATTCCTGATTTGAAAATTATAGATTATCTAAAAGAAACATTTGATGTAAACAAAAAGCTTAAATTAGATAAGCTTGTTCCTGAATGGTTTTCTAGCGAATTATCAAAAAATATTGATCTCCGAAGATTAATAGGATGGTATCAAACTCGTCCGCCAATCTGGCTAAGATCAAATTCACTTAATAATAATTTTTTAGAAACAGAATTAGCAAGAAATGAAATACGATTTTCAACACATGAAACAATACAGAAAGCTATATGCATAAAAGAAGCAAAGGTTAACCTGTATTCACTTGACTCTTTTAGCAAAGGAATAATAGAAATACAGGATTTAGCATCTCAAATAATCGGGCTTGTCTGCAAACCTAAAGAAGGCGAAAGATGGTGGGATCCATGTGCCGGAGCAGGCGGAAAAAGTTTACAATTATCTTCAATAATGCACAACAAAGGAAGAATTATTGCCGGCGACATAAGAGCATACAAACTTGATGATCTCAAAAAAAGAGCAAAAAGAGCAAAAAGAATGAATATCGAATGCAGAGAGTGGGATGGTAAAGCATTGAGAAGCAATAAACGTTACAAATACGATGGCGTTTTAGTTGATGCACCATGCACATGTTCAGGAACATGGAGAAGAAATCCTGATGCAAGATGGAGACTGTCTGATACAGAATCAGCCGAAATGGCAAGTCTTCAAATGAAAATTCTTCAAAATGCAGCAACAGGCGTAAAACCTAGCGGAGTACTCGTTTATGCAACCTGTTCAGTATTAAAAGCAGAAAACCTTGACCTAGTAAAAAAATTCCTTTTAAATAATAAAAACTTTGTGATGGAGCCATTTACCAACCCATTAACAAATGCAACAACAAAAGGTTATTTACAGATTTACCCATGGGACGGCAACTGCGATGCAATGTTCGTTGCAAGGTTTAGAAAAAAAGAAAAATCTAATGCATCTGAATAAATATTTAATATTAAGCTTATTTTAGAGCATATATTGTATGAAAATTCTATTTCTTCTAAAATCAAAAAATGCACCCAGTTCACGCATAAGAATTAAAAATCTTCTCCCCTATCTAACCAAAGAAGGGATAGATTCAGATTTTGAAGTCATACCTAAAAGCGGATTGCAAAGATTAAAATTATTCAGAAGCTGCAGAAATTATGATTTAGTTGTCCTGCAAAAAAAACTTTTTGGACTTCTAGATCTTAATATATTAAGATTTTTCACAAAAAAATTAATATATGATTTTGACGATGCCGTTTACTGTAAAGATGCCGCATGCTCTAAGAATATCTTAGACTACAATAATCCGGCCAGAGGAAGAAAATTCGTAAGAACTATTCAAAAATGTGATGCAGTCATTGCAGCAAATAATGTTCTTAAGAACAAAGCCATTTCAGTAATTGACAAAAATAAAATAACCGTAATTAACTCTCCTATACCAATAAGGATAATAACGCAAAAATCATCTTACGCCATATCCGGTAATCCAATAATAGGTTGGGTCGGCACAAAAAGTACACAAAAATATTTGAAGTATATTGAACCCGCACTCCAAATAGTAAATAAAACAATACCAATAACACTAAATATAATTTCCAACATTAAACCTGAAATAAAGCATATCAAATTAAATTACATTGAATGGTCATCAAAGACAGAATACCAAGACATCAAAATTTTTGATATAGGTATCATGCCACTATCTGATGATCCGTTTTCAAGCGGCAAAGCCGCCTATAAACTTCTTCAATACATGGCTGCAGGTATTCCGTCTGTATGTTCAAATGTAGGTATGAATGCTGAACTTTCCAACATAGGTAATATTTGCCTTGGAGGAAATACTCATGAAGAGTTTGCTGATGCAATAATCAAACTTATACAATCAGAATCTCTCAGAAAAAACTTAGGAGAGAAAGCATCTGAATATGTATCTAAAAACTTTTCATACGAAACTATATCAAAACAGTATATTGATATATTTAAAAAACTAAGGGATTGTAAAATAATAAACTAAGCGATATTTAATAATCCTGTAAAACGAGTATACTTTTATGTATGAGTATAAAACAGGAAGAAATAGATTTATTCAGAGAAAAATATTTGACCCTAAA
>Ga0233437_1006807_pt1 | contig 11443 bp, 7 predicted proteins | sample SI_122_August201_FD_182714 | JGI IMG/M metagenome (GOLD analysis project Ga0233437, IMG submission 182714) | Seawater microbial communities from Saanich Inlet, British Columbia, Canada - SI_122_August2016_200_MG | ecosystem: Environmental > Aquatic > Marine > Inlet | place: Canada: British... | reverse complement strand
TCTGCTAAACCTTTCTGTTGTTTTCTGAAGGCTTCTGTATCCGTAATGTCTACATCTTCAAGTTGAGTGACATGGGGGATAGTCATCCAATTTCGATGTAAATTTGCCGAAGATTTTTTTTGAATCCTGGACATCGTTTTTACTTCAATCGGGCCAAACTTACCAAAATCGATTTTTGGCATTTCAGGAAAATCGGCTCTCTGGGAACTGGGTGTGTGGGCATTTAGTTGTTCTTTCACGTAGGTCTGGATATCCGATTTTATGATACGACCTTTACGACCACTACCTGTTACCAGTGTTAAATTAACACCATATTCCCTAGCAATTTTACGAACTGAGGGACTAGCGTGTGCACCACTAAAACTAACGATTTCATCCGTTTGTTGAACAGATTTAGGGGATTCAACGGGTTTATCGGCTATTAGTGCTTCCTGTTGTGGTTGTTTTGTCTCCGGTGCTTCCTCTTTTTTGACTGCTTCTGGTTTCGGGGGTTGGACAGCATCTAAATTTGAATGATCACTTTCCTGCCTATCTAATATCAAAATCAAGTCTCCTTCGGATAACTTATCTCCTATTTTGACATTCAGGCTTTGAACTTTTCCGGGCAAGGTAGAAGGAATGTCCATAGATGCTTTATCACTTTCCAGGGTGATTAAAGGCGATTCATTTTGAACTTCATCACCGATGCCGACATGAATTTCAATCACTTCAACCGCATCGAAACTCCCGATATTCGGAACCACTATTTCTTTGTTACTCACTGAAAACCTCCCTCTTGGTATTAGCAAAAAACCGGATTCGTTTTTTCTGGATCAATTTTATATTTTTGAATAGCTTCATTCACCTTTTCCTTTGGAATTCTCCCGGAAATTGATAAATTATAGATAACAGCTACAGCAATGTAATAACGATCTACTTCAAAAAATTTTCTAAGATTATCTCTGGTATCACTCCGCCCATAGCCATCTGTACCCAAAACGACATAATTATTTTTGATAAAGGGTCTTATCTGGTCAGCATAGGCTTTCATGTAGTCAGTCGTTGCAACAATGGGCAGTTTGCTATCCTGAAAGCACTGTTCAACATAGGATAGTTTTGGTTCCTGATCCGGATGTAACATATTATATCGTTGAATATCCAGCCCTTCCTTTCGAAGCTCATTAAAACTGGTGGCACTCCAAACATTGCTATGGATATCAAAATCATTGACTAACAGTTCTGCCGCTGCCAGTACTTCTCTTAAAATGGTGCCGCTTCCCAGTAGATCCACCACAGGTTCTTTTCCTTTTTTGAATAAATAGAGCCCTTTTCGAATACCTTCTGCCACACCTTCCGGCATAGCAGGATGCTCATAGTTTTCGTTCATGACGGTGATGTAATAGAAGACATTTTCGCGATTTTGGTACATCCGACGCATTCCGTCCTGCATAATGACTGCTAATTCAAAAGCGAAGGTGGGATCATAAGTAACGCAACTCGGTATGGTTGAGGCCTGAATGTGACTGTGGCCATCCTGATGCTGCAAACCTTCTCCGTTTAAGGTGGTTCGACCGGCAGTTCCACCTAATAAAAATCCACGTGCTCCGGCATCCCCCGCTAACCAGGCCAAATCTCCTATCCTTTGGAATCCGAACATTGAATAAAAAATATAAAACGGAATGGTGTCCACAGCATGATTACAGTGGGCAGTTCCGGCCGCAATCCAGGATGAAAATGATCCGGCTTCATTGATGCCTTCTTCAAGAATTTGACCACTAATGTCTTCCCGATAGTACATAACCTGATCAGAATCGGGGGGTTCATAGGCTTGTCCGGAAGAGGAATAGATACCTATTTGTCGAAACAGGCCTTCCATACCAAATGTTCTGGCTTCATCCGGAACGATGGGAACAATAAATTTACCTAATTCTTTGTCCCGCAATAATTTTGTTAATATCCTGACAAAAGCCATTGTGGTCGATATTTTTCGATCTTTACTACCTTGGATCTGAGGTTCAAAAAAATCTAAGTTTGGAATTTTTAAAGAGTGCGTATTGCAGACTTGTTGTGGAATAGACCCGCCCAGTTTCTCTCTTCTTTCCATCAAATATAACATTTCAGGACTGTCTTCCGGAGGCCTGTAAAACGGTGTTTCTGAAATTTTGTCTTCACTGATAGGGATATTAAATCGATCTCGAAAAGCCCTAAGTGCTTTTTCACCCATTTTCTTTTGGGAATGGGTGATGTTTTGACCCTCTCCGGCTTCTCCCATTCCAAACCCTTTGATCGTTTTTGCGAGTATTACGGTGGGTTGTCCTTCATGATTTACTGCCTTTTCATAAGCCGCATAGACTTTTTGGGGATCATGTCCACCTCTGTCCAGATGCCAGATATCATTGTCTGATTTATTAGCAACGAGTTCTAACAATTCAGGATATTTCCCAAAAAAGTGTTCCCGAGTAAAAGCACCGCCCTTAACCACATAATTTTGAAAATCGCCATCCACAACTTCCTCAATACGTTTTCTTAATAGCTTTTTATGGTCTCTGGCGAATAAATCACTCCATTTAGAGCCCCAAATGACTTTAATAACATTCCACCCATTACCTCTGAAATCAGCTTCTAATTCCTGAATGATTTTGCTATTGCCCCGAACAGGACCATCGAGTCGTTGCAAATTGCAATTAATTACAAAAATCAGATTGTCCAGTTTTTCTCTGGAAGCTAATGAAATGGCACCTAAAGATTCCGGCTCATCCATTTCACCATCTCCTAAAAAAGCCCAGACTTTTCTACCTTTTGTGTTAAGAATTCCCCGGTGTTCCAGATATTTCATATATCGCGCCTGGTAAATAGCTGTCAGGGGGCCTAATCCCATTGATACCGTAGGGAACTGCCAGTATCCGGGCATTAAGCGAGGATGCGGATAGGAGGATAACCCTTTACTGTTGGTTTCTCTTCTAAAATTATATAAATCTGCTTCTGTAAAACGTCCTTCCAGGAAAGAACGTGCATAAATCCCCGGTGAAGAATGTCCCTGTATATAAATTAAATCACCACCATGGTCATTGCTGGGTGCATGAAAAAAATGGTTGAACCCAACGTCATACAAAGTTGCTGATGACGCAAAACTGGCAATATGTCCACCAAGATCTGCGGAATCAGCATTGGCATGGACGACCATTGCCATCGCGTTCCATCGAATCATGGCCTGAATTCTAGCCTCCATTTCCAGGTTTCCGGGATAACTGGCTTGTTGTGTATCAGGGATGGTATTCATATAAGCTGTATTTCCGCTAAAAGGGAAGTAGGCACCACTTCGTCGAGCTTTATCCACTAATTTTTCAATCAAAAAATGCGCCCGTTCCTTACCCTCCCGAGATAAAACTGAATCCAGAGCTTCTATCCATTCAGTGGTTTCCTGAGGATCAATATCTTTTTTAAAATTGTTGTCTGACATTTGAGCTACCTCACTTTTTGATTTAATTTAAGATGTATTTTGTCCTATTTAATGATTACAATACAATTAATTTATATTTGTCGGTACAAAAATTTTGTTTTTTTTTAATTACGTTTCATTTTAGATTAATATCGCCAAAAAAAGGAAGGTTTATTATATTGCTTAGAAAAAGAAAAATCTACTTATCAGTTAAACGAGACAAAGCAAGGATTTATTATGGGATTTGAGAATATAAAGTTTATTAGCGAAATTAGCATTGATCAGAAAAAAGTTAAAATATTCAGTTTAAAAGCGCTGGAAAAAATAACAGGTAAATCTCTTCAAAAGCTGCCAATTTCAATTAAAATATTATTGGAACAAGTACTAAGACATCAAGATAATAATATCATAACTAAAAAAGATATTCAGAATCTGATGGATTGGCCATCACGCCTTCAAACCAATCCGGAAGTGCCTTTTAAACCTTCCCGTGTCATTTTACAAGATTTTACCGGGGTTCCAGTATTGGTAGATTTAGCTGCTTTGCGCGGTGCCATGAAGGAGATGAATGCTGACCCAAGCTTAATCAAACCACAAATTCCAGTGGATTTGATCATTGACCACTCGATACAGGTTGACTTTTTTGGAGCTCAGAACTCATTGGTAAAAAATATGGATTTGGAGTTTGAGCGTAATCGGGAACGTTATGAATTTTTGAAATGGGGACAAAATGCTTTTGAGCAGCTAAAGGTATTTCCGCCGGGAATGGGTATCATTCACCAGGTGAATCTGGAACATCTAGCCGATGTTATCCACGAAAAAGAGGGGTTTTGCTTTCCGGATACACTGGTAGGGACAGATTCACATACAACAATGATTAACGGGCTTGGCGTTTTGGGTTGGGGTGTTGGTGGTATTGAAGCTGAGGCTGCCATGTTAGGACAACCGGTTTACATACGTTTACCCGAGGTTGTTGGTTTTAAACTGGTTGGGAAGATGCCAGAAGGTAACACTGCTACCGATTTAGTATTAAGAATTGTGGAGATATTGCGTCAAAAAGGTGTGGTGGAAAAGTTCGTAGAATTTTTTGGTCCTGGCCTGTCCGGTCTGAACTTAGCTGATCGCGCTACTATTGCTAATATGGCCCCTGAGTATGGCGCTACCATGGGTTTTTTCCCGGTTGATCATCAAACATTGGATTACCTTAAAGCAACAGGTCGTTCAGAATCTCAGATAAAACTGATTGAAATCTATTGTCAGGAACAGGGATTGTTTCGAACGGATGATTCCGCCGCCCCCTTTTTTAGTGATATGGTGGAATTGGATTTGGCAACTGTCGTTCCGTCCCTAGCAGGACCAAAAAGGCCACAGGATCGGATTGAATTGCAACAAATGAAAACAAAATGGAATCTATTACTAACAGCTCCGATCCTCAATCAAGGTTTTGCATTGCCTGAAACAGAATTAGCTAATACAGGCAGTGTTGTACGGGATACTACTTTAGACCTAAAACACGGCTCAGTGGTTATAGCAGCGATTACTTCCTGCACTAATACCAGTAACCCCTCAGTAATGCTGGCAGCAGGACTAATGGCCCAAAAAGCTTTTTTAAAAGGTTTAAAAACAAAACCTTGGGTAAAAACATCATTGGCGCCGGGTTCCCGGGTTGTCACCGATTATTTAGAAAAAGCCGATTTGGATAAATCCCTGGGTGAACTGGGATTTCATACTGTGGGTTATGGCTGTACAACATGTATTGGTAATTCAGGACCTTTGGCAGATGATATTAGAAAAGTGGTTGAATCGGAAAACCTGGTGGTAGCATCGGTATTATCCGGTAATCGCAATTTTGAGGGAAGGATTAATCCCAATGTCAAAGCCAACTTCCTGGCCAGCCCTCCCTTGGTGGTTGCATATGCAATTGCCGGAAGGATTGATATCGATTTTGAAACAGAACCTCTGGGAAGAGATAAAAAAGGGCAAAGTATCATGCTGAAAGATATTTGGCCTTCCAGTCAGGAGATACAGGCACTGCTTAATCTAATTCATCCTGAAATGTATCACCGGAAGTATCAGGATATCGATCAGATATCGCTAATCTGGAATGCCATCGAAACCAATCCGGCCCCAGTATATAATTGGAATGTAAATTCCACCTACATTAAAAATCCACCTTTTTTTCAGAATATGCAGTCGGAAGTTGAACCTCTTACAAATATCCTAAATGCTTTACCATTAGCAATATTAGGTGATTCTGTAACGACAGATCATATATCTCCCGCAGGGGCGATTGAGGAGGATTCACCAGCTGCAGATTATTTGAGAAAGAATAAGGTTGAATATCGTAATTTTAACTCCTATGGATCACGACGTGGAAATGGTCAGGTGATGGTCAGGGGTACTTTTGCCAATATTCGTTTACGTAATTTAATGATACCTGAAAAAGAAGGTGGATATACCCTATATCTTCCAACAGGCGAAATAAAATCGATTTATGATGCCGCTACTTTATATCGTCAGAATCAGCAAAATTTAATTATTATTGCCGGAAAAGAATATGGAACAGGTTCTTCCAGAGATTGGGCGGCCAAGGGAACATTTTTACTTGGTGTAAAAGCTGTGATTGCTAAAAGTTTTGAACGCATTCATCGATCTAACTTAGTGGGCATGGGGGTGCTTCCCTTACAATTTAAAGATGATGTCAATTTGGCTGATTTTGTAGATCAGATGAAAGAACCATTTTTTATTGAAGGAATTGATGAAAAAATTCAACCGGGGAAAATATTAAAATTGAAACAAGGTAAATCTGAATGGGATATTATTTGCCGAATTGATACACCGATAGAAATCGAATATTATAAAAATGGCGGAATACTACACACTTTTCTGAGAAATTTAATTTAGAAATCATTAATGAGTATTTAATGAAAACCTATTTTGCTTTCCTGACTTGATAAACAATAGAATCGGGAATTTCCCTCGGCGTCAGTGAATGTCAAAGCAATATCGTTAGATTAAAAATCTCATGGTAACTATTTAGATTGGATTTTGGAATAGAAACCACTATAATGCCATTTAATTCAATGTCGGACTTTTTTTATCCTGAGCAATTTAAATCGCTCAATTTTTTAACAAGTGAAATTATGGAGATTTAATATGGAACCGGAACCGAAAAAAGTGGCACTTATCGCCTCAAGAGGAACGCTCGATTATGCATATCCACCCTTTATACTAGGTTCAACAGCTGCTGCATTAGACATGGAAGTTCAAATCTTTTTCAGTTTTTACGCATTAGGCTTGTTAAAACCTAAAATTGAAGCTTCAATTTCTCCGGGAGATAACCCGGCGATGCCATTTCAAATGCCTTTTGGACCACAATGGTTTCAAAAATTATCCTGGCCGATTCCTAAATCTGTCATGTCCAATGTCCCCGGGTTTGGATCTATGGCGACTAAAATGATGAAACGGTCATTTAAAAATAAGGGTGTTGCTCAATTGGAAGAATTAAGGGAAATGTGTTTGGAAGGTGGCGTCAAATTAATTGCCTGTCAAATGACAATGGATCTGTTTAATATTGAGAAAGAAGATTTGATAGATGGTATTGAAACTGCCGGAGCTGCTACATTTATGGAATTTGCAGCTAACTCGGATATTCAATTGTTTATTTAAAATCCAATTTTTTGTTGAACTTCAAAGCCTTTTAATATTAATTAAAAGGCTTTGATTCCTTCCTGTTTTATTTTCCTATTAGCTAATAAATGAATCCAATATTTAGAATCGATATAGATTTAATTTTTATTTTTTGCTAAAATACAAAGAAAAATGATAGCCGATCGTCCTCGATGAATTTCAATTTTATAGTTATCTGACCAACGGGAAATACAAATCATTGATAGCGATGGATAAATTATGGGAGGCTAAAAATGCAAAAAGAGAAATGGTACGATGTTTTAACATTAGAACATGAGATCTTACAGCGCGCCATGGATGTTTTTAAGCGGGAATTAAATAAAGTCATTAATAATAATCATCGAACGAGCGTATTATATTGTATCATCGATTTTTTAATAACTTACGGTAGTGAAATTCACAATCGTAAAGAAGATGAAATTTTATTTCCTGAACTGATGCGCCATAAACAACTGGATCAACATCAAATTCATATCACCAGTATGGAACATGCAACAGGTAGGGATATTTTATTAAGTATGTTTGATGAAATTGGAGAATTGGAGAAAAGAACGCCGACTTATCGAAAAGTTTACAAGCAAAAAGGAACAGATTATTTAAAATACCGTTTTGACCATATCTGGAAAGAAAATGATATTATTTTTAATATTGGACAGGGTGTTATTTCAACAGAACAAAACCGAAAATTTCTGGCTGAGTTCCTAATCATTGATCAAAGCATCCAAGATGGGGAATATGTCAAAAAGGCGATATCATTGCTTGAAGAGATGGAACTGGGAAGGTGTCCGGAGTATAAAAAACGCATGATGACACTGGCATTAAAAGAATCTGATTCTCATAAATAATTTCATCCATTTGATATGAAATTTCAACTAACCTTTCGAAATTGTGTTTTATTCACTCCTTCAGTAAATATATTACCGAAGTCTCATTGATCTTTTTTATTTAAAAATTTGTATATCTGTTTGAGATCGCTCATATTTTATTCATAAATTAAAAAAATATCCTCTTTGGCATCTCTTTTCCTTTCCTTTCTAAGCATAAGCAAATTTACCTTTCGACTTTGCTCAGGGTAATGCGTTTACCAAGTGAAGACGATTATAGTAGTTACACTTTTAATTTGCTGCCAGTACCGGAGGAATACGGTTATCAGAGATAAAACAGGAAAGGTTATTAATGAGGATATGTTTCGACAATATCCTCTATTACCAATTGAAATTCACTTTACCAATTAAACGACCCGCAAGGGACAAGTTGCAATCGTCCGGTTCTCGAAGGTCTGGTTGTGACGCAACCTTTACTTCCTTTGGAAGTGTTACCGGAATAGGAACTACCTATTGTTCCACTGCTACTGGAACATCCTAATATTCCCATCCATAAAATAATATTTAGAACAAGAACCAGCTTGATAATATTTTTGGTCATGGTTTCCCTCCATAAATTTGTTTATCGAATTTTAAAATTATCTCTCAATAATAATCAATTATGTCAACCATTTAATGGAACTATTCTTTTTGTAACAATGCTGAACTGGATTGTTTTTAAAAATCTAATTTTAATATCTGTCTGAATATATGGATAAAAAAAAACTTTCTTTTCCTTACATGGGAAAATAGATTTGTCGTGAACAGTCGTTAATTTTTTATATGACATTTGGGCTGACTTAGAAAAAATTCAATTTCCATAAACATTTGACAAAAGTGGTTAGATCAATTTATTGTTTCTATTAACAGTAACAAAATAGGATTTTTTATTTATCTATTTTAAACAGAAAACAATGAACACTTGATTTGGAGAGTAGATATGCAAACCAAAGTATTCTTACAAGAAGATGAAATCCCCAGACAGTGGTATAACCTGGCAGCTGATTTACCACATCCTTTAAATCCACCGTTAGGCCCAGATGGTAATCCGGTTTCGCCTGATCAGCTAGCACCTGTGTTTCCGATGAACCTGATTGAGCAGGAAGTTAGTCAGGAGCGCTGGATTGATATTCCTGAAGGAATATTGGAATTGTTATATCGATGGCGTCCATCTCCGCTTCATAGAGCTGTGCATTTAGAAAAAGCTTTGGGAACTCCAGCCAAGATTTTTTATAAAAATGAAAGTGTTTCACCCGCAGGAAGCCATAAACCAAACACCGCTGTTGCTCAGGCCTGGTACAATAAAGAATTTGGGATTAAAAAACTAACTACCGAAACTGGCGCAGGGCAATGGGGAAGTGCGCTTTCTTATGCTTGTGCGTTGTTAGGTTTGGAATGTAAAGTTTTTATGGTTCGTATCAGTTTTGACCAAAAACCTTTTCGAAAAACGATGATGGAGACCTGGGGTGGCCAGTGTATAGCCAGTCCGAGTAGTGAAACCAATGCCGGAAGACAAATTCTGGAGAAAATGCCGGATACTCCAGGTAGTTTGGGAATAGCAATTAGTGAAGCTGTTGAAGCAGCTGTTAGCGATGAAAGTGGTGAAACCCGATATTCATTAGGAAGCGTTTTGAACCATGTTATGTTGCATCAGACTATCATTGGGCTTGAAGCTAAAAAACAATTGGAAAAAATGGGCATTAAAAAGGTAGATACAGTTATTGGTTGTGCTGGTGGTGGTAGTAACTTTGCAGGTTTAGCTTTTCCTTTTGCCAATGATAAAATCCATGGTGCCGATATTGATATTATACCGGTTGAACCAGCTTGCTGTCCGACATTAACCAAAGCACCTTTTGCGTATGATCATGGTGATGTTGCGAAAATGACCCCATTATTACCAATGCATTCCTTGGGACACAATTTTATCCCTGCTCCGATACATGCTGGAGGATTGCGATATCATGGAATGGCACCTTTAGTATCCCATGCGATTATGGAAGGATTAATGAATCCGATGTCTATTAAACAGGTTGAATGCTATGAAGCAGCCATGCTTTTTGCAAAAACAGAAGGTTTAATAGTCGCGCCTGAAACCAGTCATGCTATCGCGGCAACTGTCAGAAAGGCTAAAGAAGCCAAAGAAGAAGGCAAGGAAAAAGTGATTATTTTCAATCTTAGTGGACATGGATTAATGGATCTGGTGGGATACCAAAAATTTATGGCCGGAGAATTGAAAAACACAGAAATGTCCCAGGAAGAACTTGAGCAATCAATGAAGAGCTTCGAAGGACACCCGGTTCCAAAATTTTAATAGATTTTAGAGAGCCGCTGACTTAAATCATAGAAAGCGGCTTAAATTACGGATAAATCATGGATCGATTTGATAGTGAAAGAATATATTGCCGAAAATTAGGGCATGAACTTAATTTTAAATACTGCAGGCAGGAACAGGATTTTCTACCCTGCTCCAAAATTTTAAATTGCTGGTTCGAACGATTAGCAATTAAGGAATATATTCTACAGCATTTTAATGAGGCTGAAAGGGAAAAAATGTTAATTCCTCCCCAGGATAAAATAGTTTCCCTTATTGACATCATTGAAAGAGCGAAACTAAATTCCAAAAATAAAAATGAATAAAATCGCCACCTATAACTCAATATCAGCGGCTGGATTAGGTTGTTTTCCTGATAACCTGTTTAATATTGAACATGAAAGCACAAATCCTGACGCTATCTTGTGTCGAAGTCAACAGATCACCTCGGAAATGTTAAATCCGGAGCTTAAGGCTATTGCCAGGGCAGGTGCCGGTGTTGATAAAATTTGTGTAGAAGCCTGTACTGAAAATGGTATTCCCGTTTTTAATACACCTGGAGCCAATGCAAACGCTGTTAATGAACTGGTTCTGTTTTCATTGATTTTGAGTTCCAGAAATATCCTCGATGGTATTAAATTCTTAAAGCAGTCTGAATTATCAAAAATGGAACCGAATGCAGCTTCAAAGTTCATTGAACAGGGTAAAAAACAATTTTCTGGTGAAGAACTTAAAGATAAAACATTAGGCATCGTCGGTATGGGAGCAATCGGTTCCAAAGTAGCTAATACAGCTATTGCACTGGGGATGAAAGTTCTTGGTTATGATCCACAATTAATGGTAGATTACGCTTTACAGATTCATCCGGGAATTATCAGATCGGAATCTTTATCAGAAGTACTGGAACAATCGGATTATCTAACTTTACACCTTCCTATGTCAGCTTCAACCAAAGATTTAATGGATTGGGGTCTGGTATCAAGTCTAAAACCCGGTATCAAACTGGTTAATTTTTCCCGGGCTGGTATTATTAACCAGGAAGCCGTCAAAAAAGGCTTGGATGAAAATATCATTAGTCGCTTTGTAACTGATTTTTATTATCCAATGCTTTTTGAACATCCAAATGTGATGACGATCCCTCATTTAGGTGCCAGCACTAAG
>Ga0233437_1006806_pt1 | contig 11444 bp, 11 predicted proteins | sample SI_122_August201_FD_182714 | JGI IMG/M metagenome (GOLD analysis project Ga0233437, IMG submission 182714) | Seawater microbial communities from Saanich Inlet, British Columbia, Canada - SI_122_August2016_200_MG | ecosystem: Environmental > Aquatic > Marine > Inlet | place: Canada: British... | reverse complement strand
TAGTGAGCGAATTAGTGCATAGGCATTCGTCTCAGCAACAACAGGGTGAATCGGTAACACAATCATCAGCAGGAATGTTTGCTCGTGATGAGGCTCCTGCACCGTATTCGTCTCAGCAATTACCAACAAAAATACTTGAGGTCCAAAGAGTAACTAAGTTAGGAATGTTAGATAAAGTTATTAAAGCCACAAAGGAACACCCTCAACCAAGAGCACTATTACTTTCTGCAGGATTTACAGAATCGAATCTGAGGTTCCTGCCACGCTGGAATTCTGATGGTTACAAAATGCTAGAAGAAAAAGCATCTGATATCTGTAATATGGTCAAAAGGCAGGATGATCCGGTGAGAGTTGACTCTCTTTGTCAATTGTGCAAGCAAGATGAAGGTGAAGAGCTTGCTAAGTTTTTGGAACTTCCTGCTGAACAGCAAACGCAAGAGTCAATTAGTAAGTCGATACGGCATGCGCATAAAGTATATTATGGCCTACAACATCATCAAGAACGTCTAAGCCTATTCCGTGATCCGGCAAGAAACGATACCTCGACGGATATAACAGCACTGGGAAAAAAGCTGTTGTCAACAATTATTGCAGATGTTGATGCCTCAGACATTGAAAACATTTTGAATGAATATCGCGGATTAAGAAACAAATCTTTTGTTAGAGATACTCATAGTCTTTTTATCATAACAGATGCCGATGGAAACAACGCTCTGCATTTGGCGGTAAAGTGTAAGCGATTAGATATAGTAAGAACATTATTGGAAAAAGGTGAATTATCTCATGAATTAGCATGTCCCCGTGGCACAACAATAGAGAAATACCCTGGTTATGACTTATTAGATGACGATGAAATAAAAACGGTGATAAGTGCTTTTACTGCAGCACTACCTAAAGATGCCAGGGGTAGCGGCCCATTAATAACGCCTGCGGGATGTGAAAGGATTATGCTTAGTAGATGCTATTGCAGGAGATAAATAACCAATCTCAAGCTGCCTTGGCAATACGAACTTTATCAAGTTCAATATTCCAAGGTAGCAACTTTTCATAATCTTCTAACATTTTGCAATGCGGGATTTTTTTAAAGATTTCTACTTAATAAGCATATGGATCAAAATTATATGCCAGATGCTCATATCTGGCACATCCCAACTTAAATCTCTCTTTAATGATTAATGCTTTTTAAAGTACTCCCCATTGTCTAGACCAATTTTCTAAAAAAGATAGATAAACTTTTCCTAAAATAATAACAATAAAAATATTGTTATTGTGCCTGTTGACCCTGTGGGCGAGAAGCCAGAGAGTGTGGTCAAGCTGTGGGTAACGCGCTAGCGTTATCCATGGCTTGTCCACACGTCCCGAAGGGCTCTGGCTGGTCCGAAGGACTCGTCCACAAGTCAACAGGCAATCTTTCACCAAAATGAACCTCTGCAGGTTTTTTATAGTCGAGTGACTGATGATGTCGCTCGAAATTATAAAAGGTGAAAAAATCCTTTAATCTTTTTCGTGCTATTGGCACTGACTCATAATCGTTTAAATATACCTCTTCATATTTCACTGTGCGCCATAGGCGCTCTATGAAAATGTTATCAAATGCTCTACCTTTACCATCCATACTTATCTTTATATCATTAGCCAATAAAGTCCCAGTAAAGGCATTACTGGTAAATTGCGCGCCTTGATCTGTATTAAATATTTCAGGCTTTCCATAATACAAAATAGCATCATGCAGTGCGTCAATACAAAACCCTGCTTCCAAAGAATTACTGAGCTTCCAACTCAAAACATATCGGCTGTACCAGTCCATAATGGCAACCAAATATATAAATCCAGCTTTGAGCCTAATATACGTTATATCCGTACTCCATACTTGATTTGGCCTAACAATCTCCAAATTGGTTAATAAGTACGGATACTTTTTGTGTTCAGGGTGCGGCTTGCTAAGACCTTTCGGGGCTGGATAAACAGCCATTAACCCCATGTCTCTCGTAAGCCTTCGAACCCTTTTATGATTAACCATATGCCCGTAATCTCGCAGATACCTGACCATCTTAATTATTCCTGTTGAAGGATGTCTGGTATATTTTTCATCAATCAAATTCATAAGCAGTAAGTTATAGGGGTCAACAGGCTTTGCCTCATAATATATGCTCGACCTATTAATTTCTAAAATATCACACTGCTTGCGAAGGCTCAATTTAGCATGATCAGGATCTAGTAAATTCTTTTTTTGCGATAGGCTTACTCCCAAACACTTTTTTTTAAAAAATCATTTTCAACTTTCATTTCACCTATTTGGCGATAAAGCTGCTCCATCAGCTGCTTATCATTTCTCTCGATTTTTTGTTGCTTTCCAGAAAATCCATTTTTAATAAAATCCAACGCGCCTCGCTTCCAATTGCTAACTTGAGATGCATGGATTTTATACTTTGTGGTAATTTCATTTATTGTCATATCACCGCGAACAGCATCCAATGCGACTCTTGCCTTAAACTCCGCTGTATAAGTTTTCTTTTTTACACTCATTTTGACCTCCAATTGAGATAGTTTATCACTAAATTTTCTATCTATCCTGGTGGTCTAAATTTTGGGGAGCATTATAGAGCACGAAGAATTACAAATGGAGCAGCTGGAATTAACAGCCATTTCCTTCACCGTCATCCCGCTACTTGATCGCGGGATCCAGATTAAACAGCCAGGATGTAGATACGGGTTTGCAGGTTTTCAAGTTGACAAGTTTTCAGGTTGACAGCCAGCAGCCAAGAACCAAGAACCAAGACACCAAGACACCAAGACACCACGACACCAATAACCACGACACTAAATAATGACGAAGCAATCCAGGAAGGTTGCGGTGCTAAGTAAGGGCAATTTTTACCGTAAAAAACCACAGAAATTAATTATTCAACAACAAAGCGCTTGCGTTTAATATTTTGATATTCCATCATCAGGCTTCTTTTTGTCCCCCCATCATTTTTTTGGCTATTTCTGTCATTTCGATCAATTCTAGTTATCTTCAGGCACGCTTACAAGCACATCCATGTGGGGCTAAGGTTCGGCCGTCCACGGCCTCACATTGTCTGAAGTTAGCTAGACCATGACACAGCTGGCTGAACGTTTTCTTAAAGGAGAATAATTTTTTAATTTTATGAAAAACAAAAAATATAGTTTGGGTGTTGATATTAATGAGCATTCTATTTCTGTTGTTGAGTTACAGCAAAATAGATCCGGGCTTGTAATTAGTGCCCATGAGACACAGCAAGATTTAGATTATAAAAAAGACATTAAAGTTTTTTCTAGAGCCCTTAAAAATATTATTGTTAAAAATAATATTCAGTCTAAATGTGCTTATATTGCGATACCTTCACAACAGGTTATAAAAAAAGAATTTTTATTTGGCTCTATTCTTAATGCGCTTGATGTTGAGTTACAGTTGAATGTCAATCAGCAAGAATATTTTCCTGGCATTGATGATCCGTTGGTGTTTGATTTTATGTTTGCTGGACAGGCAAAAGATCAAAATAATTCTAAAAATGCGATTATCTTTGCCGCGAAAAAACAGGAGGTGATGCGGCGCATTAAAATTTTAAATGCTGCTGGACTAAGCCCGGTCTGTATAGAACCAGATGGTTATGCTTTGTTGCGCACAGCTATAATAGCTAAAGAATTTAAGACTTTAGAAAACAAAGTTGGCATTTTTCTTTGTACAAATAAATATACAGGGAGAGTCATTATTTTTAATCAACATGAAATTTTGTATGAGCACGGAATTGCAGGTTTTCAGTGCCAAGAGGAATTAGATTATTTGCAGGTGCTTGAAAAAGCCTTGCAAACTTTTCGTTTAAGTTATCCTAAATATCAGCTGGGGGAAATATATATTGCTAATGTTGATGATGAAAGCAATGTTTCAAAAAAGCAGCTAGAAAATAAATTTAATTTGTTGGTTGTTGATTTCAATCCATTGCAGAAACTTCTCGATATAAAATTAAAGGAAAGTGATGGTTTGTTGTTAATGGCGCTTGGTTTAGCGTTGCGAAAATTTTATGCTAGAGATTAATTTTGTTCCTTGGAGAGAGAGAAACAGAAAAAAGAAGCAGCATAATTTTTTGTTATGTTTGTTTGGTTGTGTGTTGATTGTTGTGATCGCAATGATGGGTTTTTGTTGGTGTTTGGAAAAAAAGGTGGAGGTACAACAAAAAAGAAATGATATTTTGCAAAACTACAATCAAAAAACCCCTGTTGAAATAAGGCAATATAGCCTTATAAAAAAGCAGCACGCATTGTTTTTAAAAAAGTTACGGGTTTTGCATAAGCTAACCAAGCAGCAAAAAGCAGTTATTGGCGTAATTAATGTTTTGCCAAGGTTGGTTAACCGGGGGGTGGTTTTAGAACAAGTTGCGTTGAAAGATGAAAAGTTAATTTTACAGCTTGAGGGTTTTAGCCATGATGACGCCAATAGGTTTTTTAAGAAAATCTCAGCTTTGAGTTTTATTAAAAATCCGCAGCTGGATATTTTATCCACCAAGAGAACGGGAGATCGCAGGGTTATTGTTTTTTCCGTTAATATAGAGTTAAAGAGATTATGTTAAAGCATAAAGATTATGATTTAAAGCAAATCGGCGAATGGCCTTTTGTTGCTAAGGTGACGAGTATTGTTTTCGCCTGTTTAATTTTTGCCGGACTTATTTATGCGAGTGTTTTTTCGAAAGCCTTGAGTCAGGTCAACTTAATGAAAAAAAGGGAGGTTGAATTAAAGGCTAATTATGTAAATATGCATAAAAAAATAAAGCAAAGCGAGTCTTTGAAAAAGCAGCTACATATTTTGGAAAACGCTTATGCTAATAAAACGCAACAGCTTGTTTTTTCCAGTAAATCGATTGTGTCCAAAAAAATAACCAAGTTTGCTGAAACATATAATTTACAAATTAATGCGATTGATTTTCAAAAGAAGTATTTGGTTGGTTTGCTGCGTGTGCAACCGGTTGAGGTTGTGGTTCAGGGGGGTTATCAAGAATTAATATCTTTTTTGGGAGCAATAAAAAAAGACATTCAATTGGTGCAGTTTCATTTTGTTCGTCAACAAAATAAATATTTGTGTCGGATTAAATTCGTTTTGTTTTTAAGAAATAATACCCATGAAAAAAGTAGTTAGAATTTTAGTTTTGATGCTAATTTCAGTTTATTTGTGTGGGTGTGGTGAGGAGCGTTCCTCACAGGATTTGCATGATTATATTTCTGCGGTTCAGGATAAGTCAATTGACCCCATTAAGCCTTTGCCAAAGTTTCTGTTCGAATTTGGTAAGCCGAACAAAAAAAGTAATATTAACAAAAGTTACCATAAGAAAGAAACTTTGGCGGTTTATTCGGCTTCATCTCTTATTCTTGTTGGAATTATAATGAGTGAAAAACAAAAATGGGGATTGGTTATGACGCCTGATAATAGTGTTTTTAAATTACAAGTTGGGGAAAAGGTAGGGCAAGAGAAGGCGGTGGTTGTCGAAATCACAAATTCTAAAGTTGTATTAATTGCACAAGTGGCCAATGAAAAAAACACAAAAACCAAAAAGAAAATAAATTTATTTATCAATCCTGTAAATGCTATTTAAAAGGTGCTATCAATGAGAGCCATAAAAACATCCGCATTATATTTTTTTATAATAATTTTATTATTATCTCAGGCTATATTTGCGCAAATGCAATTTAAACAAAAAAAAGCACCGCAAAATATTTCGTTAGATTTTCAAAAAGCGCCAACTCAGGATGTTTTAAAATGGCTAACAAAATTCACTGATAAAAATATTGTTCTGAGTCAGTTGGTGCAGGGAAACATTACTATACATTTGAAAAATGTAGCTTGGCAGCAAGCCATGAATGCTATTTTAAGCTCGCAGGGTTTGGGGCAGAAGACTTTAGGCAATATTATTTATATTGCGCCACTTGTTGAGATAACCAAATATACGCAACAGCAACAAGAGCTGACTGAGAAAGTTCCGCTGCATACATCATTAATTCGGCTCAAATATGCTGAAGCCGAAAATGTGGGAAAGTTGTTAACAGCAAAAGGACAGGGTTTTTTATCATCAAGAGGAAGAATTGTTACCGATAATCGAACTAACAGTTTGTTAATACACGACACTCAAGAGCAGCTTAATGAATTGCGAAAGTATATTGATAGGTTGGACATTCAAGTTCCTCAAGTGTTAATTGAGGCGCGAATTGTTAATATTGATGAAGATTATGAAAGAGAGCTTGGTATTAGATTCGGTTTGACAGGAGGGGGTCATATTAGCGGGACGTTAAAAGGGGCCAATGAGCTTGCAGGCGGTAAGTCACCTTCAAGCGTGCCATTTGCAGATCGGCTTAATGTTGATTTACCAGCATTATCAAGTAATGCGGTTCACCTTGGGATGGCATTATTTAAAATAGCAAAAGGGACTTTATTGGATCTTGAATTATCAGCATTAGAAAGTGAGGGTCATGCAGAAGTAATTACTAACCCACATTTAATTACGGCAAACCAACAAACGGCGGTCATTGAAGCTGGAGAAGAAATTCCGTATCAAGAGTCGGTAGCTCAGGGTGTTACTTCAACTGCTTTTAAGAAAGCGGTATTAAAATTGCAGGTGACGCCGCAAATTACTTCAAATAATAAAATTATCTTGCATTTGAAAGTCAATCAAGATAAACGTAGCAGCAAGGAGGTTAAAGGAGTGCCGGCGATTGATACTCGCTATATTTCCACCCAAGTTTTAGTTGATAATGGACAGACAATTGTGTTGGGCGGAATTTATGAACATACTAAGACAAGTGCTGTCGAGCGCGTACCATTTCTATCTGCTTTGCCAGTACTTGGAGCGCTTTTTCGTTATAATAAAAAAATAGATACCAGGCGCGAATCACTAATATTTGTTACTCCGAAGATAATATGAAAAAAAACACGAACATTTTTATTGTTGGACCATTGGGTTCAGGCAAGACCACTATTGGTAGAGGGTTAGCAAAAATATTGAAGCGCAAATTTTATGATGTTGATCATGTTATTGCAGAGAGAGTCGGAGTTGATATTGCTTGGATATTTGATATTGAGGGGGAAGAGGGTTTTCGAAAGCGCGAGGCTGCTATTTTAAAGGAATTAGCTGAATTATCTAATGTTGTAATATCGACTGGTGGTGGAGCAATATTATTAGAAGAAAATCGCAAACTGTTAAAAGAAAATGGTTTTGTGATTTACTTATACACCAATCATGAACAGCAATTAAAAAGAACTCGCTATAACAAACAGAATCGCCCCTTGCTTCTTGTTAAAGACGTCAAATCTAAAATAAAAGAATTTGGTGAGAAAAGAGAGCCTCTATATGAAGAAGTGGCAGATATAAAATTTACTACGGGCAATAAACCGATAAAATCAGCAATAAAAGAGATTTTTAAACAGTTGCCTTTAGTTAAATAAGCCACCGTCATCCCGCTACTTGATCGCGGGATCCAGATTAAACAGCCAATGGCCACGGAATCCACGGAAAAACACGGACTTAACACCAGCAGCCAACTATCAATTATCACTACGAAGAACGCGAAGAGCACGAAGGAATACAAAACCAGGATGTGGGATGTAGAAGCAGCCAATAACAGCCAGATCGAAGATAATCATTTTATTTCAATAGTTAAAATAATGTCCTCTGGGATATGGATTCCCGCCTGCGCGGGAATGACGGTAGAAGAAGTGGAGATGACGGTTAATTTGATGTCGTAGCTACTCTGGTGTTGTGGTTATTGGCTGCTCCTACATCCCACATCCTATATCCTGGCTGTTATACACCATTTATAATTCTTCGCGCTCTTCGCGTTCTTCGTGGTTTATTGGTGTCGTGGTTCTTGGCTGCTGGCTGTTAGTTATCCGTGTTAATCTGTGTTTATCTGTGGCTTATTTGGCTGCTGGCTGTTTGACTGTGAGCGCATCAAGAGCTACATTCTTCCTAACTTAATCCATTTCTGAAAAACTAGCACTTTCATTGTTATTTTATTTAAATAAATCATCTAACATCACAACAGAATCTATTTGATCCTCCGAATACAAATTAGCTTTTACACCTATCGTGGTAATAAGAGCAAATAGAATTTGTTTTTTTGTTTTTGTCTCCGCTTCAAAAACATCTACTTTATTAGCTAATACTCTGGCATAGTCTTTATTAATAACAAATTTCTCATTGCTATATTTAATTTCACATAAAGTTATAGCGCTATCATCTCTATCAAATAGTAAATCAATTTGTGCCCCACTCTCCTTGCTGTGTTGTAAGGGTGCATATTTCCAATTATGCGCTGGCGAATCTATTTTATCTATTTCAAGCGCTACCCTAATTTGTTCAAGATGTTTTTCGCAAACACTTTCAAAAGCGTAACCAGCCCAAGCAGTCCAACTGGGAGTTTTTGATTTAATGTGCCAATGATTTTTAGCAAAGTCGTGTCCAGAACTAAGCTCTGGCTTAATCCACCTTAAATAAAACAAAGAATATTCATCAATGATTTTATAACATGGTTTTTTAATCTTTCCATACGGTGTGAACGATTTTATAAATCCGGCGGCCACTAGTTCATTTAATTTTTCATTTATCCATCCGCTCGATATTTCGCCTATATTTTTTAATAATTCTTCACGAGATATACCGTATCTTTTTTTTGCTATTTCTTTTATCAGTTTTAAATGCAATCGTGAGTTTTTAAAAAGCGACTTAAAGAGTCTCGAAAATTCTTCTTTTAATAATCCGTTCTTGCTAAAACATAAAGAGTTGATGTTTTGCGATACTGATTTCGATTTTTTTAGCTGCTCCAAATAAAATGGTATGCCCCCGATAATCATATAAATATCTAAGAGTTGTTTATTAGATAATCTAATCCCTTGTTTGGACAAAAATTCTTTTGCTGTTTTTAAATTAAATGGCTCTAACAAAACAACCTGTGTTAAACGATTATGCAATCCCCCTTTAGCATTTATTAGATTATTTAAAATCCACGAGGCAGCCGAGCCGCATGCAATCAGCTTAATTTTTTTATTTTTAACCCATTCCGTATTCCAAAAATAATCTAGTGCTTGAATCAGCCCAGAACGTTTGGTTGCCAACCAAGGCAATTCATCTAAAAATACCACCACTTTTTTATATTTTGTATTGAGAATTGCCTCATTTAAAGAACCAAAGGCATCTTCCCATGAGTGTGAAGGTGTTATAGATATACCCTTATAAAAAGTCTTTGAGAGCTTGCTTGCAAAATGTTTAAGTTGACCTTTTAAACTTCCGTCCTTCATTCCTGTAACTTCAAAATAAAGGCTGCCCTTCTTTTTTTCGAAAAGTTCTCTTACTAAAAAAGTTTTTCCAATTCTTCTCCGCCCATACAAAGCACAGAATTCAGCCTTGTTAGATCGCCACATACCTTCCAAAAGTTTGATTTCTGCTGCGCGTCCAACAATCATAAAAACCTCCAGCTTATAATTATATGTCTATTTTATTTCGTTTTTCTCTGAAACCCCTTGCATTATAAAGCTCCGGCATAGGGAAAGTCAACGTTTGCCGGAGGATTATGACTTGCCTTATAATCCTCCGGCGCTATACGCAGATATTCTCGCCGGAGAATTATAAGGATATTTTTTTATTGCAAGCCGCCTGGCCCTATGTTTTAAGAACCATAATCACCATTTTTTGAAAAACCAATGAGAATGTCTACAAAGCTAACAGGCAAATTGAAAATTTGGACTCAGGTTTGACAAAACCGTTAATTCTGGCTGCCAACCTGAAAACTTGTCAACTTGAAAACCCGTATCTACATTCTGCATCCCACATCCTGGCTGTTTGATTTATAATCCTTCGTGCTCTTCGTGGTGATAATTGTAGTTTGGCTGCTGGCTGTTAGTTATCCGTGTTAATCTGTGTTTATCTGTGGCTTGTTTGCTAGCTGTTTAATCAGCCCAGAATTTATAAGAGCCACCAATTCCACAGAAGTAGGTTATTGGTAAGTCGTTGACTTTTGAAACTGTGGTGCAAGAAAGATCCATTGCTGCTCGTGGTGTAATGTTAAATTGTAGGCCAAGGCTTAATATAGCAGAGACGTAATTTTGTTGGATTGCAATGTCTATACCATTGTTGCTGAATCTTCGACGATAGATCCATGCTCCACCGACTTTTCCAAATGCGGCAAAACGTTTTGTAAAAAGAAGGTTTCCTCTAAGGGTTAAGTAAGTAATATTATGGTAGAAGTTGTCGTCTAGAATGTCCGCGCCATCATGAATATTTTCAAAGGTGATTTTGGGGGTAGCAAGGTAACCGACTTCCATAGCAAAATATGGGTTAAAACCATAACCAAAATAAATATTACCAGCATAACCTTTGTTGGTCATTCTATCTATGCCAGTGATAGAGAGCTTCTTTTTCATTAGCCAACTTTTGTCATATCCCATTGACGCGTAGCCTGCTTGTATTCCTCCGTAGAAGCTTTCCCCGGTTCCTTGGTATTGGTAATCATCAGAGGTGGTAGAGGCAGCATAAATAGCCCCACTAAATGACAACATGAATCCTAAGATAATAAGCAATAAGTTTTTACGCATTTTCATTTCCCTGTTTTAGTAAAGCAACATCTTTTAGAAGTGGATCCCGGACATTCCGCCTCGCGGCGGAATTCCGGAATAACTTCTGTTGGTGTAAACATCAATATATGTCTAACGTAAGCAAATTAATTCATTAATCAAAGTATATTTGATTTAGTAAAGCAACATCAGTTATTTATCGCACGTTTTTGATTTTATGGCAAAAGAAAATTCGCAAAATATTTGGGCTAGCATTGCTTAGATTCAATATGCGAGTATAATTTTGGCTCCATATTTGTGGGCTGGTGCAACCAGAGTTTTTTGATAACATAAAGCAATGTAACTGTTTGATTTTTCTGGATCCAGCGGTTAATCCTCCGGTCAAGCCGCAGGAGCGGGATGACGAGACCGGATTGAAACAGCCCATATTTAACCAAAGCAACGAAATCAGGACAAATATATGACTAGTAAAACAATGAAAACAATCGACGGAAATGAAGCAGCAGCTTATGTTGCTTATAAAGTTACCGAAATTAGTACGATTTATCCAATTACCCCCTCATCGTCAATGGGCGAGCTAGCTGATCAATGGTCGGCGGAAGGACACAAAAATATCTGGGGTAATGTGCCGCAAGTTGTGGAAATGCAAAGTGAGGGTGGTGCTAGCGGAGCATTGCATGGTGCATTACAAACAGGGGCATTGACTACAACTTATACTGCATCCCAAGGATTGCTTCTTATGCTTCCTAATATGTATAAAATTGCGGGAGAGTTAACTCCAGCGGTGATACATGTTTCTGCTCGTTCTTTAGCTGTTCAGGCATTGTCTATTTTTGGTGATCATGCTGATGTGATGGCGGCGCGGAGTACA
>Ga0233437_1006798_pt1 | contig 11462 bp, 6 predicted proteins | sample SI_122_August201_FD_182714 | JGI IMG/M metagenome (GOLD analysis project Ga0233437, IMG submission 182714) | Seawater microbial communities from Saanich Inlet, British Columbia, Canada - SI_122_August2016_200_MG | ecosystem: Environmental > Aquatic > Marine > Inlet | place: Canada: British... | reverse complement strand
CCATGAAAATTGTGGCCGCGGTCCAGACCAGCCATTGGAGAAAAAGCAGACTTTCGGTTCCAATATCTGCCGTGCGCCAGAAAAAAATAAGCAGCAATCCTGTCCCAAGAATAGAGAAAGAAGAGGCGAGTTTCAGCCCCAGGGGCTGGGAGAATTTTTTTCTTGCCCTTCTGACATATTGGTGATGAAAAAAAATACCAACGCAGCCAGTCAATGTAAAAAAAAGGATCATTGCTGAATAAAAGCTGTGTTTTTTAAACCAGGCTGCCGGCAAAAGACCGGCCCCCATCCATTCCAGTGTTTCAAACTTTTGTTCAAGTCCTCTTATAACAATTTCTTTTGCAGCAGTTTTGTTTGTATCAAATAAATTTGCGTCAATTTGAGGGAGGGCCTGGTCACGGGTCCAGGCATCCTGCCTGCCAACAGCCGTGAGTGTAAGACTTTTTTTGCCAAAATCGACCCTGTAATAGGTTTTTCCCAGAATTATCCGCTTAACAAGGCCCTGTCTGCCGTCAAGTTTGAGACCGATATCTGAAAACCCGGTTAATTTTTTTTCTTTTCCCCTGAAAAGCACTGCCACCCTGTTATTGTTTCCTGGTGCCAGAATAAATTTACCTGCCTTGTACATCACCCGGACGGATTGAAACGGCACTTTATGGGCGCTCCATTTATCAGGACAATTGATCCGCCCCCCGATACTGAACAGATACATTTCTTTTTGCCCCAGCGAATAAAGACGGGTCTTCCACTTTATCCATTTTCTGACCTGATTTATGATCTGGTCGAATGAAAACCGGCCTTGCGTATACACGGGTTCATTTTTGTCAAAGACAAGCCGGGCATCCTTCCAGGTCACACTTCTCTTTGAAGAGGTTTCCTGTATGGTCAGACGACCAGGCCTTGATTCTTTCACGACAAATTCGGTGTGTCCAATATAAAATGCATCGTTTTTAAACAGGGTTTTTCTCTTGAGCAAAATAGTATCCCAGGCAGTGCTTTTTGCATCCACTTTCTTATACTGGGCCACATTATTAATATAAAAACCATCCCGTTGGAGACTTATATTCAGATGTGCGGCTTCTGCTGACTTTGCACCGGGATGCTGGGCAAGTTCCTGGTGGCCCAGGATGATATCACTTCCAGCCGGCTGTATGGTTACAGATTTTAAGAACCTGAGCTTTGGGGCATGTTTGATCATCCAAAATCCTGAAACCCCAAACAGAATCAGCAGGCAGGTACAGATCAAAATAATTGGATTTAAAATGGAATTTAAAAAATTTTTCATGATTTTTGTTCAAAAATCCTTTAAAATTTCTGCCACAATGGGGGCGCAAACAGCACCACCTGTATAATACCGGCCATGGGCATGGGTAACCATGCAGGCAAAGGCCAGTCGTTTTTCCCCTTTGTTTTCAGGTTCCTGCCATCCCATGAACCAGGTGGTAAAAAATGTCTTCTGATTTTTGGTCGATCCTTTTTCCACCACGGCCACATTAGCCGTTCCTGTTTTTCCATAAATCCTGCACTGATTTGGATGTTTTTTAAAAGCCGTTTTTGCCGTGCCAATGGTGGGAACCTTTTTCATGGCATGTTGAAGCAATTTTAACCTCTTTTCTTTAAAATTGAATGTTTTCCCAGGGTCAGGTTTAACACTGATACTGTTAATACTTGAAAAAAGATAAGGGGACCGTATTCTGCCGGTTGCAATGGATGCCGCCACCCTGGCGATCTGGACGGGTGAAGTGACCATGCCCTGTCCAATGGCATTCTGGGCAAGAATCCATAAAAACCCGCCCTCGTCCCTGTTCATCAGGTTAATGGAACCAGGTACGGCAAACAGGACATCTCCCTGGGATGTTTTTTCCCGGTAAGGCCACCGTCTAAGAATGATATCCTCAGGAAGATTGAATGCAAGGTCAAAAGGTTCATTTTCAAATCCTAACAGGGCTGCTGTCTTGGCAAGTCTAAAGTCAGGAAAGACAGGCATTAAATCCCCTTTTTTGCGTTGAACCATTGCCCGGTCGTAAAGGGTGGCCTTTTCTGCGTCCATTATCATGGCCAGCCGGGTAAACCAGACATTGACGGATTCCCGGATGGCTTCGTCAAGCCCCATGGCAAGGCGGGGTTCTTCCTGATCACACACCAGGGAAATTTTTTTTTCAATTAATACGCCAATAGATTTTCGTTTGAAATTGGTAATCTTTCTAACCCCTTGACCGGGAATTTTTCTTGCGGTGTAGCATTTGCCATTGATTGGGCTGTAAGCAGATGTGTTATAAAACAAGCCCGAAGAATTATCCTTTTTCAAAAGCTCTTTTTTGGAATACCCTTTGATAAATTTTTTAACGGCCTGGTTTTTATCATATTCGTCAAGTGCTGCCAGGGCTACCACTGGTTTAAAGCAGGAGCCAGGGGCATTGTGCTTGTCCAGGCCTTTCCATGCCCGAAGCACCATGGGATTTTTTAACGGGTATGTTCTGGCAAAAGAGACAATGTCCCAGGGATGGGTATCCGGAGGCGGAATGGGCGTTCCGGCTGCCGCAAGAATGGCACCCGTATCCGCATCCAGTATAATAACCGCTCCTTTTCGAATATCTGTATACTTATCTCTGGAGGCTGGAAAAAAAGTGCTTAGTTTTTCCTGTAGAACCTGCTGCGCCCTGGCCTGGAGTCTGCTGTCAATTGTCAGAGCAATATTGGTCAGATCAGATGGCAGGCGGCTTCGGGCAAGAATTCCGGACAAGGCATACGTATCATGCTTTCCCACGCCAAGAAGGGGGACCAATCCTGCTGTTTCAGCAAAAGCAGTAGGCGCGCCTGATGCAGCTGCAAGTTCAATTCCGTCAAAAGAAGATATGGTAAAGGATTTTTTCAGCACAGGACCGGATCTATGCAATTTTTTCCATGTATAGGTGTTGTTTGATTTACTAATATTAAGGCCCGGGATCGTGTTCTGCCTGGCAGATACTGGTTTTACGCTCATCTTGAGATGGTGTTTGCCAGATGGAAGAGAAATGGTCAAGGCAAAGGCTCTGGCGTTTTCAACACTACAGGTAATTGTTTTGCCGCAGAATAGAGAGGGAGATACCTCAGGTTGAGACTCAACAAAGGTACCGATCCCCTGTACTATGATATCGCCTGGTTTTTCAAGGGTTATCAGGGTTGTAAAAACCACTTCCCCTTCGATATGGGATGATACTGCTCGCCAGTTACCGAATCCGGGTCTTAATTCACCGTTGTTGACAAAGCCGTAAGATTCCGGGACGTACTGCCCCGAAGTGAGAGGCAAGTTTAAAGGGCCCGGCTCAAATGCCTTCCAGAAGTTGATTTTTGCAGGCCCCAAGTGCTTTCTATTGTCCCGGACTGCTGCAATCAAATGGGCCTGGTTCCAGAGCCTGACCTGGGTTAAGACAGCATTGCCGGACGATGTATGGAACAAGCCTTTTAACAAATTTATTCTTTTTTTTGTCGCAGTTTTCTGCTCTTTAGAAAGGCCTGCTGCCTGTTCAAGTGCGGCCTTTTCCACAAGTTCCTGGTCCGTTTCCGGAAGAACCAGACGATCGTCATCTCCAGAAAAAGGAAATATTATCCGGGCATCCATCAACTGCCGGAACAGCAGACCATCCTCCGTAATGAAAATTTCATCTGAATTTTCTTCTTCTGTGACAAAAACTTTTTCATGTAGAAAATCCAGGCGCAGAATTAGAAATGCCAGCACTCCCACAGCCATGAAAATAAGAATCAATTTCCTTGCCATTGTTATTTAAAACTTTTCAGATAGGTGAGTTTTGCATCTTTTACAGCCTTAATCTCCTGCTCCCGTCCCTGGAATATTTCCAGGGATTTTTCAAGCACATCCAGGTCTTTGATATATTCTTCAGGAGAAAAGGCAGAAATATTTTTTTCATGCCCATGGCGCAGGATTACCTCTGACAGGCTTTTTAATACAGCCTTGTCTTCGTGGGTCAGGTCTGTCTTTTTTTCATATTGGGCAAGCTTTGTCTCCATATCATGTTGTTCACAAAATAATGTCACTGAAAAATCAGTTTGTCGGTCATCTGCTACTGGATTTTCAAAACAAAGCAGACAGCATCCCATTAAAAGACGTTCACCAGGCTTGATCAGAGCCGCGTTATCCGATCCTGGATCAATTTTCTGCAGGGTTTGATTTGCTTTTACGACAAAAAGAGGAGAGCCGTCTGAAATATTGACAACATTCAGATTCTCGTTGTCCAGCTTAAGCCTGGCATGGGTCCGGGACAGATTAATCAATCCCAGATAAGCCCCTGCCATTTGTCTGCCCTCTTCCCAGTGAAGAAAATCTGGATTTTTTAACAGATCCATCCGGATATCCACATGCTCATCCCGTCCAAGGGTCAAAGGCTTTTCATCAAAGGTAAAATACTGGTCTGGGTCAGGAATCTGAAGTACACCATGGTAATAATTGTTTTCCGGCAAAGAAACAATTTCAGTGATATGGCCGTCACTTGTATCAGGGTTCCAGGGGAACTTGTTTATTAATGAAAATTCCGAATCCCCGGGTATTTTAACAAAAAGCCCTTTTTTGCTGCTGCTGGCAGATATGGCCACAAGATTATTTTTAAGCTCCCCGTCTGCCCTGTTTTCTTCTACCCTGCCCTCTTTATCCAGCCAGATCACCCAGCTTTTAAGTCCGTCCACCTTTAAGATATCAATGCGCGGCAGGGCCACTCCTTCCAGAAACATATAGGGTTTATCAGGAACGCCACCATCATGGTGACCTGCTTTTCGGTCAAGAATAATGGTTTTAAATCCTTTGGAAACTTCTTTTACCTTAATGGTGTCAGGTGATCTTGATGGTTCAGGGATCTTGTTTTCAACAATTTGGATTTCAGATCCCTGTGTCTCGTCTGATGCCATTTTTTCACCCGATGTCAATTTTACATCTGGCACTGCCTCAACATCCTCTATTGTCCTAATTGCTGTAACTTTTACCAGCAGAGCCCGGGTGATGTCGTCAATATCCTCTGGAATGTGGTGTTTATCCTTGAACCGGAATACCACCTCATCAGTCTCATCATCACGGGAAAGAATTTCACTTTTCCGGGAAATATATTCTCCGTCACCAAAGGCGAAATTCATATTTTTTAATGCATAATTGATAAATACTGCCCCTTTTTGATGGGAAAACCATGACGAGGGCTGTTCCTGGTCTGATCCTATTCTGATTGCGGCCCATGCCCTGTCCGCACCAATGCTCATTCCCTGCTGGTTTTTATAGATCCCGGCAGGCTTATGTACCAGTTCTCCTTCATTCCAGAACACCCATTCCGGCAGTTTCTGCCATCCGGCCTGTCCCTCCATTTGAAATACCACCTCAGCCACAGGGGTTTCATCTATATCCGGCACATACACGCCCATGCCGAATTGAAACACCAGTTCATCTCCTAGCAGGGTAGTATCCGGCATAACAACATATCGGGGTTTTCTTTCACCAAAAAGCTCTGACTTAAAATCGTCCATATGAAAATTGGCCAGGGTATCGGCCAGCATCAGGATATTACCGGCCCCTACTTCCATTTCATTCTGCCAGTTATTTTCAGGAATCCAGAGAATCACGTCCGTGAACACTTTTTCCACTTTCTGCATGGATTTGCCATCAGCCATTGTAAATGTCCTTCGATACAGATCCAGTGCTTTTTTCAACCTGAAATCATTTTTCTGGGAATTAATTTGTACAATATCCTGACTGCTGCCATATTTATGATCCCATAAGGAGTGGGCATCAAAACAATTGCCTACATTTTCCAGGCTGAGGGTAAATAATTTGATATTGGCTTCATAGAGTCCCTGTCTTTTTCCTGAATCAAATATTTTTATTACCTTGGTAAACATATGGACACCTCCTTTTCAGGTTGATATTATAATTGTACGCCCGCTATCGTAATATTGTCATCTCCCCCGGATTTAAGCGCCAGGTAGACCAGTGCTTCAACCATTCTGTCCGGATTTTTTTCCTGTAACATGATCTGTGTCATCTTTTCATCCCGTACCATACCATGAAGCCCGTCAGAACAGGCAAACAGAATATCTCCATTCATAAGGCTGCATTCCCCCGTATCCGGTTTTGCATCCCTTCCGCCGATACATTTTAATATACCGTGACTCATGGGATGGTTTCTTGCCTGCTCCCTTGTAATCTCCCCTTCTTTTAAAAGCAACCCCGGGATAGTGTGGTCCCGTGTCAGGGGTAAAAGGGTCCCCTTGCGGAACAGATAAATCCTGGTATCTCCGACATAGGCCCAGTAAAGCCTTTTCCCCAGTATCCAGCCCATGGCCAGGGTGGTACCCATGTTCTTGAGTGAAGAATTCTTATCTGCCATATCACAAATTTTGCGATGTGCAAGGGCAATCAGATCACAAAGTCTGTCGGCGGCACCATCGGATACGTTGTCCGGATTAAAACCTTCCAGGATTTTGATGGTATTTTCAGCCGCAATATCCCCGCCACTGTATCCGCCTACACCGTCAGCCACGGCAAACAATACAGAGTTGTTTTCATATTTTTTAATAAAAAACCGGTCCTGATTGGATTCACGCATTAAGCCGATATCGGTTTTTGAAAACAGTTTCATTATATTCACCCTGTCACCAGACATTATTTCCTGAAATATCCATCAATTTTTTCAATGGACTGAATGCTTTTTTTATACACGTGTCCGCTGGTATAATAATTGGTCATGGCAATAATAATGATGGAAATAAGACCAATGAGCAGAAAACCGCTGATAATTTTCATATGATGTCTGCGGGCTGCAGATTTGGTGTCTATGTGGGAAGGTTTTCCGTCAAGCAATTTATTGAGCTGATGCCAGAAAAGGGGAGTAACAAAGAACATTATGACATTCAAGCAAAAAACAGTCAGACTGATCTCGTTGTTGGGAAGCAGCTTTCCCCAAAAGCTGTCAGAGACAAAGACCATGTCCGGACCTTTTTCCATAAGTTTTTTTTGAGCATTTTGCAGCAGGATTTTTGCGTTTTGCAGGACTTCCGGATCAGTATAGTTTTGAAATACATACTCAAATTCCAAAACAGCTTTTCCAGGTTTTCCCACGGCCATATAGTAATCTCCAAGATGCAGGTGTGCCATGGCTGTCCATGGGCTTGCAGGATATCCGGCAATAAAATCTTCAAAGCTTTCTATGGCACGGTCATACAATTTCTGCTGTTCGGAAAGCGCCATGTCCTGGTGGAAAGATTCGGTAATGGCCATGCATTTATAAAAACCAGCCTTTTGCTGAATAATTTTGTTTTTGCTGTTCTTTTGAACAAAATCAAAAATATTTTGAGCCAGTTCATATTGTCCGGTATTTCTTGCTGCCACGCCCTCTTCCAACTGCTGTTCATCATTGAGATGTAAAATGTTTTTCCCGATATCCGGAACTCCAGGATTTTGAAATTGTATTTTAAAAACCGGGAAATCAATATGGTGTTTTTCAGCGTACAGCATGGTGCCATAAATTATCAAAGCCGTAAGGAACAAAGCCATGAGGTAAGGGGCAAGCCCGGGTCTTATATTTTTTGCTTCCATTGGTATCACAACGAGTTGATCCGAACCTGTCATCACCTGGTCAATACGCTCCACTACATCTTTCATGGACCCAAAGTCACCTTCCGGGTTGTGCTTTCCTTTTCTCAGCATGGTCATGACTATATCGGCAACAGGTTCGGGGATACCTGGATCAATTTCCTGGATCGGAATAAAATCTTTTGTAAGAATTCTGTTTAATACAGGTTCCGGGTTTTCATCAAGGCTTTCTGCAAAACAGATTTTTCCCGTGAGCATTTCATAAAACACAGCCCCCAGGGACCATATTTCAGAACAAGGATTCATTTCACCTTTGATTTGTTCCGGCCCTGCATAGGGTGGAGAACAGACCAGTTTTGAAATATTTGCCCCAAGAGCAGGCATGATCCGGGCAATGCCAAAATCAGAGAGTTTTACATTACCTGATTCATCAAACAGGATATTTTCAGGTTTGATATCATAGTGGAGCAGTGGTTTTTGCTCGGGTTCCTCATCTGGATGGCGCAACGGCGGTATAAATTCAGAATGTGCGTAATCCAGGGCAGATGCCAGATCCCTGATATGCCTCAAACACTCTTTCACTGGCAAAGATCCTTCCCTGTCCAGTTTATCCCGTAAATTTCCTCCTTTAAGGTACTCCATGACTATGCACCACATGCCGTCGATTTTTTCAACACCAGTCACCTTGACAACTGCATGATGCTTCATGTGGAACTGATTCCTGGCTTCATTAAGTGCGTTCTGTAGCAGGTCCTGCCACTCTTTCTCTTTTTCAATGATTTTTCTTTCCAGTGTTTCTGATAATTTCATCCCGTTTTTCCGGGGATACATATCCGGCAGGATCGGTACTTTAAGTGCCATAACATCTTTTAAATCAGTATCCCAGACCTGGTACACATATGCAAAACCTCCTTTATCTATCATCTGTCTGACCTGATAATGTCCAAAGGATTTGACTTTATAGGGATCGAAATCTTTGACCCTATTGTTTTCTTGTGTCAGTTCAATTGTTTTATCCGGCATTTTATTAAGCCTTGGTTTTTGTCCATTTTATTAACCTTTTTTATTAACCTGTTACAGATCTGATAAATATCTGGTCAGCGTTCAGTATTATAGGCAAGATCAATGGTATTCCAGGAATGTCCTGTTACCTTATATTTCTGCTCTGCTGCAATAAGACTGGCAAGATAGATACTTTTCAACCGGTAATTGACACCCAACCTATAGGTTTGATTGTCCTGTCCCAGCTCCTGAAGGCTTCCTGACACAACCCCTGCCTGCACATTGATCCGGTTCTTGAGTTTAACATATTCAGCAGTCGAGGGAATATTGGTGACTGTCAGTTCAATGGACACGGAATTTGTGCCAAGTTCTTTGCAGGTTGATAATTTTGTCAGAAAATCCGCAGTTACAGGTTCTGCAATCTTTTTTCTAAAACTGTTAGGATGCTTATTCCCGGGGGATAACAAAAATCGCATCATTTCCCGGGAATTTCCCGTGTTTGTCACAAGTTTATCAGAACTTGTCATACTGTTTATCTTATAGATACCCCTGTCATCACCTGACAACTGGTACAAGGACACCTGGGACTGACCGTCATACCAGTTCATTCCTGCTGAAGTTTCACCTAATTCAACCAGAGAACTGATATGGATCACAAGATCAGCCATGAATTTGAAAGCCTCCTGGTTAAGGCCATATAATTGCCGGTTGACAAGCTGATCCCAGGTACCGGGGCGGATATTGTTTTTTACAAACCCTGAGTCCAGGCATTTATAACCAGCCTGGGTCAGCTTTGTGATCATGTCGGATTCAATGAAATCGCTTCCCGGGCCCTGGGACACAAACAGGATGCGATGGTGGTTGAGCATCTGCCGGTCAATGTCTTCTGCTGCCGGTCCTGATTTGATCCAGGCCCTGATTCTCACCCAGATGCCTCCGTCTCTCAAATTTTCCTCAATCACTTCATCATGGACAATGTACCCGCCTGCCTTGATCCGGTACCAGTCAGCAATCTTAAGACCCATGGAAGAAATCGTCTGGTTGTCAACCTGGACTCCCAGAGGTTTGACCACCTGAATCCTTGCCGCATCCACGGCAAGTTCTCTTGCCATTTCTCTTGTGGTATTTCCGGTAATTGTGGCAAACCCGTTTGCTTCGTGGATCATAGACAATTCTTGAGATCCGGCTGTTGCTGTTCCGGCCGGGAACTGAACAGCACAGACCAGCATGATAAAAACCATTCTGCCAATGCACAGATGTTTCCACATAAGTCCTCTCCATTAAAAAATCAGCAAAAGCTTAATTGGTCACAAACACCACCTGGCCTGCCTTTAAAATACCGGATTTCACATCTGCTGCCATGATCGCTATGGCATCTTCCTGGGTGACCACCACATTTCCGTTTCTAACACCAACTGCTTCAATCCCTTTTACAATGAGCGGAGTTTTTCCTGCCCGTTTATTGGATCTGGCAGTTTCAATGGATGTCACCAAAGCAACCATGCCCTGGTTTCGATTCTGGCTGATTTCCATATCCACGATTCTCTGGCTGAACACTTCATTTTCTCCATCATTGGTAAGGATCATGGGAAATAAACATGGCTCAAGCCCAATTCCAGTACAATCCACAATCACCCCTGTATATTCAGGCGATTGTGTCTTTTCAGGTATTTCAAATCTGGGTTTTTGAGGAATATTTTCCGGATGCCGCCTGTAATGCGCTGCCGCGACGGCAAATAACCCTGTGGGGCCTCTCATGGGCATTTTGAGAACCCGCTCAGCCTTGGGTTGTTCCTGGCCTTTAAATGTTATCCACTGTAAAACATCTAAAGAATCCACGGGCACTGCCATCTGAATGAACCCTTTGGTCTGTAGTCTCATTATATCATCCACTGCTCTTGACTGTTCATATAGTCTATCGGAATCTATATTAACACCGTTAACAATCCTGCTGAGTACTGCAAGGGCATTGTCATGGGCCTGGATAATTGCCTCCTGCTCGGCCTGACCCGCACTTTCCATGGCATCTATATTTACACCGCCGCGGCCTTTGGCATAAATAAACCCGTTTTCCCAATCCACCTTCCCGTTCTGGAATTGCTGATTCATTTGGGCTTCTGCAGATAAGGCAATGCCAAATACCAGCAGTACTACAGCCATAAGGATTTTTTTTATTTTTTCTGTCTTCATGGGGTCATTCTCCTTTTATATCATTTAGTTAAAATAGGGATCATAGATAGACATTCTCTGGGTAACGCGCTGGATATAATTTCTTGTTTCTTCGGGTGTCTTTGCCCTTAGAAGATTATATACCCCCTGGTCAGACAGGGAGGTAAAATCATACAGGTCTAAGATTTTCCTGCGCATTATGGTGGGCCCCCAGTTATATCCGCACACTGCAACATACCTGTTTTTAAGGTGACCTTCAATATCCTTGAAATAGATGGTCTTAAGGATAAAAAGATATTTGCATCCAGCTTCAATGTTTTTTTCAGGATCAAAATAATAGTCATGCGCCAGGACCACATCTTTACCATGTGTACGTTTATAAGCTTCCCGGCCTGCAAATTTCGGGATGATCTGCATAAGTCCAATTGCTTTGCAGGATGACACAGCCCTGGGGTTGAAAAAAGATTCAGTGTGGATGACAGCAAGAACCAGCCGTGGATCCAGGCTGTTTATTGTTGCATATTTATCCACCAGGGGCAGGTATTTTTCCGCCCGGATTCGTATATGGTGGGGTACAAGGGTAATTTCTGCCTCATATACCCGTCTTTTCACACCGTCCGCCGGGATAAAGGGCTGTATAGAAGGCTTTACTTTTGGTATCACCTCTTTGACAAGAAAGTCTTCTTTAGAGGCTTCATCCACAACCCTGCCCTTACTGGTTTCA
>Ga0233437_1006795_pt1 | contig 11470 bp, 8 predicted proteins | sample SI_122_August201_FD_182714 | JGI IMG/M metagenome (GOLD analysis project Ga0233437, IMG submission 182714) | Seawater microbial communities from Saanich Inlet, British Columbia, Canada - SI_122_August2016_200_MG | ecosystem: Environmental > Aquatic > Marine > Inlet | place: Canada: British... | reverse complement strand
CTTCCATTGAGAACTTAAAATCTTTCATAGCTTTCTTTAAATCTTCAGGATCAATATTATCTAACTTATCCTGCATTTTTTCTAACGCATCTTGCAGATCTTCATTAGATATTTCTTCCATCAACTCCTGAATTTTTCTCATTTTTTCTATAGTCTCTGGTGAAAGTGCGTTGTTGTTTTCAAATTTTTTCATCAGATCATTAAAGTCTTCAGCAACCTTTTCTACATCTTCGTTCAAGTTACCTTGTTTATTCAACAATTTCTCAATTTCCTTTTTGTCTTCCCAGCTGATCTCATCCTTTTTCATTAACTCACGACGCTTCTCTTCAAACTCTTTCTGAAGTTCTTCAGATTTTTTTAATGTATTCTCCAGAATTTCAGATTTCTCCCTTTCTTTCTCCTCAATTTCTTTATAAATTTCTTCAATTGATGGAAATCTTGCTGTATATTTTTGGGAAACTGACGTTTGTTTTTGTGGGGAATTATCTGAAATTTCTACCCAATAAGTTACTTTATCACCGGGTATCATAATGCTTTTGTTCAAATCTAAAGTAAATTCATGCGTAATTGTATTGGAACTTATCGTATGCAAAATTGGCGCAATAGTTTCATCATCATGATTAATAAAATAGTGCAGCTTCATTTCTTGCAAACCATAATCATCTGTTGCAAAAATTGAAAGCGGTAGAAGCATATTTTGCGTAAGAAGAGTATCTTTGCCGGGTGATATAATCTTTATCTCAGGGCTTCTATCTGCTATTGCAGTTATAGTTCTAGTAATTTTGCGTGACCTATTTCCTAAAATGTCTTCTAATTTAAAATAGTATGTTTTATCTTCTAAAATTGTTAAATCACAGATAAATGAACTTCTACCAAGTCTGTTCATCTCTTTATAATCACCATTTGAAATGAAAACGTCTGCTTGCTCAATCGGATTATTAGCAGTAATATTCATACTAACTTCTGTTCCAATTATTGCTTTAATGTTTCCACCAGCATTTTTTTTTATCTCCATTTTCAAGCCGGTGTAAGCAGGATATTTATAACGTATTTGCAGATCTTCTATTATTGGAAGTTCATAAACAGTAATATTGAAGGTGTCAGAAACAGCATAAGGCGTTTTAATAAAATACGAAAATGAGAAATCCAAATTATTAAATATCTTTTTATTGTTTAACAGTTTCTCTTCTCTCCACTTCTTTTCGATCTTATAGAAGAGTTTGTGCTCAATTTCAGGTTCCGGATCAATAACTTGTATTTCCAGTTTGGAATTTCTTGTAATGGAAAGATCTCCAGGTAAAATTTCTATATTTTTTTTGTGCTGAGCTTGAGGCAGTTCTTGCAACTTGAAAAAGTTATATGTCTGAGAAAAATGTTCTGAATTAAATATGAATAGAATGCCTGAGAAAAAGATCACAACTATAGTAATAATGAGTATTGGAATTAACTTATCTACATTTGGTTTAATTATCTGATCTTTTGCTTTATTATCTGCTTTGGTAAGAATTCTCTCTAATATTTCACTTTTATTAAGTTCCTTTTTTAATTCAAAAGCATTTTGGAAAGTATCAGCTTTATCTTTATTAAATTCATCTAAGAATTTAGCAGCTCCAAACATAGATAACAATGCCCTATTGGCTTGTAAAACAAGATAGATAAATATTAATGCCAAGAATATCTTAATACTTATGGCAAAAAGAAACAAGCTACTTTGTGTATTTACAGATGGTGAATATGCTGCAAAAAATACATTAAAAGTAAGTAACACAAGCAGTAGTGCCAGAAGCAGAAATCTAAACGCAATAACCACATTCTGTTTAACTTGAATTTCCCTTATCTTTTTCTCAAATAACTGCATTTATTTCCCTGATTTTATTCAATCCTACTCTTTATTTTTTGTACTTTGGTTCCCACTCAAGTTCTGGCTTTTCATAATTCAAGTTCCAAAGATATTTTTCAATCTTATCTTTTAAACTTTTATCTATATCTTTTTGAACAGGATACACTTTAGCATTTAATATGCGATCAAGTAAATTTATAGATGCTTTTATGGTTGTGTCATAACCTTTTGAGGCTACATTTTTTATGCTGTCATCGGGTGTATGTATTCTGCTTGTTGCCTTTCCACCAACTCTAAATACATTTACTGAAGGAATCTCATAAGGTGTAAAAGGCATTCCATCGCTGCTGAAGATTTCAATATTAGATTTAAAGACCATACCGATCTCTTTTGTGATTCCATCTGTATAACCCAATAGCTCTTTGCTTCCAATCACATTAAAATGATCATGTCCGATCGCATCACCAGTTACATCTATATTCACTACAAGTTTAAGTCTATCCTTGATCTCTTCAACATGTTTCCTAACATAAGCCTGACTTCCTAGAAGTCCTAATTCTTCACCACTGAAAAATACAATCCTCAAATCACGCTGAGGTTGATTTTTGGCAAAATACTCTGCTACTTTCAAAAGAGTTACCGTTCCCCCGCTGTTATCGGATGCACCAACGCTGTGAGCTACTGTATCATAATGCCCAACAGCCAAAGTAAGATTTTTATCAAGACCTTTTCCAAGAATATCTACAACAATATTTTGTGCTTTTCGTTTTTCTACTTTCTGCTTGATGTCAATTGCAATTAGTTTCCCATCAAATTTTCTTAATTTTATCGCATTGTCATGTGTTATTGTAATTGAATGTACATATCCATCTTTGTGTGATCTTTGTCTGTGAGAAAGACTTGTTGCATCGCGATGAGGTGAGCCAATTCCAATGTAACCAGCAACTCCTGCAGCTTTAAGTTTTGGAGCCATACCTCTACTAAAACCATAACACATCACAATTTTACCTTCATAAGCACCTTTGTTATGATCTATAATATCCATGTTCTCAAGTACTGCAAGTTCTCCAGTTATCGTAGCGTTTTCATTAAGCCCGTAAGGTAATCCTTTGAATTCTTTACCTTCTACTTTGATAATTGCTGATCCTGCATCAAAAGATGTAAGATCAAATGACTCTAATTTTGGTTTAAAACCTAAATCTTTGATGTATTTACTTAATATTTTAATAGCTTTCTCCTCACCTTCACTACCAGCCAATCTTTCAAATCCGATCTCTTTTACTACTTTGTATGGATTTATCATTTTCTCCTCCGGTTATTAATAATATTCACTAAATTCATATTTCACTTCTGTTTTATCACCTTGATTCAATTTATTTTTATATAAATATTTTCTTAGGGAATTCATCCATTGAGTTTTGTTTCCTTTATACTCATCCAATGCAATTTGTGTTCTTCTGATGTTTGATGTAAATAAACGTGAAACAGCAATATCTCCGCGTAAATGAGGAATCAACTTCCCTAGATTTATTATATGATCTTCTATAGAATAGACAGGGATATCTTCCATATTTGCTAATTTTGTATTCTTATATACAACAAGATTATGGAATTTGACTTGCTTAATATATTTATTAGTTGATACCCATTTTATTGTTTGTAGCATATCATTGAATGTTTCATTAGGAACTCCAAGAATTAAATGGACTCCAACAGCTAAGCCTGCTTTCCCGCACATTTCAATTGCCTTCTCAGCTTGCTCAAATGTGTGTCCTCTATTTAAGAAATCCAAGCTTTTATTATGAATCGATTGTAAACCAATTTCAATTGTAACCGGCACTATAAATGATGCTAATAATTTTATAATTTCTTCAGTTAAATAATCAGGTCGAGTAGAAACAACTAAACCAATAACCTCTTGATGAGAAAGAGCTTCTTCATATTTTTGCTTTAGGAAATTAATATCTCCATAAGTTGAGGTTTCATCTTGAAAATAGGCAAGTAATTGTACATCTCCACAAGCTTTTTTAATTCTGGGAATTGCGTCCTTTAATTGTTCTTCAATAGAGAGATCTTGTGATTGATATTCACCAGTAAAAGTGTGTGGATTACAAAAAACACACCCTCCATTATCTGCTCGATGTGGGCATATTTTTCCTGTGCTTAATCCTACACGGAAAACTTTTTTCCCAAATTTATTTAATAGATACGCAGAATATGTAAATATTCTGTATTCAAGCCTTTCTTCCATACTTTGTTAAAAAAGCAAAGAAACATTTAGTGTCAAATTTATCCTGTAGCTTTTCCTATCAAATAACCTGCAATGGCACTTCCGTAACCAGCAATCAACATGATAAGAACATAAAGAAATCCTTTTAGAATGGATTGCTCGAAAACGGTAAGGGTTTCGTGTGTAAAGGTAGAAAAAGTTGTAAAAGCTCCCAAAAAACCAGTTCCCAAAAGTAATATAGTGTGTGTTGGAAGATTAAATTTATAATAATTTGCAGTTAGCAAAAATGAGAGAAGAAATGCACCTAATACATTTACCGTGATCGTACCGAGTGGGACATGACTACTAGAAAAATTTGCATGAACAACCTGAGATAATCCATAGCGCGAGATCGCACCCAAGAATCCGCCAATTCCTACGAAAAGATATTCCATTAATTATCCCCACAAAGCTGTTTTACCAACTTTATTTTTTTAGATACATTCAAGGAATTTAAATGGATTATTAAGTCAAATTAAATTAGTGATCACATTTAGGCTTTATATCTTTTTTTAATAAAGTTTCTAGTCTTCTTTTCCTGTGCTTCATTTTTTTTATTTCTTCTCCTTCATAAATGTAATCTTCATATTTGGAATTTAAAGCTTTCTCTGTATATTCAAGAGCTTTTTTGTAGTCGTTATTCTTATGTTCTTCCCATTTTGCTAACTCAATATATGCATATTGTTCATCATGTTCAATAACCCTTAACCATAGCTTACATGCTTGGGTTAGATCTCCGTTACGTTTATAAATGAAAGAAAGTTGTTTAATTGCAGAAAGATTACTGGCATCAAATTCTAAAATATTCTCAAATATTGAAATTGCCTGCTCAAGATATTCATTCTGCTGGTATAATCTACCTATTTCAAAAAGATTTACATTTTCAAAATTTCCGGAATACAGTATCTTATTAATTTTTTCTAACAGGATGGTTAAACTTAGAATATCAAGTTTATTATGATATATTACATTTTTCATTGTTGTAGCATCCCTTGTATCCAGATAGCTAAAATATGCATCGGGGATCTCACTTCCCGGAATATCTAATTCTCCTTCTCTATTAGAGTTCAATATATTCCGTTCAATATTTTGAAGTGAATAATTTTCTAACATATCTCTCCAAAATCTACGGGAAATATGAAGAAGATCTATATTATTGAATTTATTCAGTTTCCCAATACATTTATTGAAGATGGATCTTGCATTGATCAACGGAATATCATAGCTTTTACCATTATAACTTACATAAACTGATTGTCTATCTACTTCTTTTAGTAATTCATCTATCAAACATTTCTCACTGGCAATATCGGTTAAAAAAAATTGTTTCAGAACAAATTCATCTTCCTTAAAAAATCCTATTCCAATTTGGAATACATAAGTTCCCGTACCACCGGCTAGACCTGTAGTCTCTGTATCAATAAAAAGCAGATTCTCAATATTTGCTTTATCTAATCCAGAATATTTTAATATAAGTGGATGCACTTGATATTTTATTAATTTATTACCATTATGTTCATAATTAATTTTAAATTTATTCTCTATTAAAAACACATTCTCGGCAACATATTTTCCATCAATAAGATCATGAATTTCCCTCTTCTTTGAAACTCCGGGTTTCTTCTTTTTCTCAGGCAGAACACCTCTTAATAAAGCTTCAATATCGTTCATATGGCATTTCTCAAAATTAATTTCATCCTACATTTAGTGCTATTCAATAGAACATCTTCCAAATATTCATTTTTTCTTCATAAGATATTTAATGATCTCTATAACTTGTTTTTTGGCTCCTGTTCCGTTCTCTGCAACTGGTCCTACACAAGCTGGACATCCAGTTCTGCATTCGCAACCACTTACAATTGTATAAGCTTCCCATAATAATTTGTAATGCATGCTAAACAATTTTTCGCTTAAACCAATTCCCCCTGGCATAGAGTCATGAATTACAACTCCCGGGTCATCCGTTCCAAGCCCAATACGTTGTGATGAATGAACCCTAATATCTTTGCCATCACACATTATAAAGAAGGGAGCAATACTCCTGAATAAATTTGCAAGTCCGGCTAATCCACTTTGAACATAGAACATACGCTCTGCTTTACGATGACATGATGGACAAAGTGTCATAAGGTTATTCAACTGATTTGCCTGCTTGGCATTAGCAAATTGTTTGAATGGAACTTTGTGATGTACATCAAATGCCTTTTCTTGTTCATTTATTCCACAATGCTGACATTCATACTCATCTCGTTTTCGAACTTTTTCTGTAATATTTTTCCAATCTGAGCCATAATCATTCTTTGTATTATTCCATATATTTTTCTCAGTTAATTTTACAATAATCTCTTCAGAAATTGTGAACCAGTAACCATAAGTTATTGTTTCCTGTGGAGGAAGGTCAAGGTCACCATATCCTAAGATCTCATTTGTATGCCACTTCTGCCGCTTGAAACCTTTTACAATATCGGTAACTTTGATCTGTCCATGAAACTTTTCACCACCAACAACACTCTCTTTTTTCTTCAATTTTATCAATTCAAAGTCAGTTTTTGCTTGAGTTTGTGTATAGTAATCTGTTTTCTTCTCTTCCAATTCCACTAGTTTATTTGGAACATCAAGTTTCGTTACGAGGTAAGTTTCTCCTTGATGAATGTATACAGCCTGAGGATGGGTAAGCCAGTAAGCACTGTTTTCATCAACTATACCAATAGTTTTGTCATCACATTTCAAAACAAATTCTCCAGCTCCGGTTGTTCTTAGTGAAATTTCATCTGCCGGATATGAATTTGCTTTCCAGAAAATTTTATCATTAGATTCATAAGCTAGATCATAATTTTGTAATATTTGCAAATATTGGTTAAGAACACTCTGAGGAAGATCACCAAATTTTTCACCAGTAATAAAAGGTTTTTCAAATAATGCACATTTTAAATGATGAAGTAAGATAAATGGATTATCCGGATCTATAAGTGCTTGCTCAGGATTTTGATCAAACAAATAGTCAGGATGTTTTACAAGATATTGATCAAGTAAATTAGATGTTGCAACCAATATGCAAAATGAAGGTTTTCCATTTCTTCCTGCTCTACCGAATTGCTGTCTTGTAGAAGCTATACTACCAGGATATCCATTTATAAGAACCGTATCTAACCCACCAATATCTACCCCAAGCTCCAATGCATTTGTAGAAACCACTGTCCGTATTTCTCCTGATCTGAATTTCCTTTCGATCTCTCTTCTATCTGTGGGAAGATATCCGCTTCGGTATCCTTGCACCAAATCAACCTCGTCCACGTTCCTACGTAAATAACTTAAAATCAGCTCAATTGATCTTCTTGATTCAGAAAACACAAGTGTTTGACCCTTTTGTTCAAATAGATCAGCTGCAATATGAACGGTTTCCTGCATTGCACTCCGTCTGATCCCAAGCTCTTTATTAACAATGGGGGGATTATATATGAGATAGTGCTTTTCTCCTGTTGGAGAGCCATCAGCACTGACAACTTCAACATCTTCTTCAATGAGTTTTTTAGAGAAATCTTCCACATTAGATAGTGTCGCGCTTGTTAGAATAAATTGAGGATCAGCTCCATAGAATTTTGCAATGCGTTTTAACCTGCGAATTACATTTGCGAAATGAGAGCCGAAGATTCCGCGATAAATATGAACTTCATCTATTATCACGAATTTGAGATTTGTAAAAAATTCGCTCCAGTTTGTATGATGTGGTAATATGCCAAGATGCAGCATATCAGGGTTTGTAAAAAGCAAATTAGTAGATCTTTTGATGATCCTTCTTTTATCTGAAGGTGTGTCTCCATCATAGATTCCAATTCCAATATCAGAATCCAAAAATTCTGAAGTAAATTTTGTAAATTTGATCTTTTGGTCTTGAGTTAGTGCTTTCGTAGGAAAAAGAAATATTGCTCTGGTTTGTGGATCTTTTTGCAATTTATGTAGAACCGGTATCTGATAACATAGACTTTTCCCGCTATCAACACCTGTAGTTATTACCGTATTCTTGTTTTGCATTATTGCATCTATAGCTTTCCTTTGATGTGAATACAGTTTTTCAATTCCTCTTTGTTTGAAGTAATTAATAGTATTGTCATTTAGATATGATGGAAAATCTTTTAGCTCTGCCTTTTTAGCTTTGAGTACTTTGTGAACCGCTATATTCTGTAATATTGAGCTATCAAAGATTATCTCATTTTCCATTATTTCTCCTAAGATTTTAAGTAATGTTTAATGATTTTTGTGTCCAGAATTTTTATACTTGACGCTAAACAAAATTGGCTAGTTTTTAGGATAGCTCTTGAAGTAAAAAACTTATGGAGCAACTGGTGGAACAAAAAATATGTTTGAATCTGTTTATGACAAAGAGGAAGAAAAGATGAGCATTAGAAATATACAATCATGGTTGCTTTCCGGTGACGTAGCAATTCAATTTCAAACTGAGCGTGATCTTTTATCTGTAGATACATCTGAGCTTGAGATATTACAAAAAAGTATTTCAACCAGTGGTTGGGGAAAATTATTCCTGCAAAAACAAGATAATGAAACCCGAAAATGGGGTAACGGATTATATGGTCCTAAATGGATATCAACTCATTACACTTTGTTAGATCTTAGAAATATCGGGATCCACCCTGACACACTGCAATATAAAGAAAGTGCAGAGCTTCTTCTGGATGAAATGTGGTTTGATAAAGGTAAGGTTCGCAAAGACCGCTGGAGGGATTTATGTGTTAGTGGAATGTTTCTGCATATTTGTTGTTATGCAAAAATTGAATCTAATAAAATTTATGAAATAGTTGATTACCTGATTGATAAGCATTATAAAGATGGTGGTTGGAATTGTATGTGGGAGGTTGGACATACACACAGCTCACTGCATACAACTCTCAGCGTTTTAGAGGGAATTAGAGATTATGAGGAAAATGGATATACTTATCGTTTGGATGAATTGCTTCAACAAAGATCGGAAGCTCATGAGTTCATTTTAAAACATAGATTATATAAATCGGATAAAACCGGAAATATAATAAGCAATAGTTTCATAATGCTTTCATTTCCTGGTAGATGGTTTTATAATATTCTGAGTTGCCTAGATTATTTCCAATCAATTGATTTTCCTTATGATGAGCGAATGCAAGATGCAATTGATGTTCTTAATAAAAAACGAAGAAAGAATGGTAAATGGCCAGTTCAATATAAAAAATCTGGATTGGTTCATTTTGATATGGAAAAAACAGGAAGTGACAGTCGGTGGAATACATTGAGAGCCTTAAGAGTTTTGAAGAAATATGGGAATAGTTTTAGCTGATTAATAATAAATAATAAAAAAGGCAGATCATCGATCTGCCTTTAATATCTACTTGTTATCTTGGGTTATAGTTTAAAAGATCCTTTTACAATCTCAGCCATTTTTCCTTGAATAAACTCAAGTGTTTCTTTTAAATTCTCTTCAGCTTTTTCAGTTAATCCTTTTTCAAATTCCAATTCCCATTCATACCCTTTTATGTGAACTAAATAAGCCTTTGGAGCTTTCTCATAGATCTGTTTACATAGGCTTAGAACAACTCCCGGAGAAATTGCATGCATTGTAAATTCTACTTGAGCATTGCTATCTTTAACTTCTGTAATAGTAAAACTTTCAAGCTGTTCCATAGAAGCATCTACAAAAAAAACTATGTCATGTTCAGAAATTGTATCAGCATCTTCAATATTCAATTGATAATTTGAATCAAAGGCAATGTTTTTGTAACCTTTTTCTTCAATCCAGATTTCCATCTGATCTATAAAACGGATCCCGAGAGCATCATCTTGCCTCCCGGGATTGCCGTAACCATAGAATAATATTCTAAGATCTTTATCCATTCTTAAGTTTTCTATCTATCTCTTTACCATTCGCATCAAGAATAACAGCTTCTAATGGCATTTTACCAAGTGCATGAGTCGCACAGCTAAGACATGGATCATAAGCACGAATCGCAACTTCAACAGCATTCATCATACCTTCTGTGATCTCAGTTTGTCCATTCATGAATTGCTTCGCAGCAAGATTAACACCAGTGTTCATTGGTGTATTATTATTTGTAGTTGAAACTATTAAGTTTGCCATCTCGATCTGATCGTTATCATCAATACGATAATGATGGAATAATGTTCCACGAGGAGCTTCCAAAAGGCCAACACCTTCTTTTTGTTTAGTTCCTTTTGCTGTAAGTTCACCAGTCATAAGATCAGGATCATTAAGAAGTTCTTTCATCATTTCGGCACTGTGAAGGATCTCGATAAGACGTGCCCAATGCATATGCATACTCATTCCATTTGGCTTCCCGTTCGTATATGCTTTGAATATTTCAAACTCTTTTTGAGCCAATGGTGTAGGGATATAATCACATGTATTCATACGAGCTAAAGGACCCACACGATACCAACCATCTTTTTTACCAATAGATCTTAAGTATGGGAACTTCATGTAACTCCATGATTTTACTTCTTCATCTATATATTGCAGGTAATCTTGATAATCTACATCATTAAGAACTTTGTTTCCTTCTGCATCTATTCCACGAAGTACACCATGATAAAGATCCATTGCACCATCTTTTCTTACTAAACTTACATAATTAGAAGGGAAGGATGCAAAATTATCGATAAGATCTTTATTTTGTGCATGATATCCTTTAAAGAATTCCAAAGCACCTAAAGACCAATCAATCATTTTATCAATGTTCATAGGGTCAGGACCATTTAGGAAATGATCTTTTTCTTCTTGTGTAAGATGCTTATTAATTCCACCAGGAATCGCACCTGTTCCATGAACTTTTTTACCAGCTGTAGCTTTGATGATCTCTTGTCCGAACTTTCTCATCATTACAGCTTGAACAGCGAGTTCTTTATGCTTTATAGCAACTCCGATCACGTTTCTAAGTGCAGGATCACCATCTACTCCAAAAAGAAGATCTGGTGAAGCTAGATGGAAGAAATGTAAAACGTGTGATTGGAACATCTGTCCGTAATGCATCAAGCGACGCATTTTCTCTCCGGTTGGTGTTAAGCCGTCTCCGGTTCCAGCACCAACTATCACATCAAGAGCTTTAGCAGCAGCAAGATGATGACTTACAGGGCAAATTCCACAAAGACGCTGTACAAGTACAGGAGCTTCCCAATATGGTCTTCCCTGTACAAAACGTTCAAAACCTCTGAATTCAACAATGTGAAGTCGAGATTGTGCAACCTGATTATTATCATCGAGATGAATAGTAACTTTTCCGTGACCTTCAACTCTTGTTACGGGTTCAATAGTTATTTTTTTACTCATAATATTTTTCCTCTTAATCGAATTTCACGAC
>Ga0233437_1006794_pt1 | contig 11473 bp, 10 predicted proteins | sample SI_122_August201_FD_182714 | JGI IMG/M metagenome (GOLD analysis project Ga0233437, IMG submission 182714) | Seawater microbial communities from Saanich Inlet, British Columbia, Canada - SI_122_August2016_200_MG | ecosystem: Environmental > Aquatic > Marine > Inlet | place: Canada: British... | reverse complement strand
GCAAAACATCTATCTCGATGGCGGGGGAAGCAGATCGAAGCTGTCGGGCTTGCCAAGATCTCTCCGGAGGCGAACAAGTATCTGACGGCATGGCAAAAAACGGGTGGGGAAATAATTTTCAGATGAAAATAAACATCTCCAACCTTATCAAAGATATGTGTGGTTCTGAATTCCAAAGGCCTTCTCTGGAAAAGGGAGCCTTAAGAGTGGGTGATAACCTATTGGGGAAAGTGCTTGAAATCAAGAATAATGGAAAGGCGCTGATGGACTTTGGAGGGTTTCGCGCATTGGCCAGGACTCAATTCCCTGTTAGAGAAGGTGACGTGATAGACGTTAAGGTGCTTGAAAAAGGGATACCCATTAAGCTGGGGTTAAATATACCGGCTCAAGAGATTTCTAAAGAGGCAAAGAAGATGCTCAGCCTGATTCAATTCCCATCCGAAAACATATTAGAAAAACTCCAATCGGAAACAAAAAAGGTCCTTGATCACACCAATAGCATCTTCAAAGGAAAGGCAGTTCCAGTATATATAAGGGATATCCTTGCAAGAATTTCGGCTCACTTTGGGCCGATGAATATTGGCAAAAACAGCTCAAACTTAGGTTCTCAATTGAAATCCCACATAGAAAACTCGGGAATATTTTTTGAGAAAAAGATAGAAAACGTAATATTAAAATCATTTGAGACTAATGAAAAAACATCTCCCAAAGAATTGCGCGAATCTCCTGAAATAAGGGGCATTATAAGAAATGATCTGAAGCCCAACATTTTGATATTAAAGGATTTCTTGGATAGAAATGGGCTTATGCTCAAGATCTTGGGCACGAAAAACCTGGAAGCCTTTAAAAGTACGACTGAAAGACTCCTGGCGGAGATGGTTACCCAACAGGGCGATACCACTGTTAGACATGATAGGCTGGAGTCCGCTCATACCTTGACCTACGCACTACCCCTCGAAAAGACCAATCAAAGGGCCAAATTGAAAGTCTATTATTCAAAGAAGAACAAGGGGACGTCCGAGGAAGGATTCAAGGTCTCCCTCCTGCTTGCAATGGATAAGATCGGCCAGATCAGAACGGATTTCTTTCTGATGGATAAGGATTTGGATATAACCTTTTTTGTGAATGATCGAAAGATCAAAGAATATGTCGATGATCATTCAGAAAAGATAGTGGGGTCACTAAGAAACCATTTCAAACGACTGACCTTGAATGTTAATATTTCTGAGAATGAAATCGAGGAGTTCGAGATGAAAGATCCGGGAGTAATGAGCGCCGGTATAGTGGATCTGAGGGTCTGAAAATGGGTTATCCCAAAAAAGCAGTGGCCTTGAAATATGATAAAGACAAAGATAATGCCCCTAAATTAGTGGCAAAGGGAAAAGATTACATAGCTGAAAGAATAATCGAGATCGCAAAAGAGAATAGGGTGCCCATCTATCCTGACAGGGATCTGGTTCAAGTGTTGGATGCCCTCGACCTGGACTTTGAAATCCCTGCCGAATTGTACCGTGCAGTTGCAGAGGTCCTTGTCTTTATCCATGATCTAAACAGAAAACTTTGAAAGACATAACCCTGAACCAAGCACTTCAAGTATCATGAATATTTTGAAATGTTATAAAATTCTTGAACTTGATCATGAATCCTCAATGGACGAGGCAAGGGAAGCGTATATAGATATGGCCAGGGTCTGGCACCCTGATCGTTTCACAAATAATCCCAGACTCAGAAAAAAGGCCGAGGAAAAATTGAAAGAGATCAATATCGCCTATACGGAGATAAGGTCACTGTTGTCCATGAGACCGGAAACCCTCCAAACAAAAAAGCTGGATCGAAGAACCCAGGGAACCTCAGAGGCGATTCACAGAAATATTTTGGCAGTCAAAGAATTCACCCGCAATCTATGTTCCTGTGCCTACTCAATCCTCAGAGGAACCGGCTTGAAGCAAATATCCCGACAAATGATGTCTTCCAAAATCGACCTCGGAGGTGTTTCCAATCGGCGTAACCAAAACAATGGCAGTATTTCAGGCGGAGCGGGACATGCGAGCAAAGGCCGGGACAGGCACAGAAATTTTGCAGACATATATGAAGAGGTGGCAAGGGCTAAAAAGAAAGAGAAGAGAAAAATGAGATAGATATATTGGGACAGGGCACAATATCTAGTTTTTCCTCTTGACAAATGTACAATATGTAGCTGATAATCGCCCAAACTTAAGAGAAAGGGCATAACTGTTGATCGCTTTATCCATACCAGAGGTTTTTGATGCATGCGGCCTTCTTTTTGGCTCGAAAGTGGAGATCTCTCTGGATTTCTTGAAGTATCTCGAGCTGTCAGGGCTCAGAGCTGCCTACAGGAAGAAAGCCCTTGAAACGCACCCTGACCGTGCGAGGGCCCTTGGGAGGGATGAAGCCAAAATGAGTGACCGCTTCAGAGAAGTAACTCTGGCGTATGAAAAGCTCATTCCCATTGTTAGAAATAAAGGAGCGGTTCCCCTCCGTGGCCAATCAATCGCTAAAATAAACAACGAAAAACCTGACGCGAGGCGCCAGGCAAAAAAGGACTTTTCAGAAATTTTCTACACCAAGGAAATCCCGAAGCGAGAGCTATTGCTCGGGCAGTTTCTCTATTACTCCGGTCTTATTTCCTGGCACACCCTTTTAAGAGCAATAACCTGGCAAAGGAGACAACGCCCCCTCATCGGGCAAATCGCATTGGGTTGGGAAATGATTTCGCGTAATGAGATTCAGAGAATTCTGATGCGGCGAAACCTCAGGGGGAAATTCGGTGAGCGTGCTATCCGTTTAGGCTATCTGTCCCGGTTCCAGCTTATGGCCCTTCTCGGCAAGCAGCGCAATCTTCAGTGTCCCATAGGAGAATTCTTCGTAAATGAAGGGATTCTTCACTTCCAGGACATGGAGGTCTTGACAGAAAGGCAAAAGATTCACAACAGGGACGTTTGCTGGAGAAATAGAGCCTAAACTTTTTGGTAGGCGTTCAAAGGGTTCACGGTTTCCCGCTTACGGATTTCTTTCCTTCAAGAAAACTTTCAAAAAATGGGAGGTTCCTGACTTTATCCCTCATCCCCTCTATCGTGTAAGAGCTTGGCATCGGTTCTTCCCTCGGAGTTTCTTGGTAATTTGAAACTTGAAATCAGAAAAGGCAGAAAGTTGTAAACACTATCAAATTCCTAATTTCCAGTTCCAAATTTCAAGTCCGTTTTCCCCTCCATATCCGCTACTTTCAGGACTGTTCGATTCCGCCCCTGGTTTTTGGCCTCATAAAGCGCCTTATCTGCAACGCCAACGAGTAATTCAGGGATACTGTCAGCAGACGGAAATACGCTGGAAACCCCCAAGCTCAAGGTGATATATCGACTTACTTGAGATCGCATATGTGGAATCTTCAACCGTTCTATCTCCTCCCGAATATCTTCGGCTAAATGGACAGCTCCTTCAGCCTCTGTATTTGGCAGGATCACTATAAACTCTTCTCCGCCATAGCGGGCCACGAAATCCCCAGGCCGTTGACAGTTGGCGCTAATCTTATCAGCAACGGCGCGTAAACAATCATCACCTGCTTGATGCCCATAAGTATCGTTATAAAGCTTGAAATAATCGATATCGCAAAATATCAACGATAGTGGTGCCCGATCACGGCTTAGTCGTTGCCACTCTTCGTTTAAGGTCTCATCAAATCGCCGGCGATTGGCCACCTGGGTCAAATCATCCAAGACTGAGAGACGCTGGAGTTCCCGGTTCGCTTTTTCCAGAGCCACTTCTGCCTGCCTGCGAGAGGTTATGTCTTTAAATTCCGCCACCATCCCCATCAGTTCCCCGTCAAGCCCAAAAAAAGAGGTCGCTGTCAACAGGAAGGATATTTTTGACCCTTCCTGGCCTCTCTTTTCCATATCGCATTCAAAAAAATCGTCACCGTTCATGATCCTGGTCAACGGGCAGTCAGGACTACCACACAGGGGGGTGGGAAAAACATCATAGCATTTCAAACCGCGCACCTTACCCCTGCCGATACCTGCAAGGCCCGAAAGTGTGCGATTTATTCGTAGGATTTCAAATTGACTGTCAATTACCCATATCCCGCTGGTCGATCTGTCAAATATCTGGTCGAGCTCCAAATTGGCAGTCTCAGCTTTGATGGACATTAGATTGGCCTTCTCTATGGCCAATTCGAGTGCGCTGTTGCCCTCTTTGAGTACATTTAACAAGCGCCTTTCCCTCTTGATTCGCTCCATTTTGGCTTTCAATTCTTCCAGCTTGAAAGGTTTAATCATGTAATCAGTGGCGCCGGCATTGATGATGCTTGTATAGGGGTAGTCAGAGGCATAACCGGTCATTATGATGAAATCGAGGTCGGGAAAGGATTGTTTTGCCTCCTTCATAAACTCGATGCCACCCATTCCGGGCATCTTGATGTCTGAGATGACCAAGTTTATAGGATTCTCTGTGAGGGTGATTAAAGCCTCATGGGCGTTTGACGCGACGTAACAGAAGTCGCCATTATCTTCCAGAAAATCCCTCAGAATTTCCCTTATTGCCTCTTCATCATCCACGATCAGAATATGTTCCGATTCTGTTTTTGGACTCGATTCCATTCCGCCCAGTCCCATATATATTACACCACGATTCTTCAATTTTGATATGGATCAACCTTGCCTGATCCATGCACTTCGCTCAAGCATAGACTGCTGCTGTCGCATCACATAGCCGCGGACCGCTTCCGCCTGCTGCTGTGATTCATCGGATTGGTCCCATTCAAAGTCGATGCCGTAACAAATACTTTTACTCTTGAGGTTTCGATTCCGAACAATCCCCACCATCTTCAATCGAGTGTCGCATCCGGGAAGCTGAAATGACAAGGTCAACCGATCAAGCGGTCCGAGCGTCCCGCCAACTTTGGGGTCCAAGTCCACGGTAATGCCGTCTCCTGTGATGCCTATTCCCATTCCGGTCACTGAAATGTCGGCCAGACGACCTGAACTACCTGCCTCGCCCCACGTCAACTCTATCTCAATTTTTTCGCGAGCGCCAGGCACAACCCGGAATGCCCGTCGCCGATTGAAACGGCTTAACGCCCCCGGGCCCAATGCCGATTCAAGGTCCACCACGTCCGCGAACCGAAATTGGCAAACCCTTCTCCCTTCAACAGCGCGCGACTCCAAAATAATTGCATCTACAATTAATTCTTTCGATCGGCTATCCATCGAAAATTTGAACCTCACCCTCTTGCTGAGATAGAGATGGCTTTCCTCCGAAAAGGATAGGCTCCCCCCTTCTTTATCTATATACTCGATGTCGCATGGCAGAAGCTCATCACCCTCTAAAATGATACTCAGCCGCAAGTCTCCTACCGGTTCAGGCTTGTTCCTGTCCCTCTTATCTGTTTTTCCCGTAAGCCATTTGAGCATTAAATTTCACACCTCTTATATTGGGATGCTGTCCGCCCATGCTACAGCATCCATATAAAGTTCAGGCGTCTTTTCCTCATTAAGCCCGGTCTTGGCAGCCAATGCAGAAACCTTCTCCCAGTCTCCGGTTTCGTAACATGAAACCAGGGTCAAGTAATCCGCCAGTTCCCCTCCCCCCCCTGTCAAGGCATTTTTGATGTTTTCCGACAGGGGCAAATTTTCCATGATATTGCCCATTTCATCGTTCAAAATAGCGTCGATGAAGGAAAAAAGTCCAAGGGTGAAGAGTTCCGAGCCGTCCTTACCGACTGCCTCTTTGCCCAGATTTTCACAGAGCCTGGCTCGTATCAGGGATGCCCGGATCAATTCATCCGGTTTGCCGGAAACCAGCTGCGCCATGGCGATGAGGGAAACAAAGCGCCTGACCTCCTTCGTCCCTAACAAAACAAGCGTCTGCTTGATGGACTTGACCTTTTTAAACATTCCAAAATATGCGGAATTGATATAGCGCATTAATTTGTAATTGATTGAAAGATCACGTGAAACGAATTTTTCCAGCTCCGTGATCCTGAAGTCCTCCCTGTTTGCCTCGGACATTATATTCAGAAGGGTGATTTTTGAGGGGGAAATATCCTTGCTTTTAAGGATCTCCGGTTTACTGAAAAAATATCCTTGAAAATAATCAAACCCCATGCTCAGCGCCTGCTGGAACTCTTCGTGGGTTTCGATCTTTTCAGCCAGCAGCTTAACCCGATATACCGCCATCTCTTTGAGGGCTGCCTCTATCTCTTCGATAGAACTCGCCCTGAAATCGAACTTTACAATCCGTGCTAAAGCGAGCAGTGGCTTCATCTCAGGTTTATAAATAAAGTCGTCCAAGACAAGGCTATACCCCTGCTTGGCCATTTCCCGGCAGGCAGTGACAACTGCCTCGTTAGGTTCCATGTCCTCAAGGATTTCCACCATAATGGTTTTCTTTGGGAACATAGCCGGTATCTTTTCTGTAATCATTTTCTCGGTAAAGTTAACAAATGCCTTCCTGCGCCCGGTAATTCGTTCAATACCATTTGACAAAAAACTGGTGGACAAAACCCTCGAAGTAGCCGCGTCCCCATCCACATCGGGGAAGGCATTTACCATCCCATCCCGAAAAAGAAGTTCATACCCATATATCCTTTTCCTCTTGTTGAAGATGGGTTGCCTGGCCACATAAACGTCCATAACTTTTCCTTATTTCAATCCTTTACCACTGATATCCGATACCTATGAACCTGCACCCCCAACTTTAGCTTAACTGTCCATCCTCCCGCTGTTGCCAAACTTGCAGGTTGCGCTGAAGTTGCATTACAGTATTATAGCTGATCTTTGACAATTTTATGGCCTTGTAAGAAAACAGAATAGCAAGACAAGAGAGAACCACTGACAGTAATCTGAGTGCAAGTTTGGCCAGATCTTTTGATTCCTGAGTGTCAGCCAGGCCTTTTTCAGGGTGTGATACCCGTGGCTCTTGCGGTAATGGTTTCTGAACAACGGGAACGCTCGTTCGGGGAGGCGTATGAACCCGGTTGCTGATCACGGGAGTTACCGCAGGGGGAGGAGATGTAACCATCTCCATTCTAGGCGAAGGAGATTTGCTCACGGCCATTTCAGGAGCAGGAGGTTTGGTCCGGGAGGCGGCGAGGTTTTGTCCCTTCACAACGAGAGTTGTGGCTGGTGCAGGAGATGTACTCAACTTCTCTTTGACGGCAGGTTTGGTCCGGGACGTGGCACGTGTCTGTTCTTTTACCGCATTGATCTTTTCCGATAAAGTATCCCTCACAACTTTCTTGTCACTGGGAAGACTCTTCCGGGGAGCCATACCCCCCTGGTCTTTGACTACGCGAATTTCCGCCGATATGGAAGCTTTTTTCAACTCCTTTTCCACCTCATTTGGCAAACGGTCTTTACCCGCCGATACGTCCAAAGGAACCTTTTTCTGTAACTCCTCCTTCGCAATTCCAGCTCTCACTTTTTCCAGTGCAGATGATATTGCCATTTTTTCCGGGGAAACTCTCTGTATGTATCTCCGAACTACCCATCCCTCTCGATATCTTTTTCCTTCAATTTCAAAAATAATTTTATACCATAGTTTTTGCTCATCTTTTATTGTGATTCTTTGTCCCTTGTCGAGCCAGCCTATGGCCTGACTGTCAAGCCCGGGAGATTTTCTGACATTCAGAACCGTAATCGCTTTGCCGTCCCACGGTTCAAAGGCATCTCCAGCTTCCGGCCAACATAATCCCGTGGACAAGATAACAAAAACGAAAATCTTTATCATCAGTCTCATTATTTTGCGCACGGGCCCCCTCCATTTCCCATCGCAAATTTTCTCATTTCTCGAGGAAGATGGGCTATCTCAATTATCTTATCCGCTCCGGCACCCACGGCTCTTTTGATGACATTTTCCAGCTGCCTTACATTCCCCGGCCAGTGATGTTCCAGAAAGATATCCATGACTTCCGGTGATATGGCCAGCACTTTTTCACCGATCGTATTGTAATATATGGCCAGAAAATGGTTTGCCAGCAGACAAATATCTTCTCTTCGCTCTCTCAAGGGGGGCAGCTTAAGGGAAAATTGACCTAAAAGGTGAAAGAGATCTTCTCTGAAGGTCCCATTTTTTACAAATTGATCCGGGTCTTTTTCGGTGGCAGCTATTATCCTGACATTTGTCTCAGATTCTCTATTAGTGCCTTTATGGGGTTCATCCTGCTGCTGAAAAGCCTGGAGCAGCTTAGTCTGCAAAGAGGGTGGGATTTCTACAACCTCATCTAAAAAGATCGTCCCGTCCTTGGCGGCATCAAACAGATCAGTAACGTGATCAAAAGAATCATTTTCAGGGGACCCTTCCACAATGGCGCTGCAATTAACCGGAACAAAGGGCCCTTCGGCACGATCACTCCTCTTGTGAACAACCTTTGCCACCAGTTCTTTTCCGGACCCCTTTTCTCCCTGTATGAGAACACTGGGGCTCCTCCGCCCAATTCTTTCTATTATTTCATAAGTTTCTTGCATTCTTGGGCTAATCCCTATCAACCCTTCAAATCTGTTCCTTTGTTTCAAATTTTTCTTGAGAAAAATATTCTCGTTTTTCAGTTTCTTTTCTGCCATAACTTTATCGCACAGCATCTTCAATTGGGCCAACTTTATGGGTTTTTGAATGTAATCATAGCCGCCGAATTTCATGGCCGTGATAGCCGATTCTATGGTCCCATACCCGGTTACAATAATCACCTCGGTTTGAGGCCGGTGCTCCTTAATGGCCGCCAGAAGTTCAAGCCCATCAAACTCAGGCATCTTCATGTCGGTAAAGACAACATCAAAGCGCTTATCTTCTTTCACCAATCCAAGGGCCTTCAGACCATCGTCGGAAAGGGTCACGTTGAATCCCTCTTGAGATAGATATTGACCTACTGTATCGAGTATCTCAACTTCGTCATCAACAAATAGTATCTCGAATTCTTCCACTTAAATCCTTCCCTTACGTCATTTTCCCGGTTGCAATTGTTTTCATTTGTCCAAAAGAAATCCTTGGCGAATCGCAATTATCGCCAATTTATTGACACCAGTCATAATTCATGGACCATCCTTAGACTTTCAGTAAAGCGTTTTGAGTACGTTATCAGCGATCAGATCAAAATCTTTTTCTGAAACTTCCTATCCTGCACATACTGTGCCAGCGGGTTTTTCTTGTAAAAACGTGAGAAAATTTTATTTTTGTGTGATATCATGTCTTAGGCTGGTCACTGGTCGATCGCAGTTGCACAATCTACATGGTTTGGGAAGGCTATTAACAAAAGCAGATTCAACATCTATGGATATCCAGCGACACTATGAAGTTTTGGAGCTTGCCCCTGAGGCTTCGTTAGAAGACGTACTCCGGGCTTATAAAGATCTGGTAAATGTTTGGCACCCGGACCGTTTCTCAAAAACCCCACGCTTGAGGAGAAAGGCTGAGAAGAAATTAAAGGAAGTCAATGAGGCTTACGAGAAACTCCAATCTTACTTGTCAAGCCCGGCGCAATCTAAACGTGAAGGCGATGCCCAAACCGGGGCCTATGGTAACGCTGTTTCACGTGGCATTACTGACGAAAAACCGAAAAAAGCGTCCCGCAATCTTGCCCGAAAATACCCACTGGCACGCTGTTTGGCAAGATTCATTGATTATCTCCTGTTCGGACTCCTTCTTATATCCCTGAATATTTACGCTATCCTCTCAAGACTTGACATTCCAATGCCGCTTTTCCCAATAATCTCAACATTCGCTTGGGTCTTTGTAGAAACAGCCCTGTTATGCGCCCTCGGAACAAGTCCCGGCAAATGGCTATTAAAGATTTCCATAATTGACAGGGCTTTGAAGAAACCCGGCTATTTTGGCGCTCTCAGGCGAAGCTTATCAGTGTGGTGCAACGGTATAGGTACAGGAATCTTTTTTGTCGCTCCCGCAACAATGGCCATTTCTTATCAAAGATTGAGAAAAGATGGATATGCGCCATGGGACCGTGAGGGGAGGTTTTCTCTCATACATGGGAAGGTGAGCGGCCGAAGGTTTTTCTTTGCTTTTCTGTTTTTTGTCACCTTTTCTGTTTTAAACACTTATGAGATTTATGAACAAATTGATTTTATCTCGGTGAACATGATGGTGTCAAAAAGTCTTGATAGAAAGGCGGCACTGAAAGAAGAAACAGCATCTGTGGCGCAAGATCCAGCAGTTCAAAAGCGCCAAGTACCGGCTACGGACGTTTATACAGATGCCCAATATAGATTAGGGAAAGCTTGCTACGAACTGGGTCGTTATAAAGAGGCAATCGAAGCGCTAAAGCAGGTAGTACGGATCAGACCGGGTTTTGCAGAAGCCCAATACGGGCTTGGGGTTTCCTATGCGAACATCCGCCTTTATGGCGAGGCCACGAAAGCGCTAATGCAGGCCACACAACTCAACCCCCATTATGCAGAAGCCCACCATATCCTGGGCTTTGTATACTTAAATATCGGGAATAAAAAAGCGGCAATTAAACAATATGAAATTCTCAAAGACCTTGACAAAGATCTTGCTGATGAATTGCTTGCCTATATCGACATACCCGCCCCGGCTAAAGGGATTGCCCCCAAGAAAAAACCTTTGGGACTTGATCATTCGTTAACGCGTTAATGGGTTGATTGGGGTTTATCCCCCAATCAACCCATCATCATATCGAATAGTCGCCCCGGTTGAACTTGGCTGCCTCGAGTGATGAGGTGATCATTGCCTCATTCAGGATATCCTTGAGCCCATCTCCGTCGGGCAGGGAATTTAGGGCAGAGGTCAGGCCTTCTTTTTCAATTTCCATTTCACTGACCAACGGTTTAATATCTTCTAAACTGACTTCAGGATTCTGCAACATTTCCCGGTAGTTATCTAGGCTGTCCAGGAGCTTTTCAGTCCGATCGATTATGGGATCTTCATCAAAAGAAGGAGGTGAATCGAACTGTATTCCTGACATACCTTCCACCATCGCTGTTTTCCGGGTCCCCGTATCCGTTTGTGACGTCTCTGCTATAGTCTCATCAAGGATTGCTCCGAATTCTTTGTTTGAGGGCGCCTGGTTTTTATCGCTTTTCTTGGGGTAACCGGCCTTTAAGATCTCATAATTAGAATGTACTTCCATCTTCTTAACCTCCCTTCAAATGAAGTTCCATAAATGCTCTTATGGACAACGGCCCCTGAAACTACAAAACCAGATCAGAGCCACTTGATTTGAAGTTCATGCAAAAATCGTGCAACATCTTGAGAATTTATGATCTAAAACTTGATTTTAGTCAATTTCATCCATTCACTCATTTCGATAGCGGACGTTATAAGTTTCCAATACATAAAGACAAAATTTCCATCAAATCTAATGAAAACAATGAGTTGCTAAAATACAAACTGCAGTACGCCACACGAGGAACCCCGCCGTTTGACGCGGAGACTGTGGAAAAAAGCAATCTATGGATGGAAAGAGATTCACCTGATCACGCCACAACTT
>Ga0233437_1006793_pt1 | contig 11475 bp, 13 predicted proteins | sample SI_122_August201_FD_182714 | JGI IMG/M metagenome (GOLD analysis project Ga0233437, IMG submission 182714) | Seawater microbial communities from Saanich Inlet, British Columbia, Canada - SI_122_August2016_200_MG | ecosystem: Environmental > Aquatic > Marine > Inlet | place: Canada: British... | reverse complement strand
CTAGTAAATTCTTTCATAGCGAATTGACACTTGTATTGTCAAGATTTTATTGTGTAATGAAATATACAATATTTTCATTTGCCAGTTACAATTCCAGTATCGATATTTCATGTCCGACATTCGATAAATTTAGATTCAAATATGACAAATACAATTTCCAAATTTGACCCGAGTAAAACTTATTTTCATAATATAATTTGTATGCTATATGAACGAACCATTCATAAATGATGGAATTCAATAATAATTAAGGAGTTAATTTAACAATGGTCGCAAAAAAAACGGATAAAAAGAAAAAGATTGATATCAAACAACTAATTAAAGCAGTTGAAGACGGCTCGACAACAAAAGAACTGATGGAAAAATTTGGTTTCAAAACATCCACTCAGTTAAAAGTGGCTTATTTAAATGCTGCGATGGAGACGGGTCAGGTTCCGGCAATTATATCCGGGCGAGCTGGATCTGATAAGGGATCTGTTTCAACAGAGATTACAGTTAACAAACGCGGGAGTTTGACTGTTCCTAAAAATCTTATCGAAGAATTGGAGTTTAAAGAGGGCGATACCTTTGAGACCAAAAAGACAAAGGTGGGAATTTCTTTAAAAAAGATAGAAACGACACAGTAATTATTAATTTTGTTTGAATTGAAAGCTGGTCATCAATAATGGTGGCTGGCTTTCTTTGTTTTAAGAGGATTCTTATTCAGGGATTTGGGTGCATTTTGAGCAGTGTCCTTTAAATAATGACCTATCCGAAGTTATCGGGTTCCACTTGAATTTTCTATTCAAATTCACATAGTGCAATACTATATTGACTGTGGTGATGGCAGCTTTTGGTTGTGATTTTAAATGGTATTCCTGAATTTCCTGAGCCTATTGATGTTTCGCATAGGATAATTATTATTGAATGCATGGCATCAGGGGCTCGCATTTTTTTGTGATCAGCTGAATACAAATTTTATACCTATCATTGTGGAAGCAAGTCGTACCTGTCTTCGTATGGATGCGGCTGCGTCCAGTTGAGGCCCCAGATACTATCTTCCTTTAATCCACGTTTTATCGCTTTTTGTTTATATTCACGCCAGAGATTGATGGTTTTTTCGCTGTCCATTATGAAAACTCTGGGAGTTCCTTCTTCTGGAACATACATGAACGCAAAATAGAATTCCTGATTAGCCTCTCGCTCATTAAATCGCCAAAAGTTCTTTGTACGTTGACCCTTGACATCAATTCCAAAGTGCTTTCCAGATGGGCTCACTACCAGAAGATCGACAGCTGGAAACCGACTATCCGTGATCTGAACGTTGTATCCTCTCTTTGCAAGTTGGTACATTAGATATCCACGCGCCATTTGTTCCACATTGTGTCGTGATAATTTCATTACTCAGTCCTTGGTTGAATGAATATTTTTGGTATTGTAAAGTTTCTATCCTTTCTGAATTTGTCCCATAGGATAATTATTGTTGAACGACCTAAATAAGCTGCGGCGCATCAGGATTTCCCACGATTGGCGCCGCATGTGTTCTCGCCATCAGCTTAATATTTTGGTAGCCATTCAATTATTTACAGACGTGTTGCTACCTTCTAAATAATCTTTCACAATTTTTTCAATGTGGATGAAGTCAGGGATATATTCTCTTGTTCTTTTTTGATATGCAACCGCACTTTCTGCTTTATCCTTATTGAATGGAATGCTAAGCATTCCATATACCGTTTTTGCAATATCTCCGAGCGAGAAATCTTTATATGTCAAAAATATTACCCTTGCGAGAACCATTGCATCATGAGTGTGCATTGATATTGTACGCTGGAACTGTTCGTCGATTTTTTTTGCTAATAAATAACCAGTATGATGAGTTCTAACAATATTGCCATCGTCAAGAGGGATGTCATATCCTGCATTGGAGTAGATATCCGGCCATGCATTAATTAGTTCAGTATTTATTTTCTTTGAATTATGAATTAATGCATTTCTCAAAATTGTTTTTTTTACCCACCTTTCGACAAGGTCTTCATGTGCATTTAGAATGCCACCTCTGATTACGGCATCTATCTTCCTGAGCATTTTGTAGTGACTCTTATTTCTGATGTATTTTTTTACAATTTGTTCAGCAATTTGATTTTTGGGATCATTTGAAGTGAAGGCATCTGAAAGCTCTGTGGCAGAGATTTCTACCCCCGATCTTTCAAGCAAAGATGGGCTAATATAAATTGCTCTTTTGAGTTGAGAGTACAAAAAAGATTCAAATTCAGTAACAATGTTTATGATTGTATTTCCTCTTATTGCCCATAAAACAGATTTCGTGGTTTCAAGATATTCTTTAGGAGATATGTCAATACTCGAAAATACTTGAGTTGCATCGCCATCATACTCAGTGATACGTGCATATTGATTTATTTTATCGTTTTCGTTCCACCACCTGTCTGTATATTTGAAAGCAGTTCGACTATACCAGTAATTTCTTATTTCAGAACTGAGCCGGTTTTTAAAGATTGCAAAGGACAATGTGCGAGGCATAAACGATCCTTTTTATATTGGCTATCAATGTTTAAGTGGTTTCTTCATAACACCTATGTGCCGCAAAATCGGGGTATAATATCCCGTAACCTGAAACGGCATAAGCCGTTGAATTGCAGTGGGTTCGATAACCTGTAGCCCTTAGGGACGAGAGCCAAAGTACATGTCCACAAATAGATGATCTATATCATGCAATGCGCTGTTTTGTAATGTTTAGCATTCAACCATACTTGCACCAACCTAAAGTATCTCCGACCAAAATTTCGTTAATGTATGCTTTAGATATTCTTAACATTACCCAATTTCACCTGCGTATGTAAAAATTTTTGAGGTGGATCGATAATCTGCACGGATAATGCAACCAATGGCCGGACTGAGCACCGCAGCTTTGGTCCGGCTATTTCAAAGATCCTGTTTCCGTATCAATCAAGCATTGTATCGGTATCCTTAAGAAAATAGGCTCCCGGATATTCAGGTTTCGGATAATTATCCTTGAATCTTAAGAATGAGCATACCCCAAAGGACCGCATTTTAACGCCACGCACAAGCTCCTACAAGCCTGTAGGGTCTTGGCAGGCTTAATGCGATTAATCGACGTCTAAAATTTTTGTCTTGTCTGCAATGGCATTTATTTGGAATTCTATGAAGCTAAACACATTTTTTCTGTTTAGACCTAATTTTGATAAAGAGTCACCCCTAACATAGGCATTTTCGCTACTCAATGATTGTAAAAATATTTTTAGCTGGAATATTCGCTCTACAACCTGTAAAAATATTTTATCACACTCTGTTTTTGAGATAATGCTATTTAATCTGTCTTTGTGGTAATTACTTAATCCTTGAAGGTTGTAGTCTAATAGCTCCTTGCACAAAAATTTTATTAGCAAAAACAAACCTCGTTCTATTCGTATCCTTTCCCTGTAACCAAAACCTGAAAAGTTCTTTTCTATGTACTCATATTCATGATATAGAAAATTTAAAATTGACTCGATTCTATTGAGCGATTGTTTCGGTGGCATATTTCAATAGCTTTTCAATATTTGTAATTAGACCCTTATATTTCTTTAAATTAGGGAGAGATTGTTGAGATTGAAGACCACGTTCGTAAATAATTTTCCAACTTGACAAATATAAATAATCATCAAGTATCATCGGGAAATTGGGAAATAATTGCTTTACAGAAGAGAAACAAGAAACCCTGCCGAATTCCGGTTTCCCTGCATAGTGGGACAAAACCATACAAGTATTTCTAGATATTGTGAAGAGAAGTGATAGATCCAATTCATTAATAATACCTAAGATTTCCCAGGCCTTTCTTAAATCATGGAATATTTCGGAATGGTATCTTATTTCATCTTGGTGTTTATCAAATATTTTTAATCGTTTAATTTTTGAAGTAAAATAATCTTCACCATATAGAACTTCACCTTCTATCTTCATATGCCACAAAAATAGAGAACCATATTCCAACATTGAATCAACAACTGAGTCTGGATAGCAGGTTGGTGTTATTCTTTTTGCTTGAAGTTGGGCTGCGACTTTTTCAATGTCTTCATGTCTTATTTCTTCAGCTTGGGGTTCTTTTGTTAGGATGCAAATATCAAGATCAGAAGATTTATCGTGGTCTTTTCTTGCTCGGGATCCATAAAGGATTATGGAGAGAATATTCGGATTCATTATGCTCTATCTGGATATCCTCCTGTAAAGGGTGGCCGCAAGAAGGGCAAGGAATAGTGTGCCCAACAAACTTGCAGACAGGGTTATAATTTGCCCACCTAATGTTAAAGGAACAAATGATGGGCTTGATGCCCCAACTGTTTCACAAAATCCCATATTGATACTTTCCCAAAAGGTTAACTTGCGTGGTACGCTATTACTTGATACCAAAAACTTTACATGTGCAAAGCAGGTAATTAATGACAAAAAACATGTGGTCAAAAAATAAGATAAGATAAGACGTCCTATACGATGTCCATATCCCCAAATCATTCCTGAAAGCTTTGAAATTAAAAATTTTACCCCTGCCTGTAATTGACCCAGCAACTTATAATGAGATTTATAATACTCCGTTCTTGAAAAGAAAATTGCTTTTAATTCATCTTCATCTGCCTGAATTTCAATATTTAAAAAGGTGTCAGCAGCTTTTTTGTCGCCAATCATTTCAAAATTGAGACGCAAATTCCTCGCAAGATCTCTTCGGAGATTAGGTTCTGGCGGTAAACAAGATATAATTTCATCTTTTGGTAATTTGCAGTGAAAAAAATTACTGTAACGGAAGTCACAGGCTTGAAAAGTTGCTTTCTCAAAATTACAAAAACGAAAGCTACTACCAGTAAAGCGAACATTCCTGAAAACGGCATTTCTAAAATATGAATCTCCAAAATTTGATTGAGTAAAAGAGCAGTCTTGAAAAACAGATTCTTTCATGCCAAGTCTAATGAAAGAGGAGGCAGTTATGTTTGCCTTCGACTTTTCAAAATTGTCTTGCAGTTGATCAGAGAATAACAACAAGTTTCCAGATTCAGGCATAAATTCTAACGAGGTTTTTTGTCTTGATAGTTGTGTGTCACTCATTACTATTTATTCCCAAAATAATATTTTGTGTGCTTAACAAATTGATATTATGTGGACTGGCATAAAAATATCAACGAGCGCCAAAAAGTACATTAACCGATACGCGTTTAGAATCTTCACTGATGAATAACGTCTTGCAGACGTTCTTGGCGTTCAGACGGTGCCATCCGTGTTGCCCTGTTCAGAATTGATGCATACTTGCATCATACTTGAATCCCATCACCATCAAGCATACCAATGGTATCATCCATTCAATCAAAAACTTATCGCTATATTCTAACAGATCGGTTTTGTTCATGATTACGATAAGTGATCGCTCGTACTACGATAACCAGTTATCCCCCATTCATCTTGTTCCGTAATTTCCCCGAACACTTGAACGTGACCACCCGCCTTTTTGAGAGAATCATATCTTCCCCTGTTGCCGGATTCCGTCCTCTACGCTCACCCTTTTCTTTAATCTGAAATCTTCCAAACCCGCTGAGCAGGACATCCTCACCGTATGAAAGTGTGGATTTCAAAATTTCCAAAAAGGTTTCAACAATATCGGTGGACTTTATACGGGAATAACCGTTGTTCGATTGAATTGTAGATATGATGTTTGCTTTGGTTAATGTGCCGGGCATTGAACCCCCTATTACTGAGAACAGGTAGAGGCCAGTTTGAGACAGAAACTAAAATAACATTTAAGCGGGAAGAGCCATATATATAAATAGGTAATTGTTGATAACATATTTTCTCGGAAATTCAACCCTTTAATTACAAAAGGCCGTAACGCACGAATCCAAAAACACATCAATCTATATCAACACAAGGAGGATGCCTATTGAATAAAGCTTTTTATCAATCCGTCAAACTGATCTTGATCTCAACAATGCTCATATCATCCATGATATGTCTGTACGTTACAAATTTCAGCCCATCTTTTGATCTGGTGGAGCTTATCCAAACCCTTAAAAACAAAGATCGCCATGATGAAGCAAGGGATCTAATCGCTGTTTTCGATGACCAGTTACGTGGGGATCCCGAAATTAGAAACATCCGAAAAGATTTAAAACTGCACCTTTTTAAAAAACTGAAATCTTTGATTTTAGACGGTGTGATCAAAGGAAACGTCCATGACACCTATTCAGGGATCGGGGCCATATCCGCCGACTTGTGTATCGTAGGTGATGTCCGGGACCTTGGAATTCAGTCCTTTATCTATATCACCAACAAAAAAGATTTCGACAAACTTGTCTTTACCCTGTCTGCAGCCGGCATTGGCCTTTCGACTACCGCCTTTGTAAACGGAACAAATGCCCTTGCCAAAAACACCATAAAATACATCAATACAAAAAAGATACCCGGATTAAAAAATGACCTGCTGCATCGGTTTCTCGCAGGAAAAATACCCGGTCATTCATTAGAAAAGATCTGGGTGCTATTTAAAAAAACACCTGGTCCATCCCGCGCACCGTATCCTGTCTTTCAAATATAACGGATCTAAAACATCTCGATACCGCCTGTGATCTTGTAAAAACCCACAAACGAGCCGGAAACGTCTTTATCAATCTAACCGGTGATTCAGGCCTTACCCTGTATCGGGCCACACCACGGCATCTTAAATCAAGTTTCATCACCGCCTTTAAATCAAACCCAAAGGCGGTAATTGGTTTCAGCCGCTTACATCATGTCATCCATTCCATAAAAATCCTCGATAAATACGGCATCATCGCACTGATTATCCCGCCTGTGTTTCTATCCCTGTTTATGAGCCTTTTGCCCGCATACATTCCTTGGGCGATTTTTGCAGGCTCTTTTGGATACATCGTATTATTGCTGGTAAAAAAATTTAAAAAAAAAGGAGAACCCAAATGCTTAACCAAACCGTTTTAGCCGGTAACCTTGGGGCAGACCCCGAGATGTTCTATTCATCAGCAGGAGACCCCATAGGATCGTTTAATCTCGCTTTTCAGGCATCAAAGAAAAAGACCGGGTGGATCAAGGTTGTCTGCTTCGGAAAGCTTGCTGAAGTTGCCGAGAAATACCTTCACAAGGGGGCCAGGATTGCAATCATCGGAACCCTTGATCAACAGAAATGGGAAACCGATGAAGGGGTTCAAAAAACGTCATTTCAGCTGATTGCACATTCAATCGAGTTTATCAAAACAGATGGCCGTGGTTTCGAAGAGGGACAAAACTCAAACGGCACGCCATTTTAAAAAATCGATTAAAAATTACGAAAGGATAATTAGATGACAGCAAAAGAAATTCAGAAAAGAAACGCAAAGGCCGAGCATCTTAAGGTGCTCCAGTCTGAGGACGGACAATTCTTTGTTGAAAGCGCAGAAGGAAAGATCCTCTACAATGTGGTCTTTAACGATGATGAAACATCCTGCACCTGCGGGGATTATTCAAAAAATGTCAAAAAGGATTCGAATTTCCGGTGCAAGCATATCTTAAGCGTTCTAAACGCTATTCCCAAAAAGGATGTCGAAAGCGCGATGTTTCTCGATAGATCGGTGCCGAGACTCGATGAACGGTTTATCACCAGTATCAAAGGAAAAGACTTTGTCCTCTATGCCGGTGTTTTAGACCTTGCGACCCAGAAAGGGCTCATGAAGCTTGAAGTGGAGCTTCTTCAGTTTCCAAACAAGGAAAATAAAAACGAGGCGATCTGCAGGGCTGTGGCCATATCAAATACCGGCGAGGTGTTTTCAGATATCGGTGATGCAAATCCTACCAATTGCCATTCCATGATCGCAAAGCACCTGATCCGGATGGCATCGACCCGGGCAAAAGGAAGAGCCCTGCGGGATATGGGCAATATCGGAATTGCCTGTCTTGAGGAATTGGCCGATTTCGATGATGTCATTACAAACGGATCGGATAAACCGGCATCAAAGAAAACGTCACCGAGAAAACCAAGAACCAGATCAAACGACACCACCAAAGAAACGAAGGCCCCCGGAAAGGAAAAGCAGACACCGGCCAAAGAAACGCCAGATACGTCAGAGAAAGCATCCGGCAATTCTGGCAATTCTGACACTAAAAAAGCTCAACCCGGGATGTCTGAAGCTCAAAAACGCGCCATCTACAATCTGAGCCGCCGGCGTGGGATATCGGTTGAAGAGCTTGAATCGATGGCCATGGAGGAATACAACATGGAGCTTGAAGGTCTTTCCTCAAAAGATGCCTCATCATTTATCCGTAACCTTCAGCAAGCAGCCTAAAAGAATCAACCACTCATAATCGTTTTAAGCCAGGGGATAGGACACATGGGATTTCTGCGTCTTATCCCCTTTTTAATTTTAAAAAGCGCAGGAACCTGCGGATTTAACCCTTTGGAGGTATCAAAATGGAATTATCGAGTTTAAGGAAAAAACCACATCTTTCAGCTTCGGCAATCGGTGATTATGTGGAATGCGGACTATTATACAAATTCGGCAGGATCGATAAACTTAAAATTGATGGTAAATCAGATGCCCTCGAGTTTGGCTCAGTGATCCACAAAGTGCTTGAAGAATATTACCGGGAAAAAATGGTCGGAACCAAAATGTCTATAAAAGACATTCATGAAAGCTTTGAAACTAATTGGCACAAAGCCGCAAAAGATCGGGATGATATTCAATATACAAAGGGAAGAACCTTTAAATCAGTACTTATGGAGGGAAAGGATCTCTTGACCGTGTGGTTTAATAAATTACCGGATGACAATTTCAATATTTTAGGAATTGAAGAGGCTTTCAGTTTTACTCTACCGGGAATTTCCCATCCGATTATAGGGGCCATGGATCTTATCGAAGAAGACGATGCCGGCACTATCATCATTACCGATTTTAAAACCTCAAGTCGCGCCTATTCAGCAGATGAGGTCGATAACAACCAGCAGCTTACAATTTATCAGATGGCCGGAAAGGCGAAAGGGTTTTCTGATTTTGAGATCCTTTTAAAATTTGACTGCCTGATAAAAACAAAGACCCCGAAGTTTGAGCAATACTATTCGATCCGGACCGATACTGATGAGACGCGAATGGTAAGAAAAGCCCAGGCCGTCTGGAGGGGCATTAAACAGGGCGTCTTTGTCCCCAACGATACGAGCTGGAAGTGCAACAACTGTTTTTATAAAAAGCCATGCGACGATTGGCTGGAGGGGAGGATCTCATGACCCGGAAAGCGATAAACCTGGCCCAGGACTATTTAACGGTCATGCAAAGTAATGGAGACAGGGTTTTTCAGATCGTAAACATCGAGTTTCTTTTGCGAAGGCACCCTCCTGAAGATGTCATCACGTTTCTTCAAAGGCTCCACAAGGATTTCGGGAAAAAACTTAAAAGAGCCCTTATGAAAAACAAATGCGACCCATGGGTTAATGACATCGTAGCCAGGCGGTTCAGAATCAAAATGGCGATCAACACCATAAAGAACAATTTAAAAAAGGAGGCATCTGTCGCATGATCACATTAAATGAAGACCAGACAAAAGCCGCACATTTTATAAATGGCGTATGTGCAGTAGTTGCGGTCCCTGGATCAGGAAAAACAAAGACAATGATGGAGCGAATCGGGGTGCTGGTAAAAAAACATGGGATACCGCCAGAAAATATCCTGGGGCTTACCTTTACCAGAAATGCCGCAGAGGAGATGCGAAACCGCCTGATTCCCGTGCTGGGGGATTTGTCATCGAGGGTATCGTTAGCAACAATTCATTCGTTCTGTCACCAGGTCTTGCGCGAGGAAGGCTATAACTTTGAAATCCTATATGGAAAAGAACAGCTCCGATTCGTAAAGGACCGGATGAAGAAATTAAGGATAAATGATTTATCGATCGGGATGATTTTACGGGAAATAAGCCTTGCTAAGAATAACCTCATATCAATCGATGAATTCAGGGATCTCCATGTCGATGACAAAACAATGATCAAGGTTGGCGATGTATATGAATCCTATGATATGGAAAAATCAAAAAGAATGCTCATGGATTTTGACGACCTTCTGGTTGAAACATACCGGTTTTTAAGGGACCACGGGGATATCAGAGAAAAATACCGCGAGACCTTTACCCATACCATGGTCGATGAATTTCAGGATACAAACCCGGCTCAAATGGAAATCCTTAAACTTTTAATCGGTGATCCGGAAAATGGATCCTTCTGGGTCTGCGGTGACGATGCCCAGAGCATATACGGATTTACCGGGGCCTCTGTGGGGAACATCATAAATTTTAACGTAATGTTTCCCGAATCAAGCCAGCTCATCTTAAATTTAAATTACCGCTCCACCCCCCAGATCCTGAAAGCGTGTCAAAACCTGATTAAACACAACATCAAACAAATCCAAAAAGATCTTAACACCCATAATCCGGACGGCGGGGATGTCATCGTATTGGAATCCTCCTCTGAAGAAACCGAAGCCCTGAGCCTGGTCAATGAAATAAACGATCTTACGGAAAGAAAGGATTATGCGCACAAGGATATCGCGGTCCTTTATCGATGTAATTTTCAATCGCGGGTGATCGAAGAAGCCTTCCTTCAATTTAAGATCCCGTATCATATCGAAAACGGGTTGAATTTCTATGACCGGCGCGAGGTGAAAATCCTTCTGGATTATCTTAAGCTCATATCAGATCCGTATTCAGAGGCAGGGGATGAGGCGCTCTTAAATGTCATTAATGTTCCAAACCGATATATCGGTAGAAAGTTTGCCCAGGAGCTAAAAGACTTTGCATCAGATAGAGGGGTGCATCTGTATAAAGCCTTGAAGCTGCAGTCGATTGATCTTCCCTATATCAGAAAAAATGTAAAAGAGTTTGTCGGGTTTCTTGATCCGCTGATTGATGACGCTGAGAATTTGGAGCCATCAGAGCTGATTGAATTGTTACGAATCTCCCTGGATTATGATCGGTACATCACCGATGAAGATATCCCCAGGCCTGATGACGCAAAGATCCAGAACGTTGATCAACTGCAGTTTGCCTCGACCCGATACCAGGAAATCGAAGCATTTATAGAATACACGGAAACATTCCGAAACGAGTCTGTCAGCAAAAATGAAGACGGCGTAAACCTTATGACCATTCATAAAGCAAAAGGGCTGGAGTTTTCCGCAGTCTTTATAATCGGATTGGTTGAAGGGATAATGCCGACTAAACGAGCGGAGAATATCGAGGAGGAAAGACGGATATGTTTTGTGGGGATATCCCGCGCGATGTATATTTTATATCTTAGCCATTCACTGACCTATCTTGGCCAGGCAGCCAAAAAATCCATATTCCTTGATGAGATAACGGGGACAAAGGATTTAATAGAATGAAATCCTACCACTAAACCCGCCTGACTCCCTCTTAAATCGATGATCGTAAACAGGGTTAACCCTATGGATGGATATCAACAACGGAGGGGTT
>Ga0233437_1006786_pt1 | contig 11482 bp, 10 predicted proteins | sample SI_122_August201_FD_182714 | JGI IMG/M metagenome (GOLD analysis project Ga0233437, IMG submission 182714) | Seawater microbial communities from Saanich Inlet, British Columbia, Canada - SI_122_August2016_200_MG | ecosystem: Environmental > Aquatic > Marine > Inlet | place: Canada: British... | reverse complement strand
CAAAAAAAGCTTTTTCTGTGGTTGCAACTTGTACTGTTTTTGTTTGCTCTTCTTTTTTATTTGATTGGCAACTTATAAGGATAATAGTTGTTGTAAATGCTAAGATTATATGTTTCATAATAATTTAATTTTTTTGTAAAATTAAATTATTATGGAATAAAATAAAAATTTAAAGCTATTTATGTTTTTAAATTTTAGTAGACTGGATTTATAAATTGTCCTGTTGAAAACTTCTTAAGTCTCTTTATGTAAGTAATTCTAAAGTTAATTGGACATCACCCCTTTTTGTTTTGTTTGCTAGATTTAATAACAAACAAGATTGATAGTTTTTTACTTTTCATTACCAATTGGTTTTAAGTTAACAATTGGGATACAATTCTGATTATAAAGTGGGTCTCTCGAAAATTAAAGTGGGTCACCTAATAGAATACCTTTTATTTAAAATAAACTTGACATTTGGATTTTCTTTGGAAATTACAAACAGTACAGTAAATGCAACTATAATATGCTCTAACCCAAAAAATCCAACCTAAATAATTAAGTTGGATTTCTTTAAAAGTGGTCCCACATGGGCTCGAACCATGGACCCCCTGATTATGAGTCAGGTGCTCTAACCAGCTGAGCTATGGGACCGACATACAGATTGCAAATTTAAAACTCTTTATATATTCCGCAAGCTATTTTATTGTTATTTTCTGTCTTGACATAATTCAATCAATACACCCGCTGTAGATTTAGGATGTAAAAATACCACTAACTTGTTATCTGCGCCCTTTTTAGGGGTTTCGTTCAAAACAATAAATCCTTCATTTTTAAGCCGAACTATCTCAGATTGTATATCGTCTACTGCAAATGCAATGTGATGCACTCCCTCTCCCCTCTTTTCAATAAACTTAGCTATTGGACTATCTGGATTGATTGCTTCTAATAACTCAATTTTACTATCTCCAACCTTTAAAAAAGAAGTCTTTACACCTTCGCTTTTTACCTCCTCCGTCTTATAAGGAGAAGCTCCTAACAAACTAGTGTAAATTTGATTTGCATTTTTTATACTTTCTACTGCAATCCCAATATGTTCTATTTTTTTCATAGTTAATTATCTAAAACATTACAAAAATAAGAATTCTAAAGGGCTTTTTACTTTCAAACTAGCTATTTAAATGGTCATTTTTATTAAATGTAGTATTTTTGCAATATGAATGAAACTAATAGGCAAAAAAAGATTGCGGGAGTGCTACAAAATGATTTAGCGTTAGTATTACAAAAAATGTTGCGTGAATCAGGGCAATTAGGGATTATTATTTCGGTTTCTAAAGTTACCGTTACTACAGATCTTTCATTATCAAAAGTATTTACCAGTGTCTTTCCACCTGAAAAATCTGGTTTAATTGTTAAAGAATTAAACGAGTTAAAGCCTAAAATTAAACATCAAATAGCACAAAAAACGAAACACCAGTTTCGGAAAATGCCAGATTTAGTGTTTTACAATGATGACTCTCTAGAGTATATAAACAATTTAGAAAATGCAGTAAAAGGGAAAGAAAACCCTATTAATGATACTGATTTGTTGGATAAAAGAAAAAAGTTATAATTGAATTTACCCCTCTACATTGCAAAGCGTTATTTATTTTCAAAAAGCAGTAAAAATGCAATTAATATTATTTCAAAAATTGCAATTTCTGCAGCTGTAGTAGGATCTTTAGCATTATTTATAGTGTTATCTGGGTTTTCTGGTTTAAGAGGTTATAGTCTTCAATTTACCAATGTTTTTGATTCAGACTTAAAAATATACCCAGCGAATGGCAAAACATTTTCACTTTCTAAGTCTTCGGAAGAGAAACTGAAAAAGACAGAAGGTATTGAAGCCTTTTCAAAAATTATTGAAGAGCGTGTGTTTCTTCAATACCGTGGGAAAAACCTAATTGCTCTGATTAAGGGAGTGGATGAAAGTTTTAAAAATGTGATTCCGATTGATAGTATTTTGTTTTTAAACAAATGGTTAACACCGGATAAAGATGAAGTTGTAATTGGACTTGGTATTTCACAAAAACTATCTATGGGAGTACTTGATTATGGTAACTTATTAGAAATTTATGTACCCAAACCTGGAACTGGACAAATAATAAATCCAACAGATGCCTTCACAAAAAGAAAAGTTGTTGCTTCTGGGATGTATAGTGTAAATTCAGACCTAGACAGTAAGTATGTGTTTTCTGATATCGAATTTGCTCAATCTTTATTAAAATTAGATGCTACAAAAGTTTCGGCATTGGAGTTAAAACTAGCCCTAAATGCTAATTCAAAAAACATTCGAAAAGAACTAAAAGCTGTTATTCCGGATGAAATTATTATCAAAAATAGGATACAACAGAACGATGGGCTTTATAAGATGCTGAATATTGAAAACTTGTTTGTTTATATTTTTGTTAGCTTAATAGCTGCAATTGCTATTTTCAATATTGCAGGGACTATTATTATGACCATTCTTGAAAAAAGAAGAACAATTAAAACGCTTTCCTCTTTGGGATTGACAATTAAAGAAATTAGAAAAATTTTTTTTTACAAGGGAATGTTAATGACCTTAATCGGTTTATTGATAGGCCTTCTATTTGGAATTATTACTGTTTTTTTACAACAAAAAATTGGGTTTATTCCAATAACGCCTAGCTTGCCTTATCCTGTAAAATTAGAATTTATTAATGTGGTCATTGTATTTATTACCATCTTGGTGTTAGGTGGTTTTGCTTCAAAAATTGCAGCAACGAAAGTTTCTGAAAAACTGATTTCTTAGGCAAAATGAAACCCTTTAAATTTTTCTGCAACTTCATCAAGAGCTTTAAAAACATCTATTGACTCGTCACTCGTTACCATTTTCATCCTATATTCCTTAAAATGTGGAATGCCTCTAAAATAATTGGTATAATGCCTTCTGGTTTCAAAAACTCCTAACTTTTCACCTTTCCAGTCAATTGCCATTTGTAGATGTCTTTTTGCGGCATAAATACGCTCTTCCATGGTTGGTTTTGACAAATGTTCTCCCGTTTTTAAATAATGCTTAACTTCTCTAAAAAACCACGGATTCCCTATACTGGCTCTGCCAATCATTGCGCCGTCAAGTCCATATACGTCTTTCATTTCTTTGGCTTTTTCAGGAGTATTAACATCACCGTTCCCAAAAACAGGAATGTGCATTCTCGAGTTGTTTTTTACTTCAGCAATAGGGGCCCAATTAGCTTCTCCTTTATACATTTGTTTTCGTGTTCTTCCATGAATAGAAATTGCTTTACAACCAATATCTTGTAACCTCTCAGCAACTTCTACAATCTTTATGGTTTCTTCATCCCATCCTAAACGAGTTTTTACAGTAACTGGCAGCGAAGTATGCTTTACCATGGCTTCTGTTAACGAAACCATTAAGTCAATATCCTTTAAAATTCCTGCACCTGCACCTTTTGAAACTACTTTTTTTACAGGACAACCAAAATTAATATCTATAATATCTGGTTTAGAAGCCTCCACAATCTCTACACTTCTCAACATCGATTCTAAATTAGCACCGAATATTTGAATTCCTACTGGACGCTCCTTTTCGTATATATCTAACTTCATGACGCTTTTAGCAGCATCACGAATTAACCCTTCCGAAGAAATAAACTCTGTATATACAACATCTGCACCTTGTTCTTTACATAATGCACGAAAAGGAGGGTCACTTACGTCTTCCATTGGTGCTAATAATAAAGGAAAATCGCCAAGTTCTATGTTATCAATTTTAACCATATGTTGCAAAAATAAGTAAATTAATATGCATCTTTTTATTATGAAAAAACCTTTTTATATTTTCTAGCTATAAACAAGCAATAAGCCTGATTGTACGTTTAGAATTCTCGTCTTTTTATTTTAATTAACATTATAAGACAAATCGGTTGCTATCAATAATATGAAAAAACGATCAATCGAAACTTGAAATTAAATTAAAATTACTGCATTGGTGAAGGTTTGAAACATAAAGACAATTTAAATTAGATAAAATTGATATTTAATCATGTGGTTAGAGTCGAAAGGAAAAATAAAGGCTCGTATTTTGAAGTCATAGAGGCATTTTAGTTAATCCAACCTATTTTCTTCGTCAGTTTTATAGTTTCTTTTATTACTTATCAATTTATAATTTCCAAAGTTATATTTAAAACCGACCCTTACTAATCTTGATTCAGGTTTAGCGAAATAGCTATTATCCTGATTGTAATACCTTGAATTTAAGGGAATATTATTGGTGTTAAAAATATCATCTACACCGAAACTTATGCTAGCTCTATTTTCCCAAATTGATTTTCTAAATGAAATTGAAAACACAAATTGGTTTTTATAGTTGATAGACCCATAAATCATATTAGACATATAGCTTGTACTGACATCACTTGTGAGAGTTTTGTCTTTTGATAAAGTTAAACCACTATAAATTTCAGCGTAAAATCCATAAGTTTGGTTGGTATAGGTTTCTTCTGCTGGACTATATGTAGCATAAAATTCATTTTGTAAATAATAGGTGGATGTATATACCGATAAATACCACCAAGAAAATAGCGAAGTAGTATAAGAAATATCAAAACTATAATTAACATCTTTAATTATGTTTGTATCAATGTTTTGAGTAGTGCTATTTTCGTTATCTTGAAATGATAAAACAGCTAAAGGGTCTTTATTGTAAATATAATAAGCTTCAAAAAACCATTTATTGTTTAAAGTATAGCTAATCGCATATTTATCTGTTAAGGTTGGTATTAAATAAGGGTCTCCACTAACCGAAATATTATCGGTAATAAAATAAGTAAAGGGATTTAAACTCTGGTAACGAGGACGCTCAATACTTCGTTTATAACTCATACCAAAAATATTGTTTTCATTCTTTGAGTATAATGCAGCAATTGAAGGGAGAACATTAAAATACTCTTGATTATTGGTAGTTTCTAAAGATTTTGAATCTCCTTTTACATCGCTATATTCTCCTCTAAAACCCGTATTTATAGTCCACTTTTTCCAACTTTTAGAATAATTTAAATATCCTGCATAAATTGCTTCTTTATAAATAAATAAGTCGGAATTAACTTCGTTATGAACTGGAAAATTATTTTCAAGATCATAAAAATCTAATGTGCTTTCAGTTTTAATATTAGAATACTTTAAACCCACTTCAAAATTACCTTCACAAATAGTCTTAACGTAATCTATTTGTCCGGTAAAGATATCGCTGTCTTGTTCTGCATCAGTATAAAAATTAACGTTATTCGTTAACTCTCCAGAAGGAAGGTTATAGTTTGTATTTAAAGTTTGTGTTTGATTGTTATCGTATTTAATAAGATTAACTGATGTTATTAATTCGCTGCCTTCCTCGTTAAGATCTATTTTATGTTCTAAATTAAATGAAAGGTTAGTCGCATTATTTATTAAATAGCTATTCGTTATAAATAGCGAATCGATTTCTTTCTGTGCATTAAATATGGATCCTTTTACTTTATTATCAAAAGTTTTATTTGGCGATACCATTGTTGTAAAGGAAAAACTTAAAGTATTCTTTTGATTTAAAATAAAATCTAAATTTAAATTTCCTTGATGTGCCTTAGAATTTGAAATTTTTTCAAAGTCGGAATCCCATATTGATTTGGTAGTGGTATTATCAGAGTTAAAAAATCGAATATTATTATCATCGTGTTTATAGTCTTTTCTTGGACTAAAACTATAGCTCGCATAAGCGTTCAGCCAATCATTTTTATAATATTGAGCAGTAGAAAAACTGTATTTGGAATACCTTGCTTGTTCCCAATTAGCGTTTACAGACCCTTTATAGCCAACAGAAACTGCTTTTGAAGTAATTATATTTAATACTGTTGTTCCTGCTGCATCATATTTAGCCGATGGGTTAGTGATTACCTCAACAGATTTTATATTAGAAGCATCCATACTCTTTAATAAAGAAGCCAATTCAGAAGACGTTAAATACACTCTTTTATTATTTATGAATACAATCGGTACCGATCTTTGAATCTGAATATTATCACCCATGACCAAAACACCAGGTGTCCTTTTTAACAAATTAAAAGTATTTCCTGTTGATAGGGATGTGTTTTCTACGTTAAATATTAATTTTCCGGGTGCTCTAATAATGTCAGGAGCTTTCGCTGTAATTATAGTTTCATCCAATTCTTCTAAACTTTCATTTAAAATGATTGTAAAATGAATTGATTCGATTGGATTAATGGTTTTAGATTCTGATGTGAATCCAACCATAGAAAATTTCATATAATAGTTATGACTTTTTAAATTGTCAATGGAGAATTTCCCGTTAACATCAGTAACAGCTCCATTTAATGGTTCAGAATCTTGGTTTTTATAAACTAGTATATTTACAAATGAAAGAGGATTGTTCTCAGAATCGACAACCTGCCCCTCAATGGTATTATTTTGAGATAATAAAACTAAGTGAAATTGCAAAAAAATCAATAAAAATATTTTCTTCATGTAAAATATAAATATGAAATTGATTAAGTTTTTCTAAATTTTTTCATGGGGAAGTTTAAAAAAATCAATAGAAAAATTAACTTAATTCAAATATGAGTAAATTATCATTATTATCCGGCATTATTTACTCTTTTTCGATGAAAAGAGGTCTATTTATACCTGTTGTTAGATAAAATAAAATAAAATATGATAAAAATGGACTCTAATTAAGCCTTCTAATTTGGTTCCTTTTATTCTATATTTGCAAATAAATATTGTAGATTTTTTATATGAAAAACATTCGTAATTTTTGCATCATAGCTCATATTGACCATGGTAAAAGTACCTTGGCAGATCGTCTTATGGATGCCACTGGTGCAGTAAGTTCTCGTGAAAAACAAAACCAATTGTTAGATTCAATGGATTTGGAACGAGAAAGAGGGATTACTATAAAAAGTCATGCCATTCAAATGGATTATCATTACAAAGGAGAAGATTATGTATTAAATCTTATCGATACTCCTGGTCATGTAGACTTTTCATACGAAGTATCTCGATCTATTGCTGCTTGTGAAGGAGCTTTATTAGTCGTAGATGCTGCTCAAAGCATTCAAGCGCAGACAATTTCTAATCTATATTTAGCATTAGAAAATGATTTAGAAATTATCCCGGTTTTAAATAAAGTAGATCTTCCTTCTGCAAATCCTGAATTAGTTACAGACGACATCGTTGGGTTATTAGGTTGTGATGCTGAAGATGTAATTCCAGCCAGTGCTAAAACTGGTATAGGTATTGAAGCTATTTTAGAAGCGATAATTAATAAAATTCCTGCGCCTAAAGGAAATGTTAATGAGCCCTTACAGGCTTTAATATTTGACTCTGTTTATAATCCGTTTCGAGGTATTGAAACCTATTTTAAAATTTTAAATGGGGAGATTAGAAAAGGTCAACATATTAAATTTATGGCTACAGGTAAAGATTATTTTGCTGATGAAGTAGGTTCGCTAAAATTAAAACAAGAAATTAGAACCAGCGTGAAGGCTGGTGACGTTGGATACTTGATTACTGGAATAAAAGAAGCCAAAGAAGTAAAAGTAGGAGACACCATTACAGATTTTAAAAATCCAACGAAGAATATTATTGCTGGTTTTGAAGATGTAAAACCAATGGTATTTGCTGGAATATATCCTGTTGATACAGAAGAATATGAAGAATTGAGAAACTCTATGGAAAAACTTCAATTAAATGACGCTTCTTTGGTGTTTCAGCCAGAAAGTTCTGCAGCATTAGGCTTTGGTTTCCGTTGTGGCTTCTTAGGAATGCTTCATCTTGAAATCATACAAGAAAGGTTGGAACGTGAGTTTAATATGACTGTTATAACGACGGTTCCCAACGTTTCTTATCATGCCTACACAAATAAAAATCCAGATGCCATATTGTTGGTAAACAATCCATCAGACTTGCCAGAGCCTTCTAGTTTAAATAGAGTGGAAGAGCCTTATATTAAGGCCACAATTATTACAAAATCAGATTTTGTGGGGTCCGTAATGTCACTTTGTATCGGTAAAAGAGGACAGATCACTAACCAAACTTATTTAACTCCAGAAAGGGTTGAGTTGTCTTTTGACATGCCTTTAGCTGAAATTGTTTTCGATTTCTATGATCGTTTAAAAACAGTTTCAAGAGGATATGCATCATTTGATTACCACCCAATAGGAATGCGTGTTTCTAAATTGGTAAAAGTGGATGTATTATTAAACGCAAGTCCTGTTGACGCCCTATCTGCATTACTCCATCAAGACAATGCCTATGATATCGGTAAAAAAATGTGTGAAAAATTACGCCAATTAATTCCACGACAACAATTTGATATCCCTATACAAGCTGCAATTGGAGCAAAGATTATTTCAAGAGAAACGGTAAAAGCGCTTCGGAAAGATGTAACTGCAAAATGTTATGGAGGAGATATTTCCCGAAAACGTAAATTACTTGAAAAACAGAAAAAAGGAAAAAAAAGAATGCGACTGGTAGGGAACGTAGAAATTCCGCAAGAAGCTTTTATGGCAGTACTTAAATTAAACGACTAGTTTTTATTTAAAATATTGTTTTTTCTAATAGTTACTCCCCGTGCATCCATGCTTTCTTTTGAAGTAATGCTTCTTCAGTTTCTACATGATCTTCATCTGGTACACAACAATCAACTGGACAAACAGCGGCGCATTGGGGTTCGTCGTGAAATCCTTTACACTCCGTACACTTGTCGGTTACGATAAAATAATATTCCTCAGAACCAGGCTCATTTTCGACGTTTGCGTCCGCTTCACCGCCTCCGGGTAAAGTAACCATTCCTTTTAAAATAGTTTCATCAGAATATGACCATTCTTGATCTGGCTCATAAATTGCGTTGTTTGGACATTCTGCAACACAAGCATCACAGTTTATACATTCATCTGTAATTTTTATTGCCATTGTTTTCTAATTAAATTGATTTGTAAAATTAAAATTTATCTTTTTATTATTATTTATATTCTTCATAAATTTATGAAAAAATATTTTAAAGCCTATAAAGCTTTAGGACTACAACAATGAGGGGAATAAGTTTTTTTAAAGAAAATTAGAGTTAGTGTGCTAAATCTCATGTTTTAAATTATTAAAAAATACCTTTAAAAGAATAAAAAGCTTTGTAGTTTTGTAGCTTCTATAACTAGAGCTAAAAAAATTAAAATCTAGACTAAATCTAAGATGATAAGAACTGACATAATCATAATTGGAGCAGGACCAACTGGTTTATTTGCTGTATTTGAAGCAGGATTATTAAAATTAAAATGTCATTTAATAGACGCCCTGCCTCAGGCTGGGGGTCAATGTTCTGAAATATACCCAAAAAAACCGATTTATGACATACCTGGATTTCCTGAAATTCTTGCTGGAGATTTAACAAGAAATTTATTGGAACAATGTAAACAATTTGAACCAGGTTTTACTCTTGGGGAGAGGGCAGAAAATATTACAAAAGATAAAAATGGAATCTTTACGGTAATCACAAATAAAGGGACTCAACACCAGGCACCAGTTGTTGCAATTGCTGGCGGTCTAGGAAGTTTTGAACCAAGAAAACCAATGCTTGAAAACATTAACTTCTATGAGGGTAAAGGCGTTGAATATATAATTAAAGATCCCGAAATTTATAGAAATAAACGAATAGTAATTGCTGGTGGTGGAGATTCTGCGTTAGATTGGAGTATTTTTTTAGCAAATGTTGCGAAGGAAGTTATACTTATTCATAGAAGAAATGAATTTAGAGGTGCATTGGATTCCTTAGAAAAAGTAAAAGAATTACACAAGAAGAATAAGATAACTATTATTACTCCTGCAGAAATAACAAAACTAATAGGTAAAGATAAATTAGAAAGCCTTGTAGTGACTAAGGATAAAATTGAAACAGAAATCAATATTGATCATTTTATACCTCTCTTTGGGCTGTCACCTAAACTTGGTCCTATTGGAAATTGGGACTTAGAAATAGAAAAAAATGCGATTAAAGTAAATACGTTTGACTACCAAACTAGTGTTCCTGGAGTTTTTGCAATTGGTGATATCAATACCTATCCTGGTAAACTAAAACTTATTTTATGTGGATTTCATGAAGCAACTCTTATGTGCCAATCGGCTTATAAGATTATTAATCCTGGTAAAAAACATGTTTTTAGATATACTACAGTAAGCGGGGTTGATGGGTTTGATGGCACAAGAAAAGAGGCAAAAAAACCTGTAATTCAAGCTCTTAACGATTAGCATAAATCATGTCAGACATTAATATCATTATAAAAGATAGGGCTGGAAATATCCATAAAGTACTCGCTCCAACTGATATGGCAATGAATCTAATGGAAATAATTCGTTCCTATGAATTAGCACCTGAAGGAACAATTGGGGTTTGTGGGGGTTTAGCAATGTGTGCTTCTTGTCAATGTTATATTAATTCAACCCATAATCTTCCTGAGGCGGGGGAAGAAGAAGAAGCAATGCTATCCGAAGCTTTTAATGTTAAAGAAAATAGTAGGCTAGGGTGCCAGATTCCAATAACAAAAGAACTAGAGGGACTGTCCTTTGAACTAGCTCCTGAATAGAATTAATTTTAATTAATACAAATAGCTCCTGCAGCTTCTAAATCAGCAATATAAATAGCGTATCGGATTTCGGTACTTTCACCGTTGACAGATGCATTGCCATTGCTTTCCTCGCAAACCTCAAAAGGTATGGTTTGTGATGAATTACAAATAATGCAGGAAACAGTATCATCCTCTTTGCAAGAAATAACTAAAACTAATATTATAATTGTGGCTAATATCTTTTTCAATGCGTTTCGTTTTATTTTATAACAACGTTATTCTAATTTTTTAAATTACTCTTTATCCTGTTTTTCTTGTGTATTGATAGGTTTTCCCAGGTAAACCAGTGTAAATCCAATAGCGGTGTCGTCAGTGTTTTTATTAAAGGAAGAAATAATGGTCAATGCTCCTTCTTTGTCTTTTAAAAATAATGGAATTGTATTTTTATTAGCTATCGTCTGTTTAATAAGACGATTATAATGAGTTTTATCAGTTATTAAAACCTCATTAATTGTTGGGTAATCCTGTGCGGTTCTTGTTAATAATGCAAAATCGTCTGTATGAGAAAATAAGCCTTCCTTTGGATTGTTTGTTGGATCGTTTTTTTCTTCTTCAGTTACTAACCTAAAAGCTCCATTTTCTCCAAAATGATTTTTGAATTTTTGAATTGCATATTTATTAATGTCAGCACTTCCTGTTAATGCCATTAAAAATCCTATGTCATTTAATTCTATATTGTCATCTAAAGCATCTGAATAAATATCGGTCATCAAAGCCTCTAGTCCTAAGCTTTTTGCTTTTGCAATATTAGTTTGGTTGCTGTCTATTAAAACTACATGTCGATGGTTGTTTTTAAGATAAGTTCCTATTAATTG
>Ga0233437_1006784_pt1 | contig 11482 bp, 11 predicted proteins | sample SI_122_August201_FD_182714 | JGI IMG/M metagenome (GOLD analysis project Ga0233437, IMG submission 182714) | Seawater microbial communities from Saanich Inlet, British Columbia, Canada - SI_122_August2016_200_MG | ecosystem: Environmental > Aquatic > Marine > Inlet | place: Canada: British... | reverse complement strand
ATTTACCTCTATGCCCTGAATAAGATAGGAAGCAACCATTATCGCCACTGTTAGAATCAACCACCTGACCAGAAGTCCCATGTGCTTGTTTCACTCCTTGAATCTGAATACTTTATGCTTCAACAGTTTGAAGCTGACGGAGGTATTCTAACAGAATGCTTTAAGCCGCATCAATGAAATAATGATTTAGAGTCCGTATCGAAGGCATTCAAAAGCATGGTGGGGAAATTTTTCCCTTGAAAAATTAGCACCATTAAACAATGATACCCGGTGACACTGTAGGAAAGCATTTCAAGGAGGATTTTATGTTACGAATCGGTTTTGTGGGTTGGCGCGGCATGGTGGGTTCCGTTCTCATGGGTCGCATGCGAGAGGCAGAAGATTTCAAGGGCTTCGAGCCCATATTTTTCAGTACGTCCAATGTGGGTGGCAAAGGGCCGGAAACGGGCCTTGATACACCGCCCTTGAAGGATGCCTTTGATGTGGAGAGCCTGTCTTCCCTGGATGTTATCGTGACCTGCCAGGGGGGCGGCTACACCAAAAAGGTGCATCCGGAACTCATCAAAAGCGGCTGGAAAGGCTACTGGATTGATTCGGCCTCAACCCTCAGACTCAATGAAGAGAGCATTATCGTTCTTGACCCGGTCAATCGATCGATCATCGACGACGGGCTTGCCGCCGGGATCAAAACCTTTGTGGGGGGTAACTGCACGGTCAGCCTCATGCTCATGGCCCTGTCCGGCCTTTTTGCCGGAAACCATATTGAATGGATTTCCGCCATGACTTACCAGGCCGCTTCCGGCGGGGGCGCTAAGAATATGAAGGAACTCATCGCCCAAATGGGGATACTGGGCAATGTGGCCAAAAACCTGGTGGACGACCCCAAATCCTCCGCCATTCTGGTCGATGAAATGGTCACCGCGGCCATGCGAGATACCGGTTTCCCCACGGAAAACTTTCTTGCACCCCTTGCCGGAAGTCTTTTACCGTGGATTGATGTCCCAATGGAATCAGGACAGACCCGGGAAGAATGGAAGGGCTCTGTGGAAACCAATAAGATCCTCCGTTCCGAAACACCCATTCCCATTGACGGGCTGTGCGTACGGGTGGGGGCCATGCGCTGCCACAGTCAGGGCCTCACCATCAAATTGAAAAAAAACCTGCCCCTGGATGAAATTGAGGACGTCATTCAAAAGGGAAACGACTGGGTCACCCTGGTTCCCAATGACAAAACATCAACGCTTGATAAACTGACGCCGGCCGCGGTAAACGGAACCCTCGACGTACCGGTGGGAAGGCTTCGCAAAATGCTGATCGGACCTGAATACCTGGCCGCCTTCACCGTAGGGGACCAACTCCTTTGGGGCGCCGCTGAACCTGTTCGAAGAATCCTGAACATCATCATTAAGCATATTTCCTGAATTTGAGGGTCTTAAGGCCCTTATTTGCGAAGAAACAGGCGGCTATACATTGACAAAAAAACCGACCATCGTTAAGATGCCGAAATACCCCGTGGAAGTGGTAAGCTCACTGGTGGGGCTCCCGGACTTCAAATCCGGTGTGACGGGCTAAAACCTCGTCAGGTGGGTTCGATTCCCATGCACTTCCGCCACTTTCAACCTAAAAAACATTATGATATCAACAGCTTGTAAGGCTTTATTTTCTGGCCTGGGTAACATTTCGGAAAAACACCTCCAGCTTTTTTAACAGCTTCGAGCTGATCCTCCAGACTGATTTTGTTGTAGCGGTCATCCATATCTTTCGGGGCATGTCCGGTTATTGACATCCTGACGGATTTTGAAACGCCGGCTTTTCTCATATTCGTAACGAACGTGTGGCGGATATCGTGAAAAACAAAACCGTCTTTTATATCCCTGCCCCATAAGATTCCAGATTACTTGCAGGCTGTTTTCAGGGCTGTGCTGAAATTGCGTGATGCCAATTGTATTGTGTCCCCCGAATTACGCAAAAAAGAGCTTGACGGGGCATTTTCTGGGTGGTAGTTAGACAAGCAAAACTTTATTTATGTAGACTAATTTGGTGGCGCTCGATGGAAAACTGCGAGAGAAAAAGCGGTTCGCATAAACCCCTGACCCCGGCTGTTGAGAACTATTTAGAGGCTATCTTTAATCTAGCCAAGGAAAAAAGGGTGGTCCGGGTTAAGGATATTGCCAAAAGGCTGGGGGTCAAAATGCCCACGGTGACCAATATGCTCAAGACCCTAAGTGAGAGGGGACTAATTGAGTATGAGAAATATGAGTATCTGGAACTTACCAAAAATGGGTCTGATGTTGGTGAAGAAATTGACAGGAGACATCATGTGTTGCGAAGTTTTCTTACGGATATCTTAGGCATAGATCTCGAAAAAGCGGATGAAGAGGCCTGCAAGATGGAACATGCGGTGGGTGCCGCCACAATGGACAGGTTTGTTGCATTTATGGGATTTTTCCAGTCCTGCCCGAGGACCGGGGAAAACTGGCTTGAGCATTTTGAGGAATTCAGGGTTCATGGCAAAGATAGGGAAAAATGCAAGGCGCATATGAAAGAGTTTGCCGATGATTTTGGCATCAAAATCAAGAATATGGGGACACGGGAGGTATGCGAAGATGGTGCTCAGCATGGTTGATCAGGGAAAAGAAGTGACCCTTGCACACATAGATGGCGGGAGGGGCATGAGATCAAGGCTTTTCAGTATGGGGTTTGTACCGGGTACGGCCTTTACCGTTTTGAGTCGGAATGGAGGAGGGCCCGTGTTGGTCAGGGTGAAAGACTCCAGGCTGGCCATTGGTCGGGGAATGGCTCAGAAGATCATCGTGGAATGATTTTTTTTGCGCACGAGATTAGGCAGATCTAATTAATTTAGTCGGGGCTAATAAATTAAGAATGACCTACGGTCCCCGACCTCTGTGAGGTGTGGAGAAAGTGAAGGCGTAATTTGGGGCTGAATCAGAACGCCCGGGTTGCGGCTTTTTTTATGACGAAGGTTTTCCGGCTTTTCACGAAACCACCAACATCACGAGGGAAAACTGATCTTAAAGGATAGGGTTCAGATTGATAAGCGGGAGGTTTAACACATGCTTAAAATGAATATGCGGCAGATGGCGGTAGGTCAAGCAGGTACTATCTCAAGTGTAAAAGCCAATGGAGAACTCGGCAGAAGAATCCGCGATATGGGCCTTGTTCCCGGGACTGAAATCAAGATTCAGGGCCGGGCGCCTCTTAATGACCCTGTTTCCTTGAGAATCGTGGGATTTAAAGGAGAAAAGATATCATGAGAGCTTGGAAGAAGCTGAGGTTAGGTTGCATATTGGCAATTTCAGGGATTTTTCTGATGGCAATCAATGGATTTGGGTATGAAATAAACGACAAATTATCCATCGGGGGGATCATCGCCGGGGTAGGTCAATATCAGAGTCTCAGCGATGCCCCGGGCTTCGAGAATGAAGGGAGAGGTCTCCTCCTTTTTGAGCCCGAGATCAGTTACACCCCCACCGACAACGACGAGCTCTTTGCCAAGTTCGGATTCGGGGCGGGAAACGGTTTAGATGGAGAAGGCAGGTCTCCCTTTATGGTTGCTCCGTGGGGTGGAAATGTACAGGATGACTATAAGGACATTAACGGCCGGAATCGCGACTACCTGCTCACGGCATGGTACAAGCACACGTTCAACTTCAGCGGGGATCACGCCTTGGGAATCACAGGTGGTATCATTGACGCAGCGGACTACATGGATGAAAACGCCTTTGCCAATGACGAATACACCCAGTTTATGAACGGAGCCCTGGTGAATGGACCCAACGCGTTCCTGCCGTCCTATGACATCGGCGCCGCCATAGAGTGGGAGCTTGGCGGATTTTCCGTGAAAGGCGTTGCCATGGCCCTGGGGAGCAATGGTGAGGAGGAAGAGTTTGACGAACCATACAACTTTTATGGAATGCAGTTTGCTTATACGGTGGATTTTGGTTTGGGGGAAGGGAACTACAGACTTATTGTAGATACTACGAGCAGTGATTTCAGCAATGTGGCCGGCACGGAAAAAGAACGGCTGACCTGCGCCATAATCTCCTTTGATCAGCAATTGGGAGAAATCTTAGGGGGGTGGATCCGGTTCGGATGGCAGGACGACAAAGCGGCTGTTCATTGTAAGAGCATCTATTCGGGCGGCTTAAACATCAGTGGGAACCTCTGGGGCCGTGAGCGCGACAACATTGGGATCGGGTATGCCTACCTGATTGGGGGCAACCTGGAGGTAGAGCATTCAGACGTATTTGAGGTCTATGGTCGATTTTCCCTGAATGACATCTTTGCCGTCACGGGGGACGTACAGTATATGAAAGACTCAATGGAAGAGGGAGACAACCCGAAAGGGTGGATTTTTGGTCTGCGGATGACCGCGGAATTTTAAAGCATCTATTGAGGAAACGTCAGCGTCATTGGAAGAGATGTCTTCCATGACAAAACATAATGCAGACAATGCTGCGCAGGGTAATACCCTTATGACGGAGGTAAACCCTGAAGAAGTCATCCCTTTGAATGACAAGGACTTTGAGGATTCCTGGTCTAAATCTTTCGATTTGGGTATGGTGGTTTCCATCGGTCTGGGTATTCCGATGAATCTGAACAATGAAATTGTATCCAAAACAGGTTGAAAAACGATCAAATCCCGCCATCTTAAAGGCGATCATTCCTCATGTTGAACGGCCTGGTGGATTTTTTTCACAAGGTCTTCCAGGTCGCACGGTTTGGTCAGATAATCGAAAGCCCCATACTCCAGGCCCTCTTTCGCGGCAGTCTCGGAACCATGGCCCGTAAGCATGATCACTGCCATCTCGGGATAGGCCCTTTTGAAAATTTTGAGGACCTCTATCCCGTCCATGTCTTCCATTTTCAGATCAAGGATCGCCACATCGAAGTCCTGTTTCCGGATTGCCTGGACGGCATCAGTTCCTGTGAAAACAGCTTTGACCACCATCCCTCTTTTTCTCAATCGCTTGGAAATAACCTCCGCAAAACCCACTTCATCATCAACGAGAAGAAGCTTGATGTCATCTGAATTAACGCCTTCCACATCCGGCATAATCCTGCCCCTGTCTACGCACGGCGGGTGGTAATCTCTTTCACCCTCGCCTCGATTATCTTTTCTTCATGGCTTCTTTTTTTGGCCACGGCCTCTTTCAGTTTATCCATGAGCACGTCCATATCGCACGGTTTCATGAGATAATCAAAAGCGCCAAGCTTCATCCCTTCAATGCCGGTTTCAACCGTGGCATGACCGGTAAGCATGATCACTTCCACCAGGGGGAATTTCTTCCGGATTTCACCGAGCGTCTCGATGCCATCCATGCCGGGCATCTTTACATCAAGGATAACCACTTCCACATTCCGGTCATTTTTAAGCACATCCAGGGCCTCAAGTCCGCTGAAAGAAGTTGCGATACCGATATCCCTCTTTTTCAACCGTCTGGACATGGCTTCCACGAAAGGAACCTCGTCATCCACAAGAAGTACGTTCGCGACAGACATAAGTTACTCTCCTTATGCAATAGAAATTTTCATCATTTCCGTAAAAATTCCAAACACCAAATTTCAGGCATTTTCCTCTTTTGATTTCGGCAGGGGTATCTTCACTGTAAAGGTGGTGCCCCCATCTATAATGCTTCGCGCTTCAATACTTCCACCCATTTTCTTAATAATCCCATAGCAGATGGAGAGTCCCAACCCGGTACCTTTTCCCACAGGTTTTGTGGTAAAGAACGGATCAAAAATCTTTGCAAGATTCGCCGCAGGAATACCTGGCCCGTCGTCGGCTACCTCGATGAGGAGAAGATGATCACCCGCAATGATACTGTTCTCCACCATCCGAGTCGATATGCGCAGGTTCCCGCTGATCTTTTCCATGGCGTCGAGGGCGTTATTGATCAGGTTGAGTAAGACCTGCTGAAGTTCGCTCTGGGAAACCCTCACGGTTGGGATATTTTCCTGAAGATTCGAGTGGATCTCCACATTGCTGTATTTTGCCCTTTGTGCTGAGAGCGCGATCAATTCCTCGATCACATCATTCAGTTGGACGTCCTGGATTCGGGAATCGGTTTTTCTTGCAAAACTGAGCAGCTTATGGGTGATCTCCTTGCAGCGTTTCCCCTGAGTCCGGATTTGCTGTAAAGCCCGCTGGAATTCACCCAGATTTTCTCCATCTTTGAATTCCTCTTCTTCTAAGAGATCCTCTATCCAGCCCGCCTCTTCAACCATAATAGCCACGGGGTTGTTGATTTCATGGGCAATACCGGCAGCCAATTCGCCGACCGAAGCCAACTTACCCGTCTCGACCACCTGCTCGGTAATCATCTCCTTTTCTTTGTCTGACTGCGCAATGCGATTGACCATTCTTCTTGACAGAAAATAGCCTGTGGCCACAATGCCTAAAACACCCAACAGCATAAAGGCAATGGTGATTCTGACAGTCCTGTAAAGCTCTGCAAAGGCATCTGACGCCCTTTGACGGAAGATCAGGAGCCAATTTCCGTCTTTGAGACAGGCTGTCACGTAAAGCTCGTCTTCCCCGAATTCATCGACCCTCTCTATAATTTGTATATTTCGTTTAATCTTTCCCCCACTCTCCACAAAATCCGCACAAGGGCCTCCAGGTGGGATCTCCTTGATGAGCGTCTTCGTCTGCAACTCCCCCGCACTGTTCAGGATGTATGCAAATCCTGTCTCTCCGATTCGGATACTCTCCACAAGATTGTTAAACGCTACGAAGTCGATGGTTGCCCTCAATATCCATGATTCCCCATTATGGTTCTCTCTAATCGCCACAATGAAATGCGGGAGTCCACGGAGGCCTAAGAAAACATCACTGATAAAGTTTTCGCTGTTGATGGTCTCTTGGAACCAGTCCGCTGTAGAATAGAGGGCCTTTCCCAGTTTGAACGGGCCCGCATAGGCCACCTGGATGCCCCGGGCATTCACAACGCCTAAATCCACAAACACCGGGCCAAATATCTGCTGCAGCGATTCCAGCCTGTCCCTCAAAAAGTCTTCGTCGCTTAGTTCTTCAAAGCTAAACGTCGTTGCCAATAAGCGGATGTCCCCCAATTTCTCCTTCAGGAAATTGTCAATATTTTGTTTATGTTTGAGGACTAATTCCTCCAGGTGGGCGTAGACTTTTTCGTGGTAAGAACTGTCGAACTGGTAAAGGATGATACTGCTGACCACAAGCATCGGCAGGACCGCAGCAATGATAATGGTCAGGAGCATATTCCGGGTCAGAAGGTGATAGTAGCTGTCTGTTTTCTGTTTATTCTGTTTCATTGTCAAAATGCAAAGCCTTATCGAGTCCGAACATCATCAGTTTCTGGCGTATTGTATATGGAAAGGACGATAAATAAAAGGGGATTATGAAAGGAAAATGGATTTTCAGTCATTCTTGATGCGCAGCCCTACCAGATAATGCCCTCTGTAGCGACCATCAGTAACACGGGTGATATGTTTGATTTCCGTTTCCATCTGTTCAGGCGAATCGTCAGGATTTTCCGGATTGTATTTCATGAGCAGAACCTGCCCGACTTTCAGGTATTTCAATGCCATTGACCCTTCGTTGATAAGAATTCCCATTCCGGAGGAAGATATATCCCGAACCCGAAATTGAAAGATAGGGTCTTTTTTGCTCAAGGAAAACTCCACGCTGCGATGTCGATCCAGAATTATCCGTGGTTCAGATCGATTGTTTTCTGCCTCTTTTTCAGATTTTTCCACGATGAGTTTCCGTTTATTCCATATTTTTTTGAATGTAATGGATCCGTCACGCATAAAGTGAGAGACGTCAGAGCGAGCGTGAAAGGCTTGCATCCCGTAGGATTGTATTATATTGTTTCGAACATTTAAAGGATTCATTTCCAAAGAGGTTCAATGTGCGGATTACCCTTAAACAGAACATCCTTTTCATGGTGGCCATCATTACTTTTTCCTCTATTCTGGGGTGCATACTGCTGATTCAGAACGCGCGGATAATCGGAAAGAACCTGCGGGTTGAAACGGAAAACCATATCCGCGCCATGTTGGGTCAAAACGCCGAGCGGATCGGGACCGCCATGCTGGTCATGGAAAAGAATGCGGCTGACCTGGCAACGGCAGGTGAGGCATTTTTTGCCATTGTTCACCAAACAGGCCGGGATATCACCCCGCAGATCGAGGGTTACCTGGTGAACAATTTCAAGCATTTTCCGGAGGCCATTGGCGGCGGTCTCTGGTATGAGCCGAATGTTCTCTTTCATGACAGGGAACGTTTTGGCCCTTACGCCTTTAGAAAAAACAATCAGGTGTTGTTCACCTGGGATCTCAACACACCGGAGTACGACTATCACAATCAGGACTGGTACCGCCTGGCTATCCCGGAAGGATGGGATCGGAACCGGAAAAGACCGGTCAATACTTACTGGACGGATCCCTATTTTGACCAGGCCGCCACCACGGCACTCATGATTACCGTTGATGCATTAATGGTTGATTCCAAAGACCGCATTATCGGTGTTTCTACTGTAGACTTCAGCCTGGAAAAACTCCAGGCAATGGTTTCCGAAATGACGGCCACGCCCAAATCACTTCCCTTTGCAGCGGATATCTCAAGCCGCCTGCTGATTTCATTTCCGGGAAATCCCATGAAGGTTCTGCAGAAACTTAAAACCCTGGAATGGGGTGGTGCCATTTCTAATGCAGAACAAATAAAACCAGGGGAAATTCTGGTGAAAACATTGAAGTTGAAAGGTGAAGCCTATTCACTCTTCTATACCCTTACGAAGGCTGGAATGGTTCTGGGCATTTTGGCCCCACAAAAAGAACTCTATGCCAGGATCAACGAACTCAACCATGCCAACATGGTCACATCCATCGCGGTGATTGCTTTTCAGATTTTGCTGTTCATGGTAATTGCCTTTTTTACGGTAAGACGTATCTGCAATCCCATCAGCAATTTGACCCATGTGGCAGGGGAAATTGCAGAGGGAAAGCTGATTGATGCCCAAAAAACGCTGAGCAAACTTCATGACAGGTTTTCGTCCAGCAGGGACGAAACAGGTCTTCTTTTTTCTGCGTTTCAAAGCATGGCCGAAAAACTCAATGAATTGATTGGCCAGATTCAGCAGTCCGGCAGCCAGGTGACATCTTCTTCTACTGAGATCGCCGCATCTTCCAGAGGATTGGAAGCGACTATGAACCAGCAGGCGGCGTCTACAGCCCAGGTCAGCGCATCGTCAAAAATGATTTCCCAAACTGCGGAAGCCCTTGCCGGTACCGTGGATGAGGTGTCGACGGCCACGATCGAGACGGCGGAGCTGGCTGAGGCTGGCCAGGCTGGCCTTGCGGGCATGGAAGCATCCATGCAGGAGGTCCTGAAAGGGACGGCATCGGTTTCAGCCAAACTGGAAGCCATGAAAAAAAACGCCCATGTTATCAGTTCCATTGTGGTTACCATCACTAAGGTGGCGGACCAGACCAACCTGTTGAGTTTGAACGCCGCCATTGAAGCGGAGAAAGCGGGGGAATATGGGCTTGGGTTTTCGGTGGTGGCCAATGAGATCAGGCGATTGGCGGACCAGACCGCGGTGGCGGCATTGGATATCGAAGACATGGTGGCTGAGATGGAAAAATCCGTATCCACAGGGGCTTCTGAAATGGAAGCGTTCAGCGGAGTTGTTCAATCCACGGCTCACAAAATGAAAGAAATCGGCAGCCAATTGGGCGGGATCATGGAAAAGGTGCGAACACTTCCACCGGGTTTTGAAGCTGTGAGCGGGGGAATGGCGGATCAGTCCGGAAGTGCGGGGCAGATCAGCGAGACCATGGAACATTTGAATTCAGCAACCCAGAATACGTTGGAATCCCTCAGGGAATTCAAATTGGCGGCGGAAGATCTCAATGAAGCGGCCCACGGGCTGCAGGAACAGGTTTCCCGTTTTGAGGTGGTTTAACTGAGGCGAGTCGAAAAGACGGTAAAGGATGGATTAACCATGAAATTAATGCTGAAACACAAGGTGATCGGACTTCCGGTGGTCGCGGCGGTGCTGCCGGTTCTGGTGATACTGGCACTGACATTCGTTGAGAAAAAAAACGTCACTGAAAAAATTGAAGGGGAGCTGGATCTTCTTGCTCGCGAAAACATAGAACATCTTGCCCTTGCGGTCTACAATACCTGTGAGGCCGCCAGCAAGATGGTACAGAAGGTCCTGGATCGTCGCCTGCAGGATTCGGACGCTTTTTTCCAAGACATGGGCGGGTTTTCCCTGTCACCTGAAACTGTTTCTATAAAAGCGAAAAACCACTCAAATCATAAAGAAAAAACAATCCCTATTCCCAAAATGATGCTTGCAGGAGTGTTCGAACCCAGTGCCTATATTGATGTGATCCGGGAAAAATTCGGTGGGGACTACGGCCTCTTCCAAAGGGTCAATGAGGCGGGCGATATGGTGCTGATCGCCACAACCATTTCTTCAAAGAAAGGCGAGAAGCTAAAGAATCTCTACCTTCCATCAATTCAAAACAGCGTTGCTAATCCGGTCATTCGGCAGATCCTTAAGAAGCAGGTGTTCCATGGCATTGCCAACCTTGCGGATGGATGGCATTTCGCCGCCTGCAAGGGAATCACCGACAAAGAAGGTCGTATTATCGGGATGCTGTTCACCGAGGCGCCCTTCCAGACACCCGCATCATTGCGCCAGGCCATTATGGATATGAAAGTGGGCAAGAGTGGATATGTTTATGTCCTGGGCGGCAAGCACGCGTTTCATCGCGGGCATTACATCATTTCAAAAGGGGGGCAGCGGGATGGTGAAGACCTGTGGGATTCCAAGTCCACGAACGGTCGCTATTATGTCCGATCCATTGTGGAAAAAGCTGTTAAGCTGAAAAAAAATGAGGTGGCTCATGATCGATATGCCTGGAAAAATGTGGGAGATAAAGCGCCCCGATGGAAAGTGGTGGCATTGACCTATTTTGAACCCTGGGACTGGGTGATCGGGGCCGGAACTTACGAAGATGATTATCATGACGTGAAAAAAAACGTGGAAAGCGCCATGACGCAGATGCTTTGGGTCATGCTCATCAGCGGTGTCCTGGTGCTGGTCCCCATTGTGGGTCTGGCGCTTTTTTTCGGCAACAAAATTACCAAACGGATCACGCTCATCACCACTATTTCGGGGGAGATTGCCAAAGGGAACCTTTCCGCGGCAGTGGACGTTGTGAAATCCATGGTGAAGGGAGACAAGGTCGACCAAACCGGTTCTCCGGGTGATGAAACCGGCAAATTACTGATATCTACCCAGCGAATGACCGAAAGCCTCAACGCGCTGGTCGGGCAGGTTCAGCGTTCCGGCATTCAATTGACCGCTTCTTCAACAGAACTGGCAGCCACTGCCAAACAGCAGCAGGCGGCCATGGACCAACAGGGTGAGGCCACCAGTCGCGTGAGTCGGGCGGCGGCGGAAATCTC
>Ga0233437_1006780_pt1 | contig 11491 bp, 9 predicted proteins | sample SI_122_August201_FD_182714 | JGI IMG/M metagenome (GOLD analysis project Ga0233437, IMG submission 182714) | Seawater microbial communities from Saanich Inlet, British Columbia, Canada - SI_122_August2016_200_MG | ecosystem: Environmental > Aquatic > Marine > Inlet | place: Canada: British... | reverse complement strand
GACGATTGAGCATATTCTCCAAAATCTTTTGGGCCTGTTCAGGCGCCTTATCTTCAGGTGATGCTTTATCCTCCCGGGACTCCGATGAAGTTTTTTCAGGTTTATCCTGGGGCTTATTTCCCTTTCCTTGTTTATCTTTGGATTTATCTTGTTCCTTTTGCCCTTTGGGGTCTAAATCTTTGTTATTATCTTTGTTATTATCTTTGTTATTATCTTTGTTATTATCTTTGTTATTATCTTTTTTATCCTCATTGTTATTCTGATTTTTTTCAGGATTCTGTCCTTGTTTATTCTCCTGATCTTCTTTGTTTTCCTTATCGTCTTTGTTTTCTTTATTGTCTTTATTTTTATCAGATTGACTTTCCTGCTTTTTTTGCTCTTCTTGTTTTAGCCTTGCTAACTCCAGGTTTTCTTTTGCCTGTATGTCATCCGGAAAATTTTTCAGAATAGTTTCATACTCTTTGATGGCCTCATCAAAATTTTCCATTCGATAGTAAGTATTGGCAAGGTTATACCGGGCATCATGCGCAAGCTTTATATCCTTAGTTTTTGCGGCCTCCATAAAATTTGTTTTAGCCTGTTCAAATTCATTGTTCATATAGGCGGCAACACCAATATTATAATAAAGTCTAGCATTTTCAGGATCTTTAAGCTGGGCATCAATAAAATGCGTTTTAGCCTGTTCATAGTTTAGTTCCTCAAATGCTTTTATTCCGGAATTGACGCTGGAAGTAACAGACTGTGCATAAACAGGTTCTTTCTGAAAAACAAAAATACTCAAACCAATTGCAAACACAATTATTGATAATCCTCTTAATCTCTTTTTTGAGGACAATATAAATTCTATCAGCAATAAAACCACACAAGGAAAAAGAAACCATTGATACCTGTTTTCCCAGATTTTTTGTTTCCCTGATGTCAAGGTTTTACGTTCCATGGTTCCAAGGATTTTATCTTTATAAATCAGGTCAAGATCCATATCTCCTGCCACAGATCTGACATGGGTTCCCCCGGTCATGGCAGCCAGTTTTTCAAGGGTCTTTGTATCCACCTTTGATAAAATAATATTGCCCGAGGTATCTTCTTTAAATCCGCCTTTTGCATCGGGAATGGGTGCACCCTGTGAGCTTCCAACCCCAATACTAAAAATTTTAATTCCCTGTTTGGCCATTTCCCGGGCAGTCTCTTCCACATCTCCTGAGGTAGATTCTCCATCAGTAATAATAATAATGGCTTTTTGTGTATCAGACTCTTTTTCAAAACCATTATAAGCTTCTTTAATTGCATGATCGAGATTTGTCCCGCCCACGGGCAGATACCCCGGTTCCAGAACCTTTAAAAAAATATTAAACGCTTCATGGTCAAGGGTTAAGGGGCACTGGAGAATTGCCCTTCCTGAAAAGGCCACAAGCCCTGCCCTGTCTGATTTCATCATACGAAGCAGATCAATAATCTCTCTTTTTGCCCGTTCAAGCCGGTTGGGCTTGATATCCTGTGCCAGCATACTTTTTGAACAATCAAGGGCAATCATGATATCCACCCCTTTCTGGTTCGTCTTTTCCCATCTGTATCCCCATTGAGGAAGTGACAAAGCAACAATGGCGAAACCAAAAGATATTATGATTAAGCTTGTCTTTATCCATCTTTTTTGGGGATCAAACCCTGGAACTAAAGAAGCAATCATATTTGTCCCTGTAAATTCTGCGAGTATCTTTTTTCGTTTCAAAATGCCATAGACCATTATACCTAACAAAGGGATCAGCCCCCATAATAAATTCAACAGGTATGGATTGGCAAATTTCATTTAAGGCACCCTTAAAAATCGTGTGTTTGTCAAAATAATATAAATGATAAAAAGGATCAGGCCCATAGCAAGCATTCCTGGATACAATTCCTTGTACTCCACCCACTTTTCAACATCTACCTTTGTTTTTTCAAGGTTGTTGATCATCTCATAAATCCGGCCCAGTGACTTTAAATCCCCTGCTTCAAAAAAACCGGCCTGTGTTTTTTCGGCAATTGTTTTTAAAGCATCAATATCCACATCCACTTTTTGATAAACATATTGCTTACCAAACAATCCATCAACAAGAAAGGGCGCTTCACCTTTTGTACCCACGGCAATGGTATAAATTTTCACTTTTCTTTGAACAGCAATTTTTATTGCATCCTGCCAGGAAAGCTCGCCTGAATTGCTTTTTCCATCTGTTAACAAAATAATAATATTGGATCTGCTTTCAATATCTTCCAGGCGTTTTAAAGAGATACCAATGGCATCACCAATTGCTGTTCTGGGTCCTGCCGCCCCTATTCTCAAACGGTCCAGGATAAAGGCTATGGTATTATAATCCCGGGTCAAGGGAATCTGTGTAAATGCATTTGTTCCAAAAACCACCATGCCGATACGGTCGCCTTCACGTTTCATGATAAACTCTCGGACCACAGTTTTAACAGCTTCCAGCCGTGTTACAATTTTATTGTCTTTTTTAAAATCAAGGGCACGCATGGATTCGGAAAGGTCAAGAGCCAGGATAATATTAACCCCTTCAGTGGTCACATTTATTTTCTTATCCCCGAACTGGGGTCTTGCAAGGGCAAGTATCAACAGGATCAAAGATATTATTTTTAAAACAGGGATAAATTTAGAAATACCTGCCATAAGAGATGGGGGAAAAGTTTCAAAACCTTTTAACGAGGACACCTTTATTATATTTGTACTTTTTTTTCTAATCTTTAAAAAAGTCACAAAAGCAACCACAAGCAGCAATAATAAAAACAAAGGAGAAGCAAATCTAAACATTATTGGTTTTCTTCCTTTTTTTCCAAAAGTTTTATCAGATCATTTTCTATTTTACTGATTACCTTTTTAACAAAGGAAAGATCATTTTTTATCTGATCTTTTTTTGGAACAATCCCGGCATATTTAATTGGATCACAATACTTTTGAAACTTTGTAATTTCTTTTTTTTGTCCCTTATCAAAATCAAGATGCATTATGCCTCTGATAAACTCCTGGGATGTCATCTCTATGGCATTAATGCCAAAGGAACGGCCGATATATTTTCTCAAGACAGCTGTCAGATTAAAATAAAAAAGTCTTGGATCGATTATTTGCCTTTGTAAAAGAAAATCAAGCTCTTTTAAGGCAGCTTCATAAGGTGCAAGTGGTAAGGGAAGATATTTAGGTTCTGTACTCTGTTTTCTTTTTTTTAAATATTTTTTTATCAGAAAAAATAAGAGAACCAAAAGAATGATCACCCCTGATACTATCAAGATAATTTTAAGAAGCATGGGATCAAACCCTAAACGGACCGGGGGTCTTATACCGTGTATATCCTTCATCTATCTTAATCGCCTTTCTCTGAATCTAAAATATTGCAACAGGGTATCAGAAACAGATGCAGAGGTTTCAAGCTCGATCACATCACTTTTTGCCCTGGAAAAATTATTCAACGTTTTCTTGTGGGCTGTCTGTTTTATGGATAAAAATTCTTTTTGAGTCTTTTTATTGAAAGCATCAAAAACAATTTGTCTTTTGCTTTCAAAGTCGGACAGGGTAATGATGCCTTTTCCCGGCAGTTTAAATGCTCCTTTATCATAGATCATTACCCCTATGGTCTCATGCTTTTGTCTAATTCTTCTAAGGCTTTTCAGGTAGCCCTCGTCCAGAAAATCAGACAATATAAAAACAAAAGATCTTTTCTTGGATATTTTCCCCAGATAGTCCAGAGCTTCTGATATATTGGTGCCCTTTCCCTGGGGATAAAAGGTAAATATCTCTTTTATCACCCGCCAGATATGGCTGGAGCCTTTTTTAGGCGGTATATATTTTTCAACCCTGTCAGTGAAAAAAATCACACCCACTTTATCATTATTTTTAATTGCATTGAAAGCCAGGACCGATGCTACCTCGGCTGCTTTTTCAAGTTTAGGGCCTGAAAATGTACCGAATTTTAAAGAGGAACTCATATCAATAAGCAGCATGACAATACTTTCACGTTCTTCCTTATAAAGTTTGACAAAGGGCTTGCCAAGCCTTGCTGAAACCTTCCAGTCCAGAGTTTTGACATCATCTCCGGGGGCATATTCCCTGACTTCTTCAAACTCGATACCAGAGCCCCTGAACACGGATTTATACTGCCCTGCCATAATATTGTTTACAGAACGGCTGGATTTAATATGAATTCGTTTTATTTTTTTAATAATATGCGCCGGAATCATTTAAAAAAACTCCCTTTAGGGTACCTCAACAGAGTCAAAAAGGGTCTGGATGATATCATCGGTTGAAATATCTTCCGCCTCTGCTTCAAAGCTTAAAATAATTCTGTGACGTAATACATCAGGGCCCACAAGCTTTATATCCTGGGGCGTGATATAGGCTCTGCCTGACAAAAATGCATTCACCCGGGCAGCTTTTGCAAGGAAAATACTGGCCCTTGGAGATGCTCCATATTCAATATATTCAGCCACATCCATTCCATAACTATCCGGCTTTCTTGTGGCAAATATCAAATCTACAATATATTCTTTGAGTTTTTCATCCACATAGATCTGATCGATCAATTCACTAATACCCGCGATTTGGTCACAATTGATTACCGGGCTTATGGCATCAGGCTTTTGAAAACTGTTCTTTTTAAGAATCTCAAGTTCCTGGGTCTTGTCTGGATAGTCAACCCGCACTTTAAGCATAAACCTATCCACCTGGGCTTCAGGCAAAGGATAGGTCCCTTCCTGTTCAATGGGATTCTGGGTGGCTAAAACAATAAAAGGGGATGGTAATGAATATGTTTGATCCCCAATGGTCACCTGTTTCTCCTCCATGGCTTCAAGCAGTGCCGACTGCACCTTTGAAGGTGCCCTGTTAATCTCATCAGCCAGGATGATATTATTAAATAACGGGCCTTTTCTTGTTACAAAATCAGATGTTTTGGGCCGGTAGATTTCAGTTCCGGTTAAATCCGCCGGAAGAAGATCCGGGGTAAACTGAATACGCTTGAACTGAGCCTGCACAGCAGAAGCAAGTGCTTTTACCGCACTTGTTTTTGCCAATCCCGGAACCCCTTCAATAAGGATATGCCCTCCTGTTAAAAGCCCTGTTAAAAGACTGTCCACCAGTTTTTCCTGACCCACAAGTTCCTTTGCGATCTCATTTCGGATACTGCTGATTAAAAGATGATTTTTCTCTATTGATTCTTTAATCTGTTCCATAATCTTTTATGCCCTTATCCTTTAAATTTTACCCATGACAAAAATATAATTTTTGATAAAAATTTTAATAAATATAATATTTCAAAATAAAGTGTCAAGACATGAAACAAGCAAGGAGTTAAACCTTAATTGCTATTTATTTATAAGCTGATCAGCATAAAGAGAGGAAGTGATTTTTATTACTTTTATAATGTGATCTCTAACGGCTTTTTTATCCTTTAATGAATAATTGCGGAAGGTCATTAAAATACCGGTTATTGATGCAATAAATGAGTGGGAATACAATCGGGCATTCTTATTCTTTACATCATGCCTTTTCAGAAGTTGCTCAAAAAGATCGAAAAAAATCTTGGTCACTGAATCGAATTTACCCATAACCGGATTTGCCAGGTTATTTTTCAACATCAGATAGGTCATCATCTGAAATGTTGATTCATTGTCTATCAAATGATTGGCGAATTTGATGCCAAACTCTTCAATACTTGCCGGAATATCCTTTTGAACCAATGATTTAAACTCTATGCTTGCAAAAGAAATATCCTGAATAAAAGCTTCATGGAATAATTCTTCCTGGCTTGGAAAATATCTGTAAATGGTTGCAGGAGAAATACCTGCCTCTTCTGCGACTTCCCTCATACCCACCTCAAAAAAGGGCTTTTTGGCAAAAAGTGCTAAAGCAGATTCAATGACGATTTGTTTTCTTGCTTGTTTTTCTTTTTCCTTTAACTCTGCAAATCTTGATTCACCCACTAATATCCTACCTTTTTCAAGTATTTATGATTGATTGAATAATCTTTTTGACTTATCATTTGTTCAGCCATCTGACAAGGAAAAAACTTTTCTCTACAGGACAATCGCATGTAAATTTTTTATGATTACTCCATACCCGTTCAGATCAGTTTACCTTTCCATCGCTGGATGGGACATATTGACAGGCTCTATGTCGGGCTACACTTGTGGCGGAAAAACTTAGGTTCCCTCAAACAATTTCCACCACTTAACGTTTCGCCCACCAGAGCCTGTAACAACAGGTCCCAAAATGCTCATCCAAGGCAAATTGACCTGAACTAGCTGCTGTGCCGACAATTACAATCATTGTAGCGAATAACAAAGCAAAATATCGTTTGATTAGATCTTGTCAAATAGTCCAGCCGGCGAATGCAAGGTAAGCAGTCCGGAACGGGTAATGGTCACCAATATATAATGCAGTATACAAAATGCTTCATAATTCGAGTTGATAATGATTTGCCACCGAGAATTGCTGATAAACTGCCACAGATATTGACGCTTCTTCTCAAAATTGATACAAACAAATTTTAACTTTTTATTTGAAAATATTTTGCCATGGAAACCATAGTAAATAGAGATATGTTTGATTTTGAAATCGGGTACTTGACAAAAAGCCCGTGCATGACTTGTGAAAACAAACCTTTGCTTCCCCGTTGTCATACAGATTGTCTTATCTTGGACAAAATCCAGACAATGCTTGCAAGGGGCATCTCATCACAGTCATCTTTCATAGAGGGTTAACCCCTTTTGAGCCCCTTTTCATTTCCAGAAGAATCCAATAGCCTTGTAAAAAAATATTTATCACAAAAAATTTGTAAAAACCTTGAACACAAAAAGACCGAATCAGGGTTTACACTTGCCAAAGCTGTCAATTCCGGTTTGAAAAATCCTGATAGCAAAATTGGTATTTATGCAGGTGACGCACAGTCATATCAGACATTTTCGCTAATTTTTGATCCTGTTATTTCCAAATACCATGGAGAAAAAAACCTGAAACACAAATCAGATATCAATGAGCTTAACCTTCCAGCCATTGATCCTGAAAAAAAATATATTCAGTCCACAAGGATAAGGATTGCCAGAAACCTTAAAGGCTTCAACTTCTCCTGCAACATGGACTTATCCCAACGCCGTGATCTTGAAAAAAAAATTATCAGAGCATTAAACTGCCTGCAAAAAAGTTTCAAGGGAAATTATTTTTCTTTTGAACATGATGATAAAAAAGAATTAAAACAGCTTGAAAACGAAAACATATTGTTTCACAAAGGTGACCGTTTCCAGGATGCCGCAGGAATCAATTCTGATTTTCCCAAGTGTAGAGGAGTATATCACTCTTTTGATAAAAAATTGATGGTCTGGATAAATGAAGAAGATCATTTAAGAATAATCAGTCTGGAAAAAACATCAGATCTCTCAAGTGTTTATAACCGTCTTTGCCGTGCCGTTTCAGCCTTAAACCAAAATCTTGATTTTGCATGGGACAAAGCCTATGGGCATCTTAGTTGCTGTCCTACAAACATTGGTACATCCATGAGGGCCTCCGTCCATATTCAACTTGGAAAACTTGAAAGAAAAAAAGAATTCCTTTTCAAACTAATCAAGGCTTATAACCTTCAGATCCGGGGAACCAAGGGTGAAAAAACAAAGATCGAAAATGCTGTATTTGATATCAGCAACCGCCAAAGACTTGGAATTTCAGAATCCGGTATCATTAAGAATCTTCATTCCGGCCTTATGGCCATTATCAAGGCTGAAAAAACCCTTTAAGCCAATCTTATCATAATATTACCCTGGCACAAAAAATGCATTTTTAGTTATTCAGGCCAGGGCTAAGGCATGTAAACAATATTTTGGTCTGCTATCCGCTACAATGATTATAATTGTCGGAACAGCAACTAGTTCAGGTCAATTTGCCTTGGATGAGCATTTTGGGACCTGTCAATTATCCCCATCCAGCGATGAAAAGGTAAACTGGCCTGAACGGGTATGGACGAATCATAAAAAAAATACATGCGATTGCCCTGGGGATTAAGACTGTAACGCGTTTTAAGAGGTGACGTCATGAAAAAGATAAAAATAATCTATTGTATAATTGTATTATCTATTATTGCAGGCATTTTCATTCAGATAATGCCTGCTTCAGATTTAAACCAGGGGAAAGTTATCATGGATAATAAAAACTTTGAGACTGCTATTTTTGCCGGTGGCTGTTTCTGGTGTGTAGAGGCAGCTTTTGAAGGGCATAAAGGTGTTATTGATGTTATTTCCGGATACACGGGGGGCCATGTTATAGATCCCGGCTATGAACAGGTCACATCAGGTACAACCGGTCATTTTGAAGCCATAAAAATAAGTTTTAATCCAGATATCATAACATACAAAGAACTTCTGAAAATTTTTTTCCAGCAAATTGACCCCACGGATTTCTCCGGGTCTTTTGTTGACAGGGGAAGTCAATACAGTTCTGCAATTTTCTATCAGAATGACACCCAGAAAAAAGAGGCCTTAAAAACAATTGAAAAAATAAACCAATCAAAACTTTTTGATATCCCTGTGGCAACACAGGTTCTTAAATTTAAAACCTTTTATGATGCAGAAGTGTATCATCAGGATTATCATAAAAAAAATCCCATCCGCTACAAATATTATCGGACCGGCTCGGGAAGGGATCGTTTTATTGAAAAAGCATGGAAAAATAAAGAACATATATTTGATTCAGAAAAGAGTTCTGCTGATAAGCTGACTCCGCTTCAATATAAAGTAACCAGGCAAAATGGCACTGAGCCCCCTTTTGATAATGAGTACTGGGATAATAAAAAACAAGGCATATATGTAGATATCATTTCCAATGTGCCCTTGTTTTCATCACGGGACAAATTTGATTCAGGTACGGGATGGCCCAGTTTTGAAAAGCCTATCACCAAAGGATCTATAAAGGAAATAGAGGATAATAGTCTCTTCATGAAAAGAGTTGAGGTTCGAAGTAAAACATCAGATTCGCATCTGGGTCATGTGTTTGATGATGGTCCTGAACCTACAGGATTAAGGTATTGCATCAACTCTGCTTCTTTAAGGTTCATTCCAAAAGAGAACCTTGAAAAAGAAGGGTTTAAAGATCTTTTATCCTTATTTGAATGATCGATAATCATAAATGATTCATCACACTTGCATAAAAGTCACAGGCATCAATTATCTGACTTATCTCACAATTTTCATTGATCATATGCGCTAATTTATATTCGCCCGGACCAAATCCAATTGTGGGTATACCCATTGCTACAGATGCAACGGCATTTGTACTGAAATCCCAATAGTCCAGCTTTGGGTCAGATCCAAACGCATCATTAAAGGCTGCAAAACAAGTTTCTGTAAGTTCGTGATCAAGATCAATCTGCCAGGACAAATGAAATGGATGATATTTTATTTTTTTTCCTGTCCAGCTTTTCCGGTTAAGGACTCCAATCTCCCATGATGCATTTTTCCCTTTAATGATGGAATCCATTTCCTTTTCTATCATATCCTGAGACTCACCCGGCACCAATCGTCTATCCAGGTATATTTCACACTCAAAGGGAACAGCATTAAGAGATTCGCTTACACTTGAAATTTTTGAGGCCACCAAAGTCCCTTTTGCTGGTTTGGACTTCAAAAGAGAATCGCTTGTTTTTTCGATCCGCTGAATGATGTCTGCCATTTCATATATGGCATTCAATCCTTTTTCAGGAGCAGATCCATGGGCTGATATGCCCTTTGTTTTTATTGCAATCTGGGCTTTGCCATTATGACCTGTAACCAGTTTGTTGGCAGATGGCTCGCAAATGATCATATAGTCAGGTTTAATGCGGCATTCTTTAAACAGATGTTTCAGATTTTCTCCATCACAATCTTCCTCCATCACTGTACATGATACATATATGGTTTTATCTTTGTGAAATCCCAGCCTTTTTGCAACAGCCCCGGCATAGATGGAAGCTGCTGCCGAAGATTTCATATCCACGGATCCTCGTCCATGCAGTCTGCCTTTTTCAATCACACCGGCGAATGGGTCATGTACCCATTCTGAGATATCATTCACCGCCACTGTATCTATGTGGGAGTCAAACATGATAACTTTTCTGCCATTACCGATTCTACCCACAAGATTACCCATTGAATCCATGATGACCTCGTCATAATCCAATTGTTTCATTTTTTTTTCTATGAGAAGGATGATCTCTTTTTCATCTCCGGAATAACTTTTTGTTCTCACAAGGTCCCGTGCAAATTCAATCAGGTCTGACTTTAATTCTTGAATTGCTGATTTTATATTGCTCATATTGATTCCTCTGATTTTTAATTATAAAAATTAAATCTCAAATACTAAATAACAAGATAAAATGCAAAAGATTTGAAATGGAAAAAACATATGCTCTGGAGTGGAATTATTTGAAGTTTCTCTGGATTGGACACCGGTATTCGGTTGTGGCTTAACAGACATAAATCACAGAAAACACTTGTCACAAATACCTGCGCCCATAAATAAAAGCATGGATAAATTTATGGCTGCAAAGGCAATAGAAATGGTTTTAGCTTGTTGATTCAGCATAATTGTTGAAATAAAAAAAATGACCCCCACAGCATTCAGCCCGGAAATGCTTGACAGCACAGGGTTTTTTATAGACCCATTCATTAAAAATAATAATATGGCAAGGCTGTAGAGACTTGTCCAGATCAGGATCTGTAATTTAATCTCATCTTGTGGGAAAAAACTTGTAAAACAGGGAAATCTTTTCAAAGATGCCGTGCCAGTTTGAGTTTGTCGTGTTTTTAGAAGGATGATAAAAAAATGGGGGATCTGCCATAATCCAAAAATACTCATTAGGATTAAAATATGGAAATCCAAGGTGGATTTTCCTGCGGCTGTCCACCCGATTAAAGGCGGCAGCATACCACTCAGACTCCCGGGAATAATGGCCAGTAAAGATATCTTTTTTAAAGGGGTATAAAGGCCATTGTAGCAAAGGACAGCTACAGCACCCCAGACAAAGGGATAAAACCCCTTTGCAAACATCAAGCCTGAAAGCCCGAAACCTATCATTATTACAGCGATAACTTTTGCATGAAACACGGGTACTCTTTTTTTGGGCAGACTTCTGTAACATGTTCTTTGGAAAAACCTGTCATACGCTCTATCCTGGACATTATTCAGGACAGCAGACCCAAAGGCCAGAACCATCACGAAAAACCCCAATAAAAGAGATGCCGAAGAAAATCTCTGGCCTGCCATAACATGACCCAGAATTGCGGAAAGACTTATATAAATGCACAATTGTAGTTTAAACATTGATAGATAATATTTTAAAGCATAAGAAAATCCTGGAGCCCTGGCATGTGAAAAACTTATTTTATTACCATTCATCTTCTTTGTTTACCCATTCTTCATATTCTTCCTGGGAGACCACCCTTACAACCCCTGTCATACTCGCATGATCAGTGCCGCAAAACTCTGTAC
>Ga0233437_1006778_pt1 | contig 11494 bp, 15 predicted proteins | sample SI_122_August201_FD_182714 | JGI IMG/M metagenome (GOLD analysis project Ga0233437, IMG submission 182714) | Seawater microbial communities from Saanich Inlet, British Columbia, Canada - SI_122_August2016_200_MG | ecosystem: Environmental > Aquatic > Marine > Inlet | place: Canada: British... | reverse complement strand
AAATTATATTGCTATTAGCTTAGGTATTATTTTGCTTTTGATTATTATGATTATTGCTTATATTGAGTATAAGGAAGAGAAAGTAAAAAAGAAGAAGAAAGTTGTTAAAAAGAAAGTTTCTAAAAAAAGAGTTAAGCGGAAGAAAAAATAATAGTTCCTTGATAATTTTTGTTTGAAAGTACTTTGTCTAAATTATTATTGCCTTTTAGAATAATTGTTGAAATCTTGTTTTGTTTTATTATTTTGCTTGCAACTTGATCAAGCACAAAATGCTGTCCTGCCTTGTATTTGATCTTTTTGATTATGTTATTAAAATCTTTGTGTGAAATTTCTTTTACAAATTCTGCTGTTTTATATTTTTTTGGATCTTTTGTGTAAAGTCCCTTTACATTTGTCATGTTAATGAAATACTTTGCTTTTGTGATTTGTGCAATTTCTGCTGCATTTGCATCTGAGGTTAATCCTGCTCTGTGTCCCAAAGCTCCGCAGATTATAATTCTGCCTTTTTGTTTTTTTAGTTGTGCAAGTGTTTCTGGTATTGCTGTTTTTATCTTGAAGAAACCTGCAACTAGTTTTGCATTTAATTTAGTTGATGCAATTCCTACAATAGATGCAATTTTTTCTGAAAGCTTTTCTTTGTGTACAGCTTCTATGTAATTCCTTGCTGTTTTCCCACCACCTGTAACAATTATAAATTTGTATTTTTTGTGCTTTAGAATTACTTTTTTGAATGCTTCTAAGAACTTATAGTCTACTTTGTCTGGAATGATTGCTGAGCCTCCCAAAGAAATTACTATTGTTTCCATGTGTTTGCTATGTTGAGAATGTTTATAATTGTTTTGACTATGCTATGCAATCTCGTACTTTTTGGCAGCTTTCGTAATTACCTAAACAATATAATTGTAGCTCTGCTGAATGTTGTTGATTTAGGTATGCTGGATGACTTAGGCTAGGTGTGTTACTTCGGTCCTCATGTATGCCTCTACCACAATAGAAAAATGCTTTTCCTTTCTTTTTTAGGTAGGGACATTTATTTTCTGTTTCTCTTTCTAATTTACTTGTGAATTCCCCAACTCCTTCTACAACTAGATCATCAAAAGTTCTAACATTATTCCATGTTCTTGCTACCATGTTTATAGAAAAAAAAGTTGTGTTTATATGTGTTTCTAATCTACTGTAAATAATCTAGAATCATGTACATCAAAAAGTCCAATCCTTGCACCTGCATCTAGCCAACCATGTGCATAGTTTAAAGCTGCAAATGCATTTACCCAATCACCTTTTTCTTCAAAATGTCTTGCATCTAGGGTGTACCTTTCAATCATGTCTATGAAATCAGCTCTAGCTTCAGGTTTATTTAATCTATTTCCAGATTTCTTTGCCATATCTAATGCTTCTATAGTAATAGAAAAATACTTTTCTAGCTTTTCACTTGTTATCTCTTTCATTTTCTTCTTCTTCCTCTTCATCATCATTTTCAATCTTTGCTAGTTTTGTAACTTTGTCATCAGATCCTAATCTCATTATTCTGACACCTTGGGTGTTTCTGCCTATCTTTGATATGCCTGATGCTGGAATTCTAATGATTTTTCCTTGTTGAGATATTAATAATGCTTCATCTGTTTCCTCAACTGTTTTAATACCTACAACTTTACCATTTCTTTCTGAGGTTTTAATGTTAATTACTCCTTTTCCACCTCTTGTGATTAACCTGTATTCTTTTATGTCAGTTCTTTTACCATAACCATTTTCTGTAACTGTTAATAGACAAGCATCTGTTTTTTCAAGTTCCATTCCAACCACTCTGTCTCCTTTTGAAAGTTTGATTCCTCTTACTCCCATTGAAGCTCTACCTACTTCTCTAACATTCCCTTCTTCAAATCTTACTGCATTTCCATTTGTTGATGCAACTAATAGTTTGTTCCAGCCTTCTGTAAGTTTAACTGTAATTAATTCATCTGTTTCTCTCAGTTTAATACCTACAATTCCACCTTTTCTTGGTCTTGAGTATGCTTTCAATGCAGTTTTCTTTACTAAACCATTTTTTGTAGCCATTACCAGGAATTGGTTTTCATTGAATTCTTTGATTGGGATAAATGCTGTTATTCTTTCTTCTTTTCCTAATGGAAGTAAGTTTACTATTGCCTTACCTTTTGCATATCTTCCTGATTCTGGAATTTGGTATGCTTTTAGCCAGTGAACTTGTCCTTTGTTTGAAAAGCATAAGATATAATTGTGTGTGTTTGTTACAAATAAATTTTCTACCACATCTTCTTCTTTTGTACCGGTTCCAATAATTCCAGTACCTCCTCTTTTCTGTATCTTGTATTCAGTTAGAGGTACTCTTTTAACATAACCTGAAGTGCTAATTGTGATCACAACATCTTCTTCTGGAATCAGATCTTCAATATCAATTTCTTCTTCCATTTCTGTGATTTGTGTTCTTCTTTCATCACCATATTTGTCAGTTAATTCTTTAATATCTTCTCTGATTATGTCTAGAATTCTCTCTTGTGAATTTAATATTGAGTCTAACTCTTCAATTAAGTCTATTAATTCTTTGTAATCTTTGTTTATCTTTTCTGTTTCTAAAGAAGTTAACTTTTGTAATTTCATATCAAGTATTGCTTGTGCTTGAATTAGTGTTAATGAATAATTGTTCATTAAAAATTCTCTTGCTTCTTCTACTGAGTTTGAAGCTTTTATTCCTTTTACAACTTCATCAATTTCAGCTAATGCTACAAGTAAACCTTCTAAAATGTGTGCTTTTTCTTTTGCTTTTCTTTTATCAAATTCTGTTCTTCTTGTGATAACATCTTTTCTATGTTCAATGTAGTGTTCAAGAATTTCTTTTAAGTGCATAACTCTTGGTTGGTTTTCAACTAATGCAAGTTGGATTATACCAAAAGTTGTTTGCATTTGTGTGTACTTGTAAAGTTGATTTAGTATTAGTGTTGAGTCAAACCCTCTCTTTAGCATGATTACAACTCTCATACCAGTTCTATCTGATTCATCTCTTATGTCAGAAATACCTTCAACTCTTTTTTCTCTTACAAGATTTGCAATTGCTTCTATCATGGAACTTTTGTTTACCATGTAAGGAATTTCTGTGATTATGATTGATTCTTTTTCTTTTTTTGTTTCAGTGTGAGTTTTTGCTCTAACTCTTACTTTTCCTCTACCTGTTGTGTATGCTGCTCTTATTCCTGCTCTTCCACAGATGATTCCACCTGTTGGAAAATCTGGGCCTTGAACATGTTCTAAAAGTTCTCTTATTTCACAGTTAGGGTTGTCAATTAGATGTAATATAGCATTATTAATTTCAGTTAAGTTGTGTGGTGGTATGTTAGTTGCCATACCAACTGCAATTCCTGTTGAACCATTTAGTAAAAGGTTTGGTAATTTTGCTGGAAGTACTGTTGGTTCTTTTAATGAGCCATCAAAGTTTGGTACAAAATCTACTGTCTCTTTGTTAATGTCTGTAAGTATTTCATTTGATATTTTTGCTAGCTTTGCTTCTGTGTACCTCATTGCTGCTTGTTTGTCACCATCAACTGAACCAAAGTTTCCTTGGCCATGGACTAATGGGTATCTTAATGAGAAACTTTGTGCAAGTCTTACTAATGCATCATAGACTGCAGTATCACCGTGAGCGTGGTACTTACCTAAAATCTCTCCTACAATTCTAGCTGATTTTTTGAATGTTTTGTTGTATTGTAAACCAATTTCATTCATTGCATAAAGTGTTCTTCTGTGAACTGGTTTTAATCCATCTTTGACATCTGGTAAAGCTCTGCCTACAATTACACTCATAGAATAATCTAAGTAAGCTTGTTTCATCTCATCTTCAATTTTTCTTTTATGTATTGTTTCCATTTTAGATGTCTAAGTTTGTTACTTCTTTTGCATTTGCGAATATGAATTCTCTTCTTGGTTCTACTTGGTCTCCCATTAATACTGTAAACATTGCATCTGCTTCAACTGCATCATCAATTTTAATTTGTTTTAGATGTCTTGTTTCTGGGTTAAGTGTTGTGTCCCAAAGTTGGTCAGGGTTCATTTCTCCAAGACCTTTAAATCTTTGAATTTCTAAGTCATTTCCAATTTTTTCTCTAAGTTCTTCTAACTCTTGATCACTTTGCACATAGTATGAACTTTTTCCTTTCTTTGCTTTGTACAAAGGAGGCATTGCTAAGTAAACATAGCCTTTTTCAACAAGTTCTTTCATGTGTCTGTAGAAAAATGTTAAAATTAAACATGAGATGTGTGCTCCATCAACATCTGCATCTGTCATGATTATGATTTTGTGATATCTTAATTTTCCAGCATTGAATTCATCACCAATGCTTGTACCTAAAGCTGAGATTAAAGTTGTAATTTCATTGTTTGCAAAAACTTTGTCTAGTCTTGCTTTTTCAACATTTAAAATTTTACCTTTTAATGGTAAAATGGCTTGTGTTTTTCTGTCTCTTCCAGACTTTGAACTTCCACCTGCTGAATCTCCTTCAACAATAAATATTTCTGATTTTGCTGGATCTCTTTCTTGGCAATCAGCTAGTTTACCTGGTAAAGATCCTGAGGAAAGTACACCTTTTCTCCTTGTTAGCTCTTTTGCTTTTCTTGCAGCTTCTCTTGCTTTTGCTGCTAATAATGCTTTGGAGATAATCTGTCTTGCAATTTTTGGGTTTTCTTCTAAAAATGTTGAAAGTTCTTGGTATACAACCTTACTTACTTGACCTTTTACTGGGTTGTTACCTAATTTTGTTTTAGTTTGTCCTTCAAATTGTGGATTAGGGATTTTAAGTGAAATAATTGTGGTTAAACCTTCTTTAACATCTGTTCCTGAAAGTTTAAAATTTTCTTTTGTGTTCTTTGCTATGTAATCGTTGATCACTCTTGTCAGTGCCATGGAGAACCCTACTACATGAGTACCTCCTTCGATTGTATTTATATTATTTACATATGAATATAATGTTTCTTGGAAACTTTGATTGTATTGCATAGAAATTTCTATTTGTAAGTTGCCATCTTCTTTGTTGATATAGATTGGTGAGTGGATTGTCTCTTTGTTTTTGTTTAAGTGTGTTACAAATTCAACAATTCCACCTTCATATAAGAATGTTTTTTCTTTGTTTGTTCTTAGGTCAAGTAAATCTATTTTTACTCCTTTGTTTAGAAATGCAAGTTCTCTTAATCTTTTCAAAATTATGTCATAATCAAATTCTGTTGTTTGTTCGAAGATTTCCTCGTCGGGAAAGAAGGTTATTTCTGTTCCTGTTTCTTCTGTGTCGCCTATGATTTCTAGTGGTCCTGTTGGAATACCTCTTTTGTAACTTTGTGTGTGAATCTTATTTTCAGTTCTTACTGTTACTTTAACTAGTTTTGAAAGTGCATTAACACATGATAATCCTACTCCATGCAAACCTCCTGAAACTTTGTATGTGCTTTTGTCGAATTTTCCTCCAGCGTGTAAAACTGTCATTACAACTTCTAAAGCTGATTTGTTTTCACCTGGGTGGATACCAACTGGAATACCTCTTCCATTGTCAATAATTGTGATTGAACCATCTGTGTTTATGATAACTTTTATTCCAGTACAATGACATGCTAGTGCTTCATCAATTGAGTTTGCAACTACTTCTTCTATTAAATGATGTAGTCCTCTTACACCTGTGTCACCTATGTACATTGAAGGTCTTTTTCTTACTGCTTCAAGACCCTTAAGAACTTGAATATTCTCTGCTTTATAACTCTCCATTCTAATGTGTTTGAGAGAGTGTGAATTTATAAAGCTTTCTGCTCCTGAGATGGCTAAATCCTGGCATTAGGGGGCTTGTACTAGTGTTTTTGGTTTTCAGTGAAATTGTTTTTAGAAAGGCTTTTAAAGCAGGGAATTTGCTTTAAAAAGCAATGGAAAAAATAGTCTTAGATACAAACTTTTTATTATCAGTATTTGAACTTAAAATTGACATATTTGAAGAGATCTTTAACTGTATGGATTGTAAATATGAACTTTTTGTGGTTAAGCAGACTATAAAGGAATTGGAAAAGCTTATAAACAAAACTGGTTTTTCAAAGAAACAAAGAGCAGCAAAATTTGCTTTAAGTCTATTAAATAGTAAAATTGAGGCAAAAAAGATTGTTGTGCTTGAAGTTCCTGGGGATAATGTTGATGATATCTTGGCTGGATTGGATGGTTATATCATTGCTACCAATGATAAGGAACTGAAAAAAAGATGTAATAAAGTTATTACAATCAAACAAAAAAAACATGTGGTTATAGAAAATGTATTATGAATTGAAAGTGCAAGGACATATCAGAGTGGATCCAACGCTATTTGCAGAGGATACTAGAGTTGCTGTTAAGAATGCTCTTGTAAAAATGTTTGATGGTTTTATTTCTAAAGATCTTGGTGTTGTAATTGGAGTTACTGGTGTGGATAGTGTTAATGAAGGAGTTATTATTCCTGGTGATGGTGCTGCATATTATGATACTACTTTTGATGTTTTAACTTTTAGACCTGAGTTGTTAGAAGTTGTTATGGGTAAAGTTACTGATATAACTGACTTCGGTGCTTTCATGAACATTGGTCCTTTGGATGGAATGATTCATGTTTCACAGACAATGGATGACTATGTAAGCTTTTCAAAAAGTAATATTTTAACTGGAAAAGAGAAAGGTCGAAGTTTGAAAGTTGGCGATGCTTGTCGTGCAAGGATTGTTTCAGTATCATTTAAAGATATTTCAAATCCTAAAATTGGTTTAACAATGAGACAACACAGGTTGGGTAATGTTAAATGGATTATTGAAGATTTAAAGAAAGAAAAAAAGAAGGATAAATAAAAATGAAAAAAGCATGTAAAAAATGTCGATTATTTGTAGATGGTGGAGAGTGTCCATTATGTAAAAGTACTAATTTGTCTGAATCTTGGAAGGGTAGGTTGGTTGTTACTGATGCTAATAAATCAGAAATAGGAAAAGAGTTAGATATAAAAGCTAAAGGAGAATATGCAATTAAGGTAAGATGAAGGTTGAACTATTAAAAGAAAAGGAAACACCTCTATTGAAGAGGAAAAGAGCAAACTTTATGGTAGATTTTGCTGGTGCAACTCCAAGTGGTGTTTTATTAAGAGAATTTTTAGGTAAACAATTAAAAGTTGATAAAAACCTAATTGCAATTCGTCATATTTATCAGAGGTATGGTTTGCCTCGAGCAAAAGTTATTGTTCATGTTTACAAAGATTTTGAAACTTTGAAAAAATTAGAACAGTTGAGTAAAAAAGCTTTGGAAGAGTATGTTCCTAAGGAAGCTCCTAAGGCTGAAGAGAAACCTGCTGAAGTTAAAAAAGAAGAAGTTCCTAAAGCTGAAGTTAAAGTTGAAGAGAAACCTGTTGAAGTGAAAAAAGAAGAAGCTCCTAAAGAAGAGAAGGGTGAAGCTAAAGCTGAGACTCCAAAGAAAACTGAAGAAAAACCTGTAGAGGCTAAAAAAGATGGCAAAGAAGAAAGTAAAAAATAAAAATCCTAGTAAGAAATTTGAAAAGTATACTGTTAAAGATGGTGCTGTAGAGAGGAAAGCAGTTTGTCCAAAATGTGGACCTGGTGTTTTTTTAGCTTTACATAAAGATAGAAAAACTTGCGGTAAATGTGGTTATTCTATTGTTAATAAATAGAATTCATATTATTTTTTAGGTTCATTTTCTTGTATAAAATTTTTAATTGAATGATTTATACCTATTGTTAAAGGTTTTAAACATGTTTGTAATCTTTCTGTTTCTTGTTCTGCTTCAAGAAGTGCTGCTTGTGTTCCTAGCCTTTCTTGTATTCCTTGTAGATTTTGTGATGTTGAGTAACCTGTTGCTAAATTAAATAATCCTATTAATCCTACTCCAATTGTTAAGTATGCTAATCCTTCAAGAATTCTTTGCCTTGGATTACAATTTTCCCAATCTTCTTTAACAACACTACGAACATTATCATATGCATTATTTGTAATCTCAAAAAGTGGTTTTAATGGCATAGTTTATTATAGGGCTTTTATAGAATATAAATGTTATTGTTATTATTAAACCCTGGGAAGACACCACAAGTGGTATCTTCCTGGGGAAAAAGAGGTGATACTTATTTAGTAGACCGAACTAGTATATAAACTTTTCGGTTGTCTTAACTGTTGAGTGGTTGCAAAAAGAAGTAATACAAAGGTTTTTATATGTTTTTTGATTGTGATATCTAAATGGTGAATATTAAGCTTGAATCCTTGCCTAAATCTAATGATTTTGTTGAGGTTGTTGAATGTAAAGGTGTTGGTCATCCAGATACTCTTTGTGATACTCTTTGCGAGAAAGCTTCTCAGGCTTTAAATAAGTACTATTTGAAGAATTTTGGCAAAACCCTACATCATAATTTGGATAAAGCTCTAATTGTGGCTGGAAAGGCTAATGTGGAGTTTGGTGGGGGATTGATTGAAGAGCCAGTTAAAGTAATAATTGCTGGAAGGGCTGTTACAAAGGTTGGAAATATGGCTGTTCCTGTTCCAAAAATCGTAAAGGAGGCTGTAGGGAGCTATTTAAGGCAATTTAAGGAGTTTAAATCCTATGAAATTGAGGTAGAAATCAAAGGTGGAGCTGCAAATTTAGAAAAAATGGGTGGATTTGCTAATGATAGCTCTGTTGGAGCTGCACATTTCCCTTTTACTATTCTGGAAGATAAGGTGTTGAAGGTTTCAAATCATCTTAATTCTGATAGGTTTAGAAGGAGATTTTTGGGTGTTGGACCTGATACAAAGGTTTTGGGTATTAGGATGGGTGATAAGATTAAATTAATTGTTGCGATTGCTTTTGTTTCTAAATATATTAGAAGTATGGAAGATTATATGAAAGTGAAACAGAAGATTAAGAAAAATCTTTGGGAAAGGTTTAATGTTATGGTTGAATTAAATGCTGTTGATAAGCATGAAAGTATTAATGATATTTATTTGACTGTTAGTGGTTTTTCTTGTGAAAATGGTGATGATGGGCAGTGTGGTAGGGGAAATAGATTGAATGGTTTGATTACACCTCAACAGGTTATGTCAATTGAAGCTGCTGCTGGAAAATGGGATTATCATCCAGGTAAAACTTATCAAGTTTGGGCTGAAGATCTTGCTCGTGCTCTTGTTAAGAAAGCTGGTTTGAAAAGAGTTAATGTTATACTTGTTTCTAAAATAGGGAATAAATTATCTGAACCTGAAATTGTTTATGTTCAAAGTGAAGGTAAAGTTAATATGGAAAAAGTGGAAAATATTATTGATGGTTGTTTCACTGTTGCATAATTTTTATAAGTTAGTGTTTTATGATGTTTTTTATGAGAAGACTTTTAGGTATTGGACTTTGTGCACTTGCTTTATCTGGTTGTGCTTCAAAACATTTAGTTCGATCTGCTCCTGGTGGTGGTTATCTTTGTGATACTACTGGTTTAAGTTATGCTTTTTGTGAAGGAAGTCCAGATTTTACTGTTGTAGAGGGTTATGCTGTTCTTAGAAATGATCTTGAGTTGTTGGGTGCAATTGTTGGTTTGGAAAATGGAACTGTTGTTCCTGTTAGAGAAGGTGATGGTATGCAACTTGTTGGACCTATTGGTTATAGTTCTGGTGATGCTGATGATATTTTAAAGAGAGCTGATAAAAATAGAGATTTTGCAGTAAATACTGAAGAGTTGAATCAAATTTTATATAGAGTTTTGAAAAGATTATATCCTGATGTTTTGCAATAAACTTTTTAAGTCTTTAATTATATTTTTTACTTATGATTAAACCATTTTTTGCTGGAAGATTTTATGAAACTGAGTTTGAGAGTTTGAAAAAGCAGATTGAAAGTTGTTATGAAGGTACTTTGGGTCCTGGAAGTTTGCCTATGAAAAGAGGAGAACAGGTGTTGAAAGGGATTTTAGTTCCACATGCAGGATATGTTTTTTCTGGTTCTTGTGCTGCATGGGCTTACAAGCTAATTGCTGAGGCTAAGTTTGCAAAAACTTATGTTATTCTTTGTGTTGATCATTACAAAAGATGTAAGGGTGTTAGTACTGTAATGGATGATTTTGAAACTGTTTTTGGTGTTGCCCAAGTTGATAAGGTGATGGTTCAAAAATTGGTTGATAAGGGATTAGTTAATGTTGTTGATGATGTGAAAGAACATTCTTTAGAAGTTCAATTACCTTTTTTGCAACATGCTTGTATGGATAATTTACAAAATTTGAAAATCTTGCCTTTGATTGTTAATGATGTTTCTAGGATTAAGGATATTGCAAAGGAATTTGGTGATGATGTTTGTGTTATTATCTCCTCTGATTTGACTCATTTTGGAGAGGATTTTAATTATGTCCCTTTTAGGTATAATATTAAGAAAAGTGTTGCTGAGCAAGATAAAAATGCAATGAGATTTATTAGTGATTTAGATTCTGATGGTTTTCTTTGTTTTGTTGAAAGGGGAAAGATTACTATTTGTGGTAAGAAAGCAATTGCTCTGGGTATTGAAATGTTTAGGGTGTTGGATGTTGTTGATGTAGAATTGTTAAGTTACTATACTTCTTCTGAGGTTATGCATAATGATAGTAATTTTGTGAGTTATGCTGCCTTGAGATTCAAATAGAAAGCTTTATATAGGAGTGTTACTACTAAATGGTTATGACAACTTTAATTGGAATGGAAACAAAGGAAGGAGATGTAGTTTTAGCATCTGATTTAACTAGGACTCGAACTGATCTTAAAGATCAAGGTGATGTTATTGTTAAAGAGCATACTCAGTCAGGTGTTCAAAAATACTTTAAATCCGAAGATGATAGTTTAGTTATAGGTATGACTGGTGTTGCTGATCCTGCATACTTTGATCTTTTACATGCTATGATTGATGGAAAAATCAACTTTAAAGATGCTGTAAGAAAAGGTTTCTTTGATGAATTGAATAAAACTAATATGCAGAGATGGGGATATAGAGCTCCATCAAATGAGAATAATGCATTACTTGTAGGATTAAGAGATAGTGGTGAGACTGGTTTATTTTTGTGCTATCCCTTAGGTCATATTGAACGAGTTAACTGGAGAAGTATTGGTTCTGGTTCACAACATGCATCAGAATATGTTGCTTCACATGGAATGAACACACCTCCATATTTATCAACTAGTGATTCAATTGATATGGCAGTAAATTCGATTGATGCTGCAGCAAGAGACATTTATACTGGTGGATTAGACCTTGTAGTGATTAGGCCTGATGGTATTACTAATCCTGGTGAAAAAATCAGAGCTGATGTTCGAAGAGCTTCACAAAGATCTTTGAAACAAGTTATGAAGCAGTATGAATAATAATTTTTTATTTTTATAATTTTTATATCTTAAGAAAGACTTTTAAACAAATTCTATTCTTTTTTTAACTATGTGTGGAATAATTGGAGTGTTTGGAAAAGATTGTAAAGTAAAAGTTGAGAAAGGTTTAGATATTTTGAAAAATCGTGGTCGGGATG
>Ga0233437_1006770_pt1 | contig 11506 bp, 16 predicted proteins | sample SI_122_August201_FD_182714 | JGI IMG/M metagenome (GOLD analysis project Ga0233437, IMG submission 182714) | Seawater microbial communities from Saanich Inlet, British Columbia, Canada - SI_122_August2016_200_MG | ecosystem: Environmental > Aquatic > Marine > Inlet | place: Canada: British... | reverse complement strand
CAGGTGGACATATCTTATCTTTTGGTGGAACAAGAACTTATCATCGGATGACTTGCGCGATAGAAGATGCAGGATTTGAGATACGAGATTGTATATTTTGGTGTTATGGTTCAGGATTCCCGAAAAGTCATAATATAGGAAAGGCTATTGATAAGAAGCAAGGGAATAAAAGAAAAGTTATTAGAGAGAATCCAAATAAAAAAGGCAGAAAATCAGATAGTAAAGGTTCTTTTGTTAGTGATACTCTTTTAGGAAAAGGAAAAAATACAGGAGTTTATATTGATAAAGGCAATTCCAAATGGGAAGGTTGGGGCTCGGCCTTAAAACCGGCAGTTGAACCAGTAGTTCTAGGAAGAAAACCTTTAAGTGAGAAAACTATTGTAGAAAATGTATTAAAGCATGGCACTGGAGGTCTTAATATAGATGGGAGTAGAGTTGGAAATGAAGAAATAACACAAAATCTATATGATAGAACACCAGAACACGGAAATAAGTATGGAAATGGTGCAGAAAGAAAACAACTTGGAATTAAAAACACAACCACAGGCAGATTCCCTGCTAATCTAATACTTGAATGTATATGTGAAGAAGTGATTGAGGGGAAGCAAGGAGAAATGATACAAGGAAGTTATAGAAAAAAGTCACCTAAAAGCCTGTTTGATTTTAAGAGTAAAGAAGGAGCTAATCAAAATGCTCCAGATGATTATAGAGATACAGGTAATATCCACACTAACCCCGATTGCCCCTGTTTTGTTTTAGATAAACAGAGTGGAGATACTGGTTGCTCAAGTAATAGAGAGAAATATAAAGGAAAAAAATATGGAAAATCTGTATTTTTAGGAGAAGGGCCTGAGTTTAATAGTCCAACTTATACTGATAAAGGTGGAGCATCGCGATATTTTAAGGAAATACCACTTAAACCTGAAGTAGAGCCAGTAGTGTTAGGAAGAAAACCACTATCGGAGAAAACTATTGTAGACAATGTATTAAAGCATGGAACGGGAGGCCTTAATATTGACGAGAGTAGAGTATTAACAGATGATTATTTAGGTGGTGGAACTATGGGAGGTATATTTGGTAATGGTAAAGAAGCATCTAAACCAGAAGCAGGTTCAATAGGCCGTTTCCCAGCTAACCTTATCCTTGAATGTATATGTGATGAAGTGATAGAAGGAAAAGAAGAAGTTGCAAAAAATATTGATTTTAAGGCTGAAACACAATCAGATATGGGTTGGGGGACTAAAAAGTGTATAACTAAGCCCCAAAAATCTAACTATAATATCCACACTAACCCAGATTGTCCTTGTTATGTATTAGACGAACAGAGTGGGGAAGTTGGAAATGGCCATTGGAGTAAAACAAAAACAAAAGGTTATGGAGATTTTGGTGGTGGGAGCTCGTCCTATGAAGGAGTAGGAGTAAAAGATAAATCAAAAGGCGGAGCATCTCGTTTCTTTAAGGAAATACCAAAAGGCAGATTCCCTGCTAACTTTATACACGATGGTAGTGATGAGGTGGTAGATAAGTTCCCTGAAAATAAAGCAACGGCAGCAGGTAAAAAAGGGAGTAGTGGGTTTGCAAGTGGATATGATGGTGATTATGAAATACCTTATGGTGATAGTGGTTCTGCAGCAAGATATTTTAAGGAAATAGAAGGTGATAGAATATTCTACACAGCAAAAGCAAGTAAGAGTGAAAGAAATAATGGATTAGAGGGATTTGAGGAAGCACCGATAAAAGGTAGAGATGCAGGACAAGATATACGGAATGTTCCATATAAACAAAGAACTACACCTATAAAGAACTCACACCCAACCGTAAAACCAGTAAAACTAATGAAATATCTGATCAAGTTAATAACTCCACCTAACGGAACAGTATTAGATCCATTTATGGGTAGTGGTACTACAGGAGTTGCAGCCAAGCTAGAGGGATTTAATTTTGTCGGCATAGAAAAAGAAAAAGATTATATTAAGATTGCAGAGGCCCGTATTAAAAACTATAAAGAGAATCCTAAAAAGAAAACTAAACCAAAGAAGAAAGTTAAAAAAGTTAAGAGTAAGTTTTGGAAATAACTAAAAATTACAAAATAGAATATATTAAAAACGACTCATATGAAGAATATGTAGTTAATCAAACTAACATTAATAAGGCTAAGATAAATAATAAATGGGTCAGAGAAGAAAATATAATAGATATTAAAAAATATTGTGATAAAAAGGGGATATTACCTAAAAAAATATTATGCCACGGCACTCGTAATGGAATAGAAATAACATTTTTCCAAAAGCATTTCCCGCAATCAGAAGTAATCGGTACAGAGATTTCTGATACTGCAACCCAATTCTCTAATACTATTTGCTGGGATTTTCATAATATAAATGAAGATTGGATAAATACATTTGATATAGTATTTACGAATAGTTGGGATCATTCATACGATTTAGAAAAGGCTACGACGACTTGGATAGAACAATTAAATAAAACTGGTTTTCTGGTTTTAGAGTGGGGTAGTGTTTCTACTTCTAAACCTTTTAATAAAGCTGATTGCTGTGGGTGTAGTTTAGATTCTCTAACTAATTTCCTTTCTGAAAAGGGATCTGTAACCTATTTCCCTACTAAAGGATTTAACGCAGAATCTTCTTATTTGGTATTAACAACTAAAAATAAAGAAAGTTAAGTTTTGGAAATAGATAAGTTATTAAAAAGTATCCCCGATAAACGAGAAGATAAGAATACAACCTCACATAAGTTTAAGAGAGATTTATATAAGTTCTTTACTGATCCTGAACCATTTTTAAATTATATAGATAAAAAAGTATTAGAAGTGAGTTGCTATAAAGGGCATACAACTCGTATTCTATCTCATCTATTCGGGGAGGTATATGCTGTAGATTTTAATGAAGAATATTTAGAAGATGCAAAAGAACTAAATAAAGATAGAGATAATATTATATTTAGTAAACTGGAAGTATATAATGAACCTTGGGATTTTCCACAAGTAGAGGCAGTTTTAATAGATGCCGACCACCAATACGAGGCTGTAATTAAAGATACACAAAATGCTTGTAAGTTAATGGAAGAAGGTGGGATTATAGTATATGATGATTACGGGCTACCAGGAAGCTATCAAGGTGGAGTTAAGAGAGCCGTAGATGAAATGTTAGAAGAGAACGAACATTTTAATATATTGAGATATATAGGAGAACCAGAAGGTTCAGAATGTAGAGTTGGTAAAAAGTTAGTAGATTGGGAAGGAATTGTTATACAATATGGATAAGTTTATTAAACAGATATATAATGAATATATACATATATACTGATAATTATTGTAAAAGAAGAGGTTACAAATGAAGGCGACGAATTTAAGAATATTTAGAAGAATGATAGAATATATTAACAAAGAAGAAAAAGAAATGCCTTTACTAATAAGCGTTTCATTACACAAATATTTTAATAGAATAAATGAAAATATATCGTTAAATGTGAGAGATTGGATACTTGATTGGATAAGATTTACTAAAAAGGATCACACACATATATTATCGCGACTTGAATTATTAGAAAATGGTAGTGCTGACTCTTTAATTAAATATTGTGAGTTAGAAAATAATAGAAAACATTTCTATATGAGCATGAAAGATGTGAATAGAGAGCTTTTTTGCAGTTCCTGTAATAAGAAAAGAATATTTACGACGGATATGTCATATAAATATTCTCGAACTAAGGGGAGTTTGTGCAAGAAGTGTGGTGCTCAAAAAAGTAACCAGAAAAAGTTAGATAAAGATCGTTATGTTATAGATAAAGATAGAAACGCGTTTATTTGCTATCAATGTGGAACTGAAACATTCCTAAAAATTAGTAATGGTGATCACGAAAATGCAATAATAAAAAATACCTTATGTGATACGTGTACGAAAAAAAATAAAGAATTTGGCCATAGATATATGATTCCTACTGTTAAATGTAATAGCTGTAAAACCGACAGCTATTTTAATTCGTATGCTAAGGCTATAACGCATATGAAGAAGTTTGGTGAATTATGTAGCCCGTGTTTTATTAAACGCCAAAAACGCAAGAAGTATAAATGATAGTATATAAAGTAACTAACTTACAGAATGGCAAATGTTATATCGGTGCTACAAAACAACCATTACGTGTTAGAAGAATGAAACATAGATATTCAGTTAAAACTGGATCACAGGCATTGTTTCACAACGCATTAAGAAAGTATGGTGAGAGTAGTTTTGTATGGGAAATATTACATACTTGCGATGCTAGAGAAGAACTTTCACAGATGGAAGCTTATTATACAGATTATTATGATAGTTTTAATAATGGATATAATATGCAAACTGGTGGTGATCGTGAATATATTGTATCAGAGTTAGTTAAAGAGAAACTTTCCATTGCATCAAAAGGCATACCAAAGTCAGACGAACATAAGAAAAATATAAAAAAGAACCATGCCGACTTTTCTGGTGAAAATAACCCTATGTTTGGTAAACACCATACGAAAGAGGTGAGAGAACAGATTAGTAGAACGAAGAAAGAAAAGGGTAATTATTGGACAGGACGAAAACATACAGAGGAAAGTAGAGCTAAGATGAGAAAATCACAACAGGAATATCATAGAAAAAAGAGAGAAGGATTATTATGAGATTAACGTGGAAAAGTATGAAGACGCAGATAGTAAAGTTAGGTAAAGAATTAAAAGTAGATTTAGTAGTATATAAACCTGATGTAGTAGAGTTAAAGTATAATGGCCACCTGAAACCGCCTGAAAAAGATAGAGTATTACTACTACCTATGAAAGTTGGAAAGAAAAAAACATTTGCTGCAATCCATTCAGATTTCTTTAAGACGGGTAATAATACTACCTATTTTGAGGCCGAGAATGTCTTTATCGTATTAGGTGCAATTACTGCAACTATTTCGGCAGCCGATAAAAATGGAAAAAAGAAAGAAAAATCTGTAAGAGATGTATTAAAAAATAAGAATAAAGGCCAAGTGAAACTATAAAATGAGTGTAAAATATTTTAGTGCTAAAAAGAAAGAGTTGGATATAGAGAGTTTATTTCATTATATACCTGAATACACTAGTTTTAGTGAAAAATACGAGTTAGGGTTTCAGAAACCAGATATGGTACTTATTGCGTTTGAGGGTGGGTTAAATGTAGGTGTTAGAATAGCAAAACTAATTAAGATAGGAAAGAAAGAAGAAATATCCTTTAATCAGTATAGAGAGTTTGCAAAGGGAATTGTTCTATCAGTCAAAGACCAGATAGATACATTAATTTCTTCATCAATAGACGAAGAAGATATAGAGGAAGAACTACCTGAGATAGATCATACTAAGATAGTTCTTCCAAAGTTAAAGAAACTTACTTAATCCTAATTTTTATTTTTAGTCATCTTCTATTTCCCATTCTTCTCCTAATACCCATTTTATAGATGATAATTTCCCTTTTAAGTCCTTTTCTATACCATACATACCATCACTCGAATGACTATTTCTCTTAAATAATTTCCAATCATCATCATCCTTAAATTTATTCATAAGTTTATGTTTTTTTTCTTTAACTAAACTTGTTTCATCAACCTCTTTCCAATTTGGGTTAAATTTATTTATCGCTTCATCATATATTTTTCTATGAATATTGTTCATCAACCATAACTTTTCTTGTATTTCTTTTTTTACTTTTAGTATTTGTGTTTCATTTCTCATATGTTTTTGTTTCTCTTTTTATTTCTTCTAATGTTTTTTCTACAAGTTCAGTAATATAAGAAATATATGCTCCCCAAGTATATGTCCCCTCATCAACCCATTCGTCAGCTACCTGCCTTTTCTCATCTTCATCTATGTCTGGATAGTATTCTTTTATATGGTCGTTGAAATCTTCGTCTTTACCTGATAAGCTGTAGTCATAACAAATTCTATGCCATGCGTAATATAAACCTTGGAACTCTTCAAAATCTTCTGATACAATATTCCAAAGTTTAGTATTATCGTTCTGTGAATAACCCATCGTGTGAGCCCAACCACTTTTCCATAATACGTTGCAAAGGTCTTTGGGTTGTATTTTTTCTAATTGTTTTAATACTACTCCATAAACCATTTTTCTTTCATTTTCAGTAAAGTCCGACCGGCTGGTTGGCCAAGATATTCCATATTCCCGTGCATTGGCCAGTAACTTTCTTACCAACTTTTTTTGTTTATCTAACTCTTTTTTAGTCATTATTGACTCCTTTTTTTCTTTCTTAATATGATATTTATCTATCATTTCTTATATTAGAATATACAACCAAAAGTGTATATAAGTCAAGCACTTTTTAATTTATTTACAATTTTATTAAAACTCATTCCATCAGGTTTCCAACCATCAATGTATTCCACACCACCACCACCAACTTGAACGAAAAAAGTATAAGAATTATCATAACTCTCATAATCAGTTCCTATTTTGTATGGGTTTTCATACGCCCATAGTCCATCTTCAAGCTTGCCGTTATACGAAAAAATCTCATCAAATCGTTTAAGTGATTTGCTTGTGAATTTAAACATTTTCTTTTTATTTTTAATCATTACTGATTCCTTTTCTTTCTTAATATGATATTTATCTATCATTTCTTATACCTTAATATACAACACAATAGCTATATAAGTCAAGCTTTATTTTCATTATTTTTATTATTTATTTTATCAACCATATTTACCTTCCCCACAGACTATTTGATTGGTTGTAATTATCATACCACTCTCTTTTTTTATTTCTGTAATCCATTACTTTATCTTGGAACTCCTTTGGTACTTTTTCTTTCACTAATTTTGGATAATTGGGGTGTGGAGTTTCTATTCTTTTACCATCTACCATCGTTATTGTCTTTACCTCTTTCCACATATAGTCTCCCCAACAAATATATCCACCAACCCATTCTTCCCATTTTTTTTCTTCATCTGTAAATTGGTTTCTACCATATTCTTTTTCTAATTCTTCCATAGAATAACCCAAATATCTATCAGTATCTATTTTTACTATTTTATTCTTCATTTTATTTCCTTTTCTAAAGTGGTTTTTATCTCTCATTTCTTATACCTAAATATACCACTAAAAACCTATATAAGTCAAGCTTTATTTTCATTATTTTTAATGATTTGTGACCTATATCACACTTAATATCTGTATATTTCTTCATTTCCATACCCTATTATACGACAAAAACACTATATAAGTCAAGCCTTTTTTTAATTATTTTACTATTTATTAGATATAACGAGAGATATTGAGAGTTGAGATGAAATTAACACCAAAAGAAATCAAGTTTATTAACGCCTACTTAAAAAAATCCCCAGGACAGCAAGGAAAAGAGTTTGCTAAAGAGTTGGGTATGGGATATAGTACATATTTAAAATATAAGGCTACGTTACTGGACGAGATACAGAGCAGACAAACAGAAATATTAGATGATACTATGCAATTCTTAAAAGATAAAGCACCTGAGGCAGCAGCAACTATAGTAGATATAATGAGAACCACGATGTACGATACAGAGAAACGAAAGGCAGCATTAGATGTATTAAAGATGGCAGGATTGTATATAGATAAACGAGCAATTGATTTAGTTGTAGAGAAGCCTGAATCAATAGTATTATGGGATTTTGATGAAGCTACAGATCACCCCACAGATTAAGGAAATAATACAGCACCCGGCACGCTATAAAGTTATAGTTGCTGGTAGGAGATGGGGGAAGACACACGCGGCACTATCGTGGCTCACACAAGGAAAACAAGAACCATATGAGAGAAGATGGTATATAGCCCCATCATATAGAATGGCAAAAACTATTGCTTGGCCGATAATAAAAAGAGTATTAGGAACTCACCCATATGCAAAGGTAAATGAATCAGAACTATCAGTAACGTTTACTAATAGTAAGAGTGAGATAGCATTAAAGGGAGCAGATAATGAGGATAGTTTGAGGGGCGTTGGCTTATCAAAAGTAGTATTAGATGAATATGCATTTATGAAGCCTCATGTATGGGAAGAAATCATTTTACCCACCTTGGCATCCACATTAGGTCAGAGCATGTTTATTGGAACTCCAGACGGATTTAATCACTTCTACGATATTTATTTAAGAGGCCTGACCGAAGATTTAGAATATAGGTCTTGGCAATTTAAGACAGTAGAGTCTAACTTTGTTAATTCTCTCGAAATAGAAAAGACTAAAAGAAATATGGATGGTCGGCTATACAGGCAGGAGTTCGAGGCCTCCTTTGAGACTTTAGGTGGAAGTAGAGCAGCATATAACTTTGAACGTGAAACACATATAAAATCTACAGATGAATTAACTTACATTAAATATGCAGGCATTGATTTTAATGTGGATTATATGAGCGCTGAGATAGCGTGTGAATATGGTAATGGAGATATACATTACTACGATGAGATAAGATTACATAATAGTAATACTGAAGAGCTAGCTAGTAGATTGAGAGAACAACATCCAGATTTATTAGAAGTCTATCCAGATCCTACTGGCAAAAGTAGGAGCACTTCAGCAAAACAGAGTGACCATATGATATTAAGAGATTTAGGATTTAATGTAATTACAAGGAATTATCACCCTAGCCATAACGCACTTATTAACACTTGGAATAGGAAATTAAAAGATGCCGAAGGAAGGATTAATATGACTATTGACCCGAAATGTAAAGAGTTAATATCAGATTGCGAACAAGTATTAAGAAAACCAGATGGTAGAATAGATAAATCACAAGAGTATGCTGGTAGAACTCATGCCTTACAGGCAGCAATGTATCCTGTAGAATATAGACATCCAGTAGGCCAAGTAGGTATTACAAGTATGGAGTGGTCAGAAAACCTATAATGGATAAACAAAAAATAATAGAACAATTAGACGATTACATAACTCAAGATAAATTAAATGGTATACTTGAAATGCAAAAGAATAATCATGATTTATTAGCTGATATTTATATACAAGGTGAATCACGAATATTAATATTAAATACATTACACCAAAAGTTAGATACATTAATGAATAAATACGAAATTATATCAAGTATTATGCCAGTATTAGACGCATATTTTGAGAATTTAGGAGAAAGTTAAAATGGGAGTACAAAACGAAAGAATTGCTGATGGAATAGTGATGGAAAATCTATCCACTAAAAGCATTCACAAATCATTAAAAGCCGAATTAGATTTTATTGAGAACGATCGTGAGAACACACGACATATGTTATTGGATTATTTTGAGCATAGTGGAACAGACGAACATATAAGAAGGTTTTTTAGAGCTGGAATATCAACAGAAGTACCTATATTCACCAGTAATCTATTAGGTAGGTTCGTTAGAGCCAGGAGTTTAGTATATAAGAAATCACCTGAAATGATTGTAGATGATAAGTATATAGACAATATAGATATACAGAATCTAAATACTATGCGTAGAAGGATGGAACAACTAACCTTTCTATTAGGTAGTATGGCTCAGTTAAGTTATTACGATGAACTATCACAACAGGTTAAGTATGAAACTATCCACGATTTTAAGGTATTCTTCCTACCAGGCAAGACAGAACCTTTTGCATGTTGTTATCCAGTAAGTTTAAGAGGTAATGCTCGTATGAACGAACAGAAATGGATATTCTGGTCGGCAGACGCTATAGACCCAAGCACAGGTGAGTTTACACGAGGACAACATTTCTTATTTGATAATAATGGGAATATCTTTTCTATAAACGAAGATAATATTAACCCGTATGGGGTATTGCCTATATTATTTACACATCGGTCACCTCAAACGAGAACCTGGTGGGTAGAAGGTGCAACTGATTTAATGGTGAGTAATCAACAGGTAGATTTAGGACTAACTCAATTAGCATTAGCCAATAGGATAGATGCATTAGGTATAAAGTATATTAGTGGCCCTTGGAACGAACAAACTAAACGAGAACGATTGCCACACGGCGTACAAGATGTAATAAGATTACCAGAAGGATTTACATTTGGTAGAGTAGAAGGTGGAGATACAGCTAAACATATAAATAACTTAAAGTTCTTCGTTAATCAGGCAGCACAGAACAATCACTTACAACTTAAATGGGCAAGTGAGGGTGGAGATATTCCATCAGGTCGTGCATTGCAGTTAATGGAAGTAGAGAATACAGAACAGAGGGAAGCCGGTATACAAGATATATGGAGACCACACGAACAGGCTAGATATACCTTGGATAAGATTATATTAGAAACTCACGGAAAAGTTAGTATTGGTGACGATTATTCAGTTAATTTCGTAGAACCTGACCTAACTATAACCTCAGAAGATGAGAGAGCACAAGAACAACACGATTTAGAGTTAGGTTTAACATCAAGGAAAAGATTATTAGAGAAACGGAACCCAGATATAACAGAAGAAGAACTGGATGATATAATCGCTGAAGCAGATGCTGAACAGACATCTAAACAAACTACTCCTATCCTACCATTAATTTAATAATGGCTACGATACTACATAAGTATTTAGATAAGTTAGATGATTTGAAGGTTAAGGTTGGGGAAGATGCCGATAAAGTAATACTGGATAGCATTGATATAAAAGAACTTATTAAGAACCCTCGACAGATTATAGGGCAGATTGCCGTTGAGTTCTCACAACGACACGTGGATAAGATACAACAGAGTTATAAAGTTGTGGAAGATGCTACTAAAAAGATTATAGAGAAATCATAATGGCAAATATTAATATTACGATTAATAGAACTAAAAAGCTACGTAGGTTAAAGAAAAAACTTCCAAAGATTACTCAAGTGATATTAAATGATGTGGCTGATGCCACAGTAATAGACTTACGGAAACGAGGAGCACGTGGAGAGGGAGTTAGTGGAAAGTTAGCACCATTAAAGTCAGCAACTATAAGACAGAAAAGGAAACACGGATTATCTAAACCATCCACCCCACTATACGGCACAGGCAAGATGACCCAAGGAACATTTGTGAAAGAGAGAAGAAAGAACAAAGCTACTATTTCTGTTCCGTCGGATAGAGAAGATATACTATCATATCACCAAGAAGGAGCAGGACATTTACCTAAAAGAGAGTGGTTCGGTATAAGTAAGAAACATCAAAAAGATATTGAGAAGATAGCTAGAATCCAATTTAAGAAACTATTAAAAACTTTATAGTATGCCAAATATTAAAGATATAGAAACAATAGTATCACAGAAAATACAAACTGATGTAGCCATTACAGTATTGGAGATAGAACAATTAGTATCCAGTATGAGGTTATATGGTATGGACGAGGCTACTATTATATCAACATTAGAAACTGATTTAATTAATCAAGGAAGGTTATTCGGTGCATTTAGAAATAGAATAAAGAATACTATAAAGAGTGCTATAATGTTAGCTTCAGGTGCAGCACAACGAAATCTATATGGGGATGCCGGAATAGAGATGGTTAAATGGGTTACAG
>Ga0233437_1006763_pt1 | contig 11517 bp, 8 predicted proteins | sample SI_122_August201_FD_182714 | JGI IMG/M metagenome (GOLD analysis project Ga0233437, IMG submission 182714) | Seawater microbial communities from Saanich Inlet, British Columbia, Canada - SI_122_August2016_200_MG | ecosystem: Environmental > Aquatic > Marine > Inlet | place: Canada: British... | reverse complement strand
GATTTTTAACTTGTTTATCATTAGAACTTGCAGCATATTTATATCTTCCGTTTTCAGTTTGAACTTTGATTAAGTTAAGCTCTTTAATGTCTCTTGAAACTGTGGCTTGTGTAATATTAACACCTGAATCAACTAGTGCTTTTGCAAGTTCATCCTGAGTCTCAACTTCATTATTTTTTATGATGTCCAGTATTAAATTCTGTCTGGCTGTTTTCATCTTATATTCTCCCCCTTCTTATAAAAAGCGATATATTAAGGCATGCTCCAATCTATTAACTTATCTTTAAGTCTTGGATAAAAATAATCCCTGTCAAACCTTATGAATTTTGATTTATGCTCATATACTGAAACGTTGATTTCGCTATCATATGAAAAATTGCATTGAATTTGTCCATCCAATGTAAGATATAAGTCATCTACATCAAATCTTGATTTAATGGTTACTTTTGAAGTTGTAGGTATAACCATACTCCTTGTGTTAAGTGAATGCGGACAAACAGGCGCAATAATAATTGCATCAACTTCAGGTGTAATGATTGGTCCTCCTGCTGAAAGTGAATATCCGGTAGATCCTGTTGGTGTTGAAACTAAAACACCGTCTGCATTAAAACTGTTTGCAGGGATATCATCTATATATACATCGATCCCCAAAATTCTTGCGATTCCTTTTCTTGAAATAAAAGCATCATTTAGAGCAATTTGTTTAAATGAGTTTTTTTTATCTAAAATTATTTTTGAATCTAACATGATTCTATTTTCAATATAAAAGTCACCCGCCATATATCTTTCTAACATAGCGACTATTTCATGCACTTCACATACGGTTAAAAACCCGAGTCTTCCTGTGTTTATCCCAAATATGTTAACATCATATTCTGCACACATTCTTGCAATACTAAGAATTGTCCCGTCTCCGCCAAGAACGATAACTGTATCGATTTTCGAATAATCAATCAAAGTGTCTTTTTCGGCTGTATCGGAATAATCAATAGTTACTTTAATGTTGTTTTTTCCAAGAAATTCTTCAATTATCGGAAGAGCTCCGTTAAATGTCTTGCGTGTGTTTACATATATCCCAACGTTTTTCATAAATCCCTCACGTTATGTATAGTCTGTTTTAATTATTATACCAAAAAAAGCCACCATCTCATAGATATATTTATAAATTACTCCAAGCATTATCAACAAGAAGCTTTATATCTTTTTGAAAATCCTCAATTTCATTTCTTGTTAAATATAGTAAATATTCAATATTCCCGTTTGGTCCTTTTATCGGTGAAAAACTTAATGCTTTAATATTAAGCTTATTGCTTTTAGCATAACCAATCACATTCTTAATTACTTCAATATGTGTGCTCTTTTCTCTAACGACCCCTTTTTTGCCGACTTTATCTCTTCCCGCTTCAAACTGTGGTTTTATAAGACATACAATATCACCATCTTTTTTTAAAATATTTATTACAGCAGGAAAAATAAGCTTTAGAGAAATAAAAGAAACATCAATAGTAACAAAATCTATCTTTTCATTAAAACTATCAGTTTTTAAAAACCTGGCATTAAGCCGTTCTAAAACTTCGACTCTGTTATCGTTTCTAAGTTTCCAATCCAACTGCCCATATCCTGTGTCTACGGCATACACTTTTTTCGCCTCGTTTTTTAAAAGGCAATCAGTGAATCCGCCTGTTGAAGCTCCAATATCTGCTGCAATCAATCCATTTACTGAAATACTAAATTCTGATAATGCTTTTTTAAGCTTATATCCGCCACGGCTTACAAACTCTTTTTCGAAGTTCTTAACTTCAATATTCAACTCACTAGAAACATAAGTCGAAGATTTTATAATCTTTTCGTTAGCAACATAAACACAGCCTGCCATGACCATCTTCTTGGCTTCTTCTCTGCTTTTTGCATGCCCTTTTTCTACAAGCAATATATCAACTCTCTGCTTATTAATTTTCATACTCTAAAACCTTCTTTATAAGCTCTTTCGAAGTTAAATTGATCTCTTCATTCAATAGATTAACTTTCCCATGAGTTATAAACCTGTCAGGAACACCCATTTTATATACATGTTTATTTATGTTTTTATCAGAAAAATATCCTTCAACAAGGCTTCCCAAGCCTCCGATTACAGAATTATCTTCAATAACAATGATTTTTTCAGCATGTTTTGCTATTTTATTAAGAGCTTTATTATCCAATGGTTTTATACATCTTGCATTATATAGACCAAACGGTCTATCAACGCTTTTAAAAGCTTCCACTGCTGTCTTAACATGCACACCGCATGCAATAACGGTTACTTTTTTTACACTTTCAATCTCTTCCCACTCTAAAATATTCTTTATGTCATTATTGTAATCTCTGCTAAAATATCCTCTAGGATATCTTATCACTACCGGCTTTTTAAGATCCACAGCAAACTCAACCATTAATTCAAGCTCTTTTTCGGTGCTTGGCGATAATATCGTTAAATTAGGGATATGTGATAAATATGAAATATCATAAACTCCATGATGCGTTTCCCCGTCATCCCCTACAAGGCCTGCTCTATCCAGTGCAAAAATTACAGGCAGATTTTGAATGCATACATCATGCAAAACCTGATCGTATGCTCTTTGTAAAAAACTTGAGTAAACTGCAAAAACCGGCGTGTATCCACTTGCGGCTAATCCAGCACACATCGTCACTCCGTGTTGTTCTGCTATCCCGACGTCATAAAACCTATTTGGAAACTCCGATTTAAATCCATCCAGACCCGTTCCTTTCGGCATCGCCGCACAAACTGCAACTATCTTTTTATTTTCTTTAGCAAGTTCAGTAAGTTTTGATCCAAATACTTGTGAGTTCGTAAGCAGTGATGTTTTTTTTGCGCCGTTTGCTGAAATGCCATGATATCTTTCCGGGTCTTTTTCAGCTGGTTTATATCCTTTTCCTTTTGTTGTGTGAATATGCACAAGCACAGGTTTATCTGCCCTTTTTGCTTTTTCAAGTGCTCTAATTGTTTTAGATATGTCATGACCGTCTACGACTCCGATATACGTAAAACCAAGCTCTTCAAAAAGCACACCTTTTACAAAAAGGTATTTGATACGCTTTTTAAGCCCGTCAACTCTGCGGTATAAAAACTTTCCTATACCCGGTATCTTCTTTAAACTCAAAGCAACTTCTTTTTTTAATTTAATATATCCTGCTGTTGCACGAAGCCCTCCAAAATATGAATGCATTGCGCCAACATTTTCTGCTATTGACATTGCATTATCGTTAAGAACTATAATAAATTTCTTTTTTGCATGGCCGGCATCGTTTAATGCTTCATATGCCATTCCACCAGTTAAAGCACCATCTCCGATTATCGAAACAACAGAATAATCATCTTCTTCTAAATCCCTTGCTCTAACCATCCCTAATCCAGCCGATATTGATGTACTGCAATGACCAGCAGCAAAAACATCATGACAACTTTCATGCGGCTTTAAAAAACCGCTTAAACCGCCGTATTGACGAAGTGAAGAAAATAGATGTTTTCTACCTGTTAAAATTTTATGGGCATATGCTTGATGCCCAACATCATATATTAACTTGTCCTTTGGAGAATCAAAAACATAGTGTAAAGCAAGAGTTAACTCTACAACCCCTAAACTGGATGCTAAATGTCCTCCAGTTTTTACGACACTGTTTATAATAAACTTTCTAATCTCTAATGCTACATCTTTAAGTTCATTTATATTTAATTTTTTTATATCTTTTGGGTCATTTATGCTGTCTAAATATTTTGTCATTAGTATCCCTTTTTTAAAAATGTTTTAAGGTTAATCGATATTCACTCGGGTTTAATACTTTCTTTCTTCTTAAAAAATGTGATAATTGTACCGATTAATGAGACTATTCCTTTATTGTTTCTCATAGCATACCCCTTGCCTATTGCTTTTCCAGCAACAGTAGTTGCTGCAATAATACTTGAAAGTAAAATTGCAACTATGCTTTCAGAAATCGAAGCTCCAGAAACTATTATCTTTGTTGCAATCGCTGCTCCTGCGGCTCCGCTTACTATGCCGCAAATATCTCCTATAACATCATTACAAAAATTAGAAACAACATCAGCATTTTTAAGGAGTTCTAAACATACTTTAGCGTTTCTCACTTTTTTTGCTGCCATCGCAATAAACGGTTTATGTTCACATGTTGCAAAAGCAACTCCGACTAAATCCGATATAACACCTAATGCTACTATTAAAATCAAAATTAAAAAGGCCGCAAAAAGCGACAGGCTTTGTGTAAAAAATTCTGCAACCACACTAAAAGCGGCAGCTAAAATAAATGAAATAAAAAAAATCTTTATTGCCCAATTTCTAATATGCTTAATCTTTTTATTTGAATTTGACAATAGAAAACCCTTCCCATCAATAAAAATATTTTTCGGTGGTGATACGTTGGGTAAACCTTGCAGCTTAGGTCCGGTAGGATTTCCCAACACGATACTCCACGTCGCCGAAGGAGCGGTTTCCCATTAAATCATGCTACGCAATGTTACCATAAACGTGACCGGATTACCATTTAGACCACACTATAATCCCCAACATACCGCAAAAAGCAGTCTAGGAGCTTTCCTCTACAGCACAAACACATTTTCTATCCTCTTTTGCAGCAATAGGTTTCAATAGGCGATCATCATTTTAATGCCAGGCCTTAGACAAAAAAACATGTGTTCCTATATCCACCTAGTCCACTCAAGGCAAGCTACTCTGTACATAGCATTTCGCCACATTACAGGTTTAACACCAAGCAGTAGTTTTCGAAAGAAAACCACCCACTTGGGCCTCCACGGAAGCTGGGTCAACGCCTGCATGCCTTTGCAGATCGCCCTTCAACCTTAACCCCCAGCATCAACACCCGACTGGGCGTCAGCTGCCAACACCAGAGACTTCATCGATGTGCTCTTTTACGGATTTTTAGCCCCGTCTTCAAAAATATGCGTACCGACTAGAATACTGCACCACCGAAATGAATTATAATATATTTAGTATATCATATCAAGTATATTTAAAATTCGTTAAAAATTGTTTACATCTTAATTATTTCTATAAATACCATATTTTATTAAACAAAAAGGCATTAGTATATGCCCTTTTATCGTGATTTTATTTATTTGTAGCGGCACTTTTAGGTTTTGTAGCTTCCGGCGGCTTTTCTTTCTTTTTACTAAGTCCGAATTCATCTAAAATCTTTGCCTTTATCTCTTCTGCTATATCAGGATTTTCTATCAAAAACTTTCTTGCATTATCTCTTCCTTGTCCGATTCTCTCGTTATTATAAGAGAACCAAGACCCGGCTTTTTCTATAGCACCCATCTGAACACCTAAAGCTACAATACTGCTCTGTTCTGATATGCCTTTACCATATATGATGTCAAACTCCGCTAATTTAAACGGAGGTGCAACTTTATTTTTAACAACTTTAATTTTTGTCCTGTTTCCAATCATCTCTGTTCCGTTTTTCAGAGTTTCTACTCTTCTGACATCTAATCTTACTGAAGAATAAAACTTCAATGCTCTTCCTCCAGGCGTTGTCTCCGGGCTCCCAAACATAACTCCGACTTTTTCCCTAAGCTGATTTATAAAGACTGCAACCGTGTTGGACTTGCTTAAAATGCCTGCTAATTTTCTTAAGGCTTGAGACATCAATCTTGCTTGCAGAGCAATATGAGAATCTCCCATTTCGCCGTCTATCTCTGCTTTTGGAACAAGTGCAGCTACTGAGTCGATTACAACAATATCAATCGCTCCGCTTCTAATAAGCGTTTCAGTAATCTCTAATGCCTGCTCCCCTGTATCTGGCTGCGAAACATATAAATTATCAATATCGACACCAAGATTTCTAGCATACGTTGGGTCTAATGCGTGCTCTGCATCGATAAATGCCGCCGCTCCGCCCAATTTTTGTGCAGAAGCAATCATATGAAGCGCAACAGTCGTTTTGCCAGAAGATTCTGGTCCGTAAACTTCTATAACACGTCCTTTAGGCACGCCGCCGACTCCAAGAGCAATATCAAGTTCTAAGCATCCTGTCGGTATTACAGAAACAGCAATACCTTCCTCTTCGCCCAATTTCATAATTGCACCTTTACCAAACTGCTTTTCTATTTGAGCAAGTGCAAGTTCTAACGCCTTATTTTTTTGATCTGTCATATCATTACTCCTCTAATTCTATTAGTAAACAGCATATTAACTCAAAACACTATTGATGCGAACATCTGTTTTTATAGTATCATATGTTCGCATTTTATACAAGCATTATTTTATAATTTTTTTATATTATTTAAATATCTTTAAAATCCAAGACACTCTTATTTTTCATAATATAGTCGATGCTTGACCATATCGCAAAAATAACACTGATGTATATTAAGACATCCCCAGCATATTTTAAAATTCCAGGCAGCATATCCTCTATTAATAAAAAACAAATACCGCCAAGCTGAAACACTGTCTTAACCTTGCCAAGACTTCCAGCCGCAAGAATCGTACCTTTTGATGCTGCAACAAGTCTAAAGCTGCTGATAATAAATTCTCTTCCAATTAGAATAATCGCCAAAACAGGATGAATCTTGCCAATAGAAACAAGCATTATAACACCAGCACTAACAAGCAGCTTATCTGCCATAGGATCCATAAGCTTTCCAAAATCAGTTACTAAATTATATTTTCTTGCAATCACACCATCCAAAAAATCTGTTACTGATGCAATAAGAAAAACTATTAGCGCATATACGTATTGGTATGGAATTTGTAAATAAAAAAACATGATAAAAACAGGAACGAGCAAAATCCTTATAAGTGTTAATATGTTAGCTATATTCATTCTTCCCTCCGAATAGAAACCTTAAAAAACATTTTTCTATTATCTCGCCTCTCCCATTAAATCATGGTACTCGGCTTTATTAATTACGACATCATAAAACGATCCTATCTCTAATTGACTTTTTGATGCAACATAAATTTTCCCGTCCGACTCAGGTGCAATCTCAAAGGATCTGCCTAAATACATAAAAATATCTTCATCATATTCATCGATTAAAACAGAATAGGTTTTTGAAACCCTCTCTTGGTTTTTTTTATAAGATATCTCTTTTTGGATATCCATTATTTCTTTATGTCTTGTTCCTTTTTCCTCTTCGCTTACCGTTTCATCAAACTCATATGCCTTGGTATCTTCTTCTTTAGAAAATTTAAAAACACCCAATCTATCGAACCTAGCTTTTATAACGCTTTTTTTCAATATTTCAAAATCCTCTTGATCTTCACTTGGGAATCCAACCATTAATGTTGTCCTTAAAATCATTTCAGGATAATTGGATCTAATTTTTTTTATAAGCCCCATAACCGATTCAAAAGTATTTTGTCTGTTCATCATCTTTAAGACTCTGTTGGAAAAATGCTGGATAGGCATATCAATATAATTACAGATATTCGGCGTTTTATAAATAACATCTAAAACTTCATCAGTTATGCCTTCCGGGTAAGAATATAATACTCTTAACCATTTTACACCATTTACATCTGAAACTTTTTTTAAAAGCTCGGCTAAGCACGCCTTTCCATATATATCCCTTCCATATTTCGTTGTATCTTGTGCGATTAACGTAATTTCTTTTACACCAATACTCACCAGATATTCAGCTTCTTCCAAAACGCTTTCATAGCTTCTGCTTCTAAAATCCCCGCGTATAAATGGAATTGCACAATAACTGCATCGGTTATTACATCCTTCTGCGATCTTAATATATGCAGAATGCGGGTTAGTGGTGAGCACTCTGTCTTGCGGTGTATAGTCGATTGATGCATCATCAAAAAACATTTTTCGCTCACCATTATAAGCCGCCGTAACCGCTTGCACTATTTTATGATAGTTTTCTGTACCAAGGAAAACATCCGCTTCAGGAAGGTCTTTAAAAAGCAACTCTTTATATCTTTTTGAAAGGCATCCGGTAACAACAATTCCTCTTACACCAGTTTTCTTTTTATATTCAGACATCTCAAAAATAGTGTCAATAGATTCTTTTTTTGCATCATTAATGAAACCACATGTGTTTATTATAATGACTTGTGCATCTTGTGGTTTTTGTACAAAATTAAAGCCTTCTCTGCTTAAAATACCCATCATCATCTCTGTATCAACTGTGTTTTTAGCACAGCCCAAAGAGACAATTCCGATTTTTATATCATTCATTATTTATTCTTCTTCCTTAAACATTTCTCTGAATTGTTCCCAGCTTATCAAAACCTGTCTTGGTTTTGGTCCTTCACTTTTAGAAACAATATTCATAAGCTCCATTTCATCGATAAGCCTTGCAGCCCTAGCGTACCCCACTCTTAATCTTCTTTGGAGCATGGAAATAGATGCTTGTTCATATTCTAATACAATCTCAATAGCTCTTTTTAAATACTCGTCTTTCTTATTGCTTGATCCTTTATTTGATCCTGTGTTTCCTTTTTTTATATTATCAATTACTTCTTCGTCATATCTATTTGATCTATCACTTTTTAAAAATCCTGCTACAGCATTAACTTCGCTGTGCGTTATAAAACATCCTTGAACTCTTATTGGCTGGTCTCTGCCTGTTGGGTAATATAACATATCGCCCTTGCCGAGCAATTTTTCTGCCCCGCCCATATCTAATATTGTTCTAGAATCAGTATGCGATGAAACAGCAAAAGCAATTCTTGATGGTATGTTTGCTTTTATTGTCCCGGTAATAACATCAACAGAAGGTCTTTGTGTTGCTATAACAAGATGAATACCGCATGCTCTGCCAAGTTGTGCAATCCTGCATATCGCATCTTCAATTTCTCTTGCCGAAAACATCATCAAGTCTGCTAGTTCATCAATAACAACTAAAATTTGCGGAATTTTATCACTGCCGTCTTTAAAAGCTTTTTCGTTATATCCATCAATGTCCCTCATGCCGGATGCTGCAAAAACCTTATATCGTCTTTGCATCTCTACAACAGCCCAATTAACGGCACTTGCTGCTTTTCTAGGATCAGTAACAACAGGCACTAACAGATGTGGTATGTCATTAAACACACTGAGTTCTACTACTTTCGGGTCTATTAAAATCATTCGTACGTCTTCGGGTGTTGCATTATATAAAACACTCATAATAATGCCGTTTATACATACAGATTTACCAGATCCGGTTGCTCCAGCGACCAATAAATGCGGCATTTTTGAAATATCAGCATAAATCTTTTTGCCTGCAATATCCTTGCCTAGCGCAAAAGAAATATATGAATCTGTATTACGGTATTCTGCTGTATCAATAAGTTCTTTTAAATATACCATAGCAACTTCGTTGTTCGGCACTTCAATGCCTATCGCTGCTCTGCCCGGTATTGGTGCTTCTATTCTTATGCTTTGAGCTGCTAGGTTTAATGCAATATCATCTGAAAGGCTGACTATTCTAGAAACTCTGACTCCCGGGGCTGGCGCTACTTCAAATCTTGTTACAACAGGTCCTCTACATATATTTACAACTTTTGCATCAAGATTAAAGCTTTTAAGCGTGTCCTCTAAAGTTTGTGCTTGAGCACGCAGCATAGCTTCTCCGCCTGTTCTGCCTCTTTTAGATGGTGCATTTTTTAAAAGTGCATATGGCGGTTTAACATACGGTTCCGGCTCTTGCTCTTCTTTGTTATAATCTTCAATCTCTATATCAATCGCATCATCAGAAGAATTGATGCTGTCAACAATTTTTATATCATCTCTTTTGGTTCCATTTTCAAAAAATTCATCTTCATTTATCTTATTCGGCATAACAATCGGATTTTTGCCGTCATCTTTAATTCCATATCTATTGTTTCTTCCTAGCCCGTCCATCTCACCGTTAGATGAAACTTTTGCATCATCTCCATCAAATACAAAAAGCTCTTCTCTGCTGTTCTTAGCTCTTTTAGGTCTGTCAGCCATTTTTTCTTTAAGATTTTTATTTATGCTTTTTCCTGCAACAGCTAAGTTTAACGTCATCGCCTTAACAGAAAAGTTTGTTATTATCATAAGGCAAACTAAAAGTGCCATTATGAATATTAAATAACATGCAGTTTTACCCATGTAGTGATTAACAGGATAAGATAGCAAAGCCCCGAAAACTCCTCCTCCAAAACTATCTATAGAAGCCGCATTGTATGAATTTTTAACAAATGTAATAAAGTTAACGTTTAAATCAAGAGATTTAAATGAAATCGTATGGATTAATGAGAGCAGCGAAATAATCCCAATTGTATAAGCACTTTTAGGGTTTTTAACCTCTTTAGTCTCTATATCCGCAATAAGCAAAATTCCAACGATAAAAAGCAACACCGGCAGAGCGTATGCAAAAACTCCAACAAGCCCCATAATAAGACCACGTAGAATTTCACCAACCATACCCATACCTTTTGAATAAAAGACAAAACCTAAAAATATGGCTAAGCCTATTAATATTACTCCGATAAACTCATTCGATATTGAACTTAGTTTTGTGTTTGCTTTTTTCTTAGTAGCAGATTTCTTTGATGTCGGTTTTCTTCTTGTATAACTGCGTTTTTTTGACCCCGATTTTTTTGTTGGCATATTCTTTTAACACCTCATTGTTTTTTATCTCTTTTATATAATTCAGCCTTATTTTATTATACATTTTATCTTTAAACAGTACAAAATAATTTTAGATTATTCCACCAATCTATGATATAATACCCAGCAGTTTATATCAACAAGTTTTATCAGTTTAAATTGGTAATCTTTTGTGAACAATTATGGAGATTTCATGATAAAAAAATTCCTAAAAGGAAAAAACACAAACATAATTCTATTTATAATTATTACTGCGATAGTAAGTCTGGCAACCGGACTTTCTAACACAGTTTTTTCTAACTATTTTAAGGATGCTTATGACGTCACAGCTTATCAAAGAGGTTTGCTAGAATTCCCAAGAGAACTTCCCGGCCTGCTTTGTCTACTTGTAATCGGCTTCGGCTCTTTTTTGGGTGATATCAGACTTGCGATAATCGCCCAGGTTTTCTCTTTTTTAGGGATAATGGCACTCGGTCTTTTAACTCCGACTTTTACTATAATGAGCATTTACCTTTTTGTAAACTCTATGGGAATGCATATGTATATGCCGCTTAAAGATTCTATAGGTATTTCGCTGGTTAACGATAAAAGCAAAGTAGGGAAAAGATTAGGCCAATACGGCGGCGTTAGAACTGCTTTTAGGATGGTTGCAGGTCTTATTGTGTTTTTTGGGTTTAGATTCGGTTTCTTTTCATTCACATCACAAATAAAATGGGTATTCGTTATCTCAGGTTTGTTTTCTCTTATAGGGTTGTTTCTTTTTGTTCTTTTAAACAAACGAGTCGGAGCAAAAGTACAATCTCATAAAAAAATCAAACTAGTATTCGATAAGGATTATAAATTTTATTATATCTTAGCAGTGCTCTTTGGTGCACAAAAACAGATTATAATCGTTTTTGGTCCTTG
>Ga0233437_1006762_pt1 | contig 11517 bp, 10 predicted proteins | sample SI_122_August201_FD_182714 | JGI IMG/M metagenome (GOLD analysis project Ga0233437, IMG submission 182714) | Seawater microbial communities from Saanich Inlet, British Columbia, Canada - SI_122_August2016_200_MG | ecosystem: Environmental > Aquatic > Marine > Inlet | place: Canada: British... | reverse complement strand
CTGGAAGTGGCTGCAAAGCTGCAGCAGCTCAAGCGGTCCCTGGCATCAGGCGCGGGCATTCTCAATATCAGGTCCCTGATCGGCAGCCCGCTCATTGAAAACCTCAACTCGCAACTCCTCGACGCCGAGGTCGAGCTCTCCCGCTTGAGCAAGGTCTATAAGCCCAAACACCCCAAGATCGTACAAATTAAAACCAAGATCGAAAAGACCCGGAAAAAGCTGACCCAGGAAGTCGGAAAAGAGATCAAAAGCCTCGAAGCGGAGCAGGCGGTCCTGCTGGCGAGAGAAAAGGCCATGGGGAAAACCATCGCCGATTTCGATCAGGAGGCGCTCAGCACCAACCGAAAGGAACTCAAATACTCCATCCTCCAAAGGAGCGTCACGACCAACCAGAAACTATACGATACGCTCCTGAGCAAGGTGGAAGAATCCAATGTGGTGAAAGATGCCGACGTAAGCAATATCCGGATCGTCGAAAGAGCGGTACTGCCCCTTTCGCCCGTCAAACCCAAGAAGAAGCTGAATCTGGCCCTCAGCATCATCTTCGGCCTCATGACCGGCGTGGGACTGGCCTTTCTCCTGGAATACATGGACCGGTCGCTCCGCACCGAAGAAGATGTGCAACGGTATATGGATTTGCCGGTCCTTTCGGTGGTGCCGGAAGCGGATAAGGCGAAAAGCAAGGCTTATGGGGCGTAGGACGGAAGACAGAGGACGGAAGACAGAGGACGGAAGACAGAGGACGGAAGACAGAGGACGGAAGACAGAGGACGGAAGACAGAGGACGGAAGACAGAAGTTATGAAATCAAAAGCCAAAGCACAAAAACGCAAAGCCCGCCGCACTTCCATGGCGTTCCTGGAGAATTATCCAGCGAACTCCCGGTTTGCGGAGGCGTTCCGCACCCTGCGGACCAATATCCAGTTTTCATTCCTTGACAAGGAATTCCGTGTCATCCTCGTCACCAGCGCCGGGCAGGCGGAGGGGAAGACCACTGTTACCATGAACCTGGCCCATACCATGGCCAAAGCGGGAAAGTCCGTCCTCATGATGGACGCCGACCTCCGAAAACCCTCCCTCAGCGATCTCGCCGGCACTCACAAATCCCTGGGGCTCACCGGTCTTATGTCGGAGCTCTTCGACACGGGCGTGGGGGAAGGACGGCTGGGTGAATTGGGGGTAAGCGACCTTATCCGGCTTCTCACACTCCAGAAAAAGAGCGGACGTCTTCACTTGGATGCCGGCAACGAAAGCGTGGAGATCCGGTTTGCCAAAGGCGGTATAAAGGGCGTCAACTGGCTGACCCGGCCGGATGAAAAAAAACTGGCGGCCATTCTCGGCAAGGGAGGCCTCATTACAAGGGAGCAGGCCACACAGGCCATCATGCGGCAGAAGGATACGGGCCAGAAGCTGGGTTTCATCATCATCAATATGGGGATGCTCACGGAGGACAAACTGAAAGGGCCACTGACCATCCATATGATAGAGGGACTCCGCGCTGCCCTGCAAATGAAGAGCGGGAAATTCCGTTTTGAAGAATTCCAGGAAACCGATTCAGACCACGCATCTTTTGATCCGGTTGATTTTGCTCAAATCTACACCCGGGCGCTCATCGGAAATGAAGAAATCCCATTCCTGCAAAAGGGAATAGAGCAAGCGATTGTCAAAACCAACACCGACAATCTCTTTCTCCTGCCCGCCGGCAGGATTGCGCCCAACCCCTCGGAAGTCATGGGATCCAATCGCATGTCTTTTCTGATTGGGCGACTCAAGGATAGATTTGATCGCGTGATCATCGACACCCCTCCCATTCTGCCCGCGAGCGATGCCCTTGTTCTAACCCCCCGGACCGACGGAGTGGTCCTGGTGGTCAAGGCGGGACTCATGAACCGGGAACTGGTAAAAAACACCGTCGAGCAGCTCAAACTGGCCCAGGCCAACCTGCTGGGTATCGTTCTCAACCGGGTCGATCTCAAGAGGGAAGGATACTACAAATACTATCATAAGTATTACTCTAAGTATTATGGGGAAAGCGCATAAAAAGATGAACGTCGAACATCGAACGTCCAACATCGAACGTCGAATAAGGAATAAAAAGAACAATTTAAAATGAAGAAACATGCTTATGACCTGGAAGAACGGTTGCTTGAGTATTCGGTGAGAATTATCAAGGCTGTTGAGCAGCTTCCAAATACCAGAACCGGCAGCCATGTTGCGGGCCAATTGTTAAGATCGGGAACATCACCCTATCCAAACCATGGTGAGGCGCAGGCGGCAGAGTCCCCCAAAGACTTTGTCCATAAGCTTCGTATTTCGTTAAAGGAACTCAGGGAAACCCAGAGGTGGCTGAAACTCATTCAGCGTGTTCCCCTCATCAAGAAACCTGAGCTGTTAGATGATATTTTAATGGAAACAGAAGAATTAATCAGGATTTTCGTTACAAGCATAAAAACAGCTGAAAAGAAACAGAAATAGCTTCTGAATTTTTGTTTTTCATTCGATGTTGGACGTTCGATGTTCGATGTTGGACGTTCATCTTTTAAATGTAACCCAAGGGGCGGAGCTATATCCGGAACCTGTATGATTCCACCCAACAATCCGAAACCCGAAATCCGAAATCCGCAATCCCGCTTCGCTCTCTGCGCCCTCATCCTCCTCCTCTCCGCCTTCGCCATGGTCCACCTCTCCCTCCGCCTCATGGGTCAGGCCCACTATCACAGTTCGAGAGACGAATTGCGGAACGGTTACTTCGGTCTGGCCCGGGTCCAGCTTGAGAAAGCGGAACAGGAACAGCCGGACGACCACGAGGTCCACAAAGCCCTGGGCCGGGTCTATTTCGAGCTGGGAGCTTTGAACCCGAATCCCCGGGGCGCATCCGGTCTGGCCCGGAAATCGCGGGAGTCCTACGGGGAGGCTGCGGCGATTAACCCCCTGGATGCCCAGGCGGCCTACGGGATTGCCAGAGCGGAGGTCCGGCTGGAGGAACTTTACCGGTATCTCCACCCCGAAAACAAAGATACCCCCCATAACCCGGCCGCTTATTTTGAAGAAGCGATTCGTCTGCGGCCCAACGGCATACTTTACCGTTACGCCAACGCCCGCTATCTTCACCGGAAAGGCCGTAACAATGAACTGATTTCCGCCATCCGCGAGCTGGCGCGCATCTACCCGCCGTCCTACTATCCTCTCAGGAAAGAACCCTTCTGGTCTCCAACCATCAGGGAAGCTTGCAGGGAAGGGCTGGAAGCGGCTGTAAATGAAAAGATCTCACTCCGGTCCGCCCTCATGGCTCTCTCGTCCATGGCGGCCGGGGAGCAGCAATGGCCCGCGGCCATTCTCCGGTACAAAGAGGCGCTCCGCTACAAGGCCTTTGACAACAAGCCTGGAAACTACATCCATCTCGGGAGTCTCTACCTGAAAAACGGGCAATTTGAAGAGGCCCGCACCTGTTTTTTTCGCGCCCTCAACATGAGCCGGACAAGAGACAAAGAGATGGCGCGGCTCTACCACCTGTACCGGAAACAGAAACAATCCGAGCGGTTTGAGAAATTCTATCGGGATGCCGACCGCACCCTCATACTCCCCGCGGGAACGGAGATACTTCTGGCCCGCACCCTCATGGACCTGAAGCAGTACACCCAGGCACAGCGCATCCTGACGGAACGGGTCCAAAAAAGACCCGACGCCGAAAGCTATTATTGGCTCGCCCGCATCGCCCAGGCGGAAAAAGACTGGGACAGTATGGAACTGGCCATCCAGAAAGCCACGGTGCTGGAGCCGGAAAACAGCGGGTATCATCGCCTCTTTTCGCAGGTGCTTAAACGGAAGAAGAAGTTTAAGAGGGCGGCTAAGGAAGCGGGACTGGCTAGGAAGTTTAAAAAGTGATTTTATCCAACAATCCCAAATCCCAAATCGTCATGCGCCATGCGCTTCGCGCTTCGCTCTTCGCCCTCCTCATCTTCACCCCGCTAGCCCGCGGTTCGGTCCAGGGCTGGGCCATCACCATCATCGAAATGATCACCCTGTTGGCCCTCACCCTCTTTCTGTTAGAAAAGTGCATGATATGGGAATGGAAATGGATCAAGACCCCGCTCGACAAACCGATCATCGCCCTGATCATCCTGTCCATTGCGGCCATTATTTTCTCTCTCCACAAGCAAACCAGCATCCGGTCCTTCACGCTCTTTTCAGCTTATCTGGTGATCTTCTACCTGATCGTCAACACCGTACGAACAAGGTCGCAGTTCCGTCAATTGATCTATGTGATCATCTCCGTTGCCGTCTTCCTCGCCCTCTTCGGCCTGTTCAAGAACTTCGGCGCCAACCCTTTCCCCTGGTGGGATTATGTGGAACTCAACTACGGGGACCGCCTCATGAGCACCTTCGGCTGCCCCAATCACCTGGCGGGATACATGGAGATGAGCCTGCCGCTGCTCCTCTCCCTTTTCCTGCTCGGTTTCAGGCCCGGAATTACCTTCATTCTCGGCTATTTGACCCTGCTGCTCCTAGTCGCCCTGATGCTTTCTCTCTCCCGGGGCGGCTGGATCAGCACGCTCATGAGCCTCGCTTTCATGGCCGTCGCGCTCTTGAGCAGTCGTCATTTCGTCCGCAAGAAACTGCTCATTATCCTCATTGCCGGGTCCCTGCTTCTGGCCCTGATCGCCCTGGTGAGTACCCCGGTGGTGGAGCGGGTGAAAACCGCCATGGAAATGGAGGAAGAAGCCAGTTTTTATTCCCGGGTGATCGCCTGGGGCGGTGTCATGGAGATGATATCCGATTATCCCCTGGTGGGGATCGGCCCCGGAACTTTCAAGACCGTCTTTACCCAGTACCAACCCCCGGGTCTGAGAGCCCATTTCACCATGGCCCACAACGACTACCTCCATTTCATATCGGAAACCGGTCTCCTGCTCATCCCCGTCATCATCTGGATGATCATCGCCCTTTACCGAAAAGGCTTCAAGAAGCTCAAGAACCCGAGCCGCCTCGTGCGCGCAACCACCCTCGGAGCCATGACCGGGATTACGGCTATTCTGTTTCACAGCATCACCGACTTCAACCTGCACATCCCGGCCAATGCGATTTTGTTTACCGTTCTTGCCGCTCTTGTGGTGGCGCCGCTGCCGGTTAAAGATGAACGGATAACAGATAACAGATGAACGGATAACAGACGAACGTCGAACATCGAACGCTCAACATCGAACATCGAATATGGAATAAAAAGAACAATTAAGGCGGGATACCCGCAAACCAAAGATGAAGTTGTTATGGGAGTTATCAGTTATCAGTTGTCAGAACTGGCGGTTATTTTGAAAGCAGAAGGCATCGAACGCCATTGAAAAGGTTCCTTCAGAGAATTGAGAATAAATTATTACCAACAGGCTTTTGCTGACAACTGACAACTGGCAACTAATAACTGATTCCATTTTCAACATTCGTCATTTTCATTCGACGTTGGACGTTCGATGTTCGATGTTGGACGTTCATCTTCTACTCGTTCGATGTTGGACGTTCGTCTTTTCTTATGGGAGGCTCAAATGGACTATAGTGAACAACGGCAATTCCACCGCTATTCCCCCCCGGAAGGCGCCATTGCGACCCTCAAACCTTTTGCCGAGTTCGGGAAGATCAACAACATCAGCAAGGGAGGGCTGGCGTTTGATTTTTTATCCTTTTCAAATGATTGTAATTCAAGTCCTGAAATCGGGCAGAAAAGGAAGTTGGACATCTTCATCCCCAAGCGTGGCGGCCGGCCGGTAACACTCCCTTGCAGAGTCATCCGGATGGAGAACAAATTATTGGGTTCCTACGCCCACTCCGTTATTCCCAAAAAACGGTGCGGGGTGCAGTTCACGGACTTCGAGCGGGATACCGAGGCTGCGTTGGAATCGTTCTTAGTTCAATGTCGAAAGAACGAGGGAAAAGAAGAACGGATAACTGATGAACGTCCAACATCGAACGTTCAACATCGAATATTGAATATTAAAAGCATTTTCCGTACCTTATCCCTTGGCTTTCTTCCACAAGAAATATGCGGATCACTCTGTGTTATCAGGTAGCAGTAACAGTTGTCAGTTATCAGTAAAAATATACCCATATTAGCTCAAAGCTCAAAGGTGAAAGGTGAAAGTAATGAGCACTTCCCTTTGACCTTCCACCTTCCACCTTCCACCTTTCAGCTATAATGAACCTATAAACGGAGTTCCCATACCATGCCCAACCAGAATCATTCAAATGGATCATCGTTTTCCAAAAAGCATCATGAGATCATACTGAACACCATGACCGAGGGAATTCTGGAGCTTACCCATGAAGGCGCGATCACCTATGCCAACCCTGCCGCGGTTTCCATCATCGGCATCTCCGAAGACGAATTGTCGGGAGCAGATTTCGCCGATCTTTTTTCCGGTATGGACCGCCGGAGGATTCAGAAACAGTTGGAAGAGATGGATGATAAACGGCAACCCATTAAGGAGACCTGCCGAATATCCCCCAATGACAAACACGTCTCACTCAACCTCATGCTGGTTGGGGAAAATGAGCACAGATACCCGATTGTCATATTGAATGATGTGAGCGAGCAACAGCAGATGGAAGCGCAGTTACAGCGGGCGGAAAGGATGGAAGCCATCGGAACGCTGGCCGGCGGCGTGGCGCATGACCTCAATAATATCCTTTCCGGCCTGGTGAGTTACCCGGAATTGCTGCTGTTGCAACTCCCCGAAGACAACCCCTTAAGAAAACCGATTCAAACCATACAAAAAGCGGGGGAAAAGGCGGCCGCGGTTGTTCAGGACCTGCTGACATTGGCGCGGAGAGGCGTTGTTGTTTCCGGAGTGGTGAATCTAAACGATGTGATCACTGAATATTTAAGAAGCCCCGAGTGTAAAAAACTGCAAATATATCACCCGGGGGTTGATTTAGAGACCCGTTTCGCAGCGGACGCGCTTAACATTTCCGGATCATCGACGCACCTCTCCAAAACCGTCATGAACCTGATTTCAAACGCCGCCGAGGCCATGCCTTCAGGGGGGCGGATTATCGTTTCTACGGAGAACCGATACATCGACAGACCCATCAGAGGCTATGACAATGTCCAGGAGGGTGATTACCTGGTCCTCACGGTTACCGATACGGGAATGGGTATTTCGCCGGATGACATAAAGAAAATATTTGAACCTTTCTATACCAAAAAGAAAATGGGAAGAAGCGGAACGGGCCTGGGTATGACGGTGGTATGGGGAACGGTGAAGGACCATAACGGGTATATCGATGTCCAAAGCACTGAAGGAGAGGGAACCACTTTCACGCTCTACTTCCCCGTCACCCGTGAAAAACCGCCTGAAGATAAATCCTGCCCGTCCATTACATCTTATAACGGCAACGGGGAATCCATTTTGATTGTGGATGATGTTTCGGAGCAACGGGAAATCGCATCCGGTATGCTGGAGATGCTGGGCTATTCAACCAAATCGGTTTCAAGCGGGGAGGATGCTGTAGCGTATTTAAAAACCCACAAGGCCGATCTGCTGGTCCTGGATATGATTATGGACCCCGGCATGGATGGGCTCGATACCTACAAAAAGATCCTGGAAGTGCATCCCGGCCAGAAAGCGGTCATTGCCAGTGGGTTTTCCGAAACGGACCGCGCCAGGGAGGTTAAGCGCCTGGGTGCGGGTGAATATGTGAAAAAACCGTTTTTACTGGAGAAGATCGGGCTTGCGGTGAAGAGCGAGCTGAAGAAAAGACGAACGAGGAAAAGACGAACGTCCAACATCGAACGATGAAAAGATGAACATCGAACATCGAACATCGAACGCCCAACGTCGAATGAAATGATGAACGTTGAATTATGAAGGGTTGTTTCGCCTTTTAAATTGTTCTTTTTATTCCATATTCGATGTTCGATGTTGGGCGTTCGATGTTCGATGTTCATCTTTTCACCGTTCATCTTCTCCAACCCCGAACCCAAGGAGCCACAAAATGCCTAAATCATTCACCTCCCAATGGTTCCGGATCATTTTCCTCACATGTGTGCTGATTCCTTTAACATCATCCCAGGCATTTTCCAGCGATGATCCCATCGGTGTGCTCTCTGATTTTTCGGGAGATGTTATCATCAAAAGCAGGGGTTCATGGGGCGTTCAACCCCGTCTGAACCTCCCCCTCTATTCATCCGACAAAGTGGTTACAAAGCTCGGGAGCGCCCGCATCACATTCAATGATGGGGCCATTATAAAGGTTCAAAACAATTCCAACCTTCGCATCCATCAGTCGGTTGAAGAAAAGGGCCTTTTCAAGAAGGTCAAGACTGTTAAACGGACCCTTCGGTTGATGCTGGGGAAACTGTTCGTTAAGACCGGTAAATCAAAAACACAAACGGTGCTCCAAACATCCACGGCGGTCTGTGGCCTGAGGGGTACGGTTGTCAACCTGAGCATCGACGAGGGGGGTCAATCCTACATCCAATTTACCGAAGGCGGCGCGGCTTTCAGCATCGGCGATTTCATTTCCGGTATCGCAAAGGATGTACCGGCCGAGCTGGCGAACCGGAATCCGGCACAACGCGCCGCATTTGTGGCCAATGCCGCGGCAGACCAGGCTGCCAAGGCCTCCGAACAGGCCGCCTCGGGAGAGATATCCGATGCTCAGGAAGCCCTGATCAAAGCCAAGGCAGCGGAAGCATCCGCCACGGAAGTCAAGATCCAGGCCGCCATCATACTTCGGGACAATCCTGATCCGGCGGTTGTCGAAGAGGCCAACGAGGCGATCAAGAAAGCCGACGAGGCGATCGACCAGGCTGACGAGGTTCAGAAAGACGCCATAGATAGAGGCGCCGTCGAACCGGAACCCGCAGCCGAGGACCCGGGGGAACCCGAGGCCTATGAACCGCCCGAGGAGGATGAAGCGCCCGCCGCGGATGAACCGCCCGCAGCAGATCCTCCCGTGGCGGCGCCCGAACCTCCCATTCAGGATCTTCCTCCGGCGAGTCCCGTTTAAAAGAAGCGTAATGAACGTCGAAGGAAAACTTCATAATTCGACATTCCTTGTTCGATATTCGATATTCGTTTCAAAAAATAGCCCGGCAACGAATTGTCGGGCTATTTTCATGCTGAACCCCGAACCTCTGAACCCCCGACAATGAAACCCCAAACAACACCCCCCGAAACAATACTGGTAACCGGAGGCGCCGGCTACATCGGCAGCCACACCTGCGTCGAACTTTTGCAGGCGGGATTTAACGTCGTGGTTGTCGATAACCTTCTAAACAGCAAAAGAGAATCCTTAAACCGTGTCCAACAAATTGCAAACAAAACGTTACGGTTCCATGAAGTTGATTTGCTGGATCAAGATGCATTGGATCAGGTTTTTCGTGAATCATCAATCGATGCCGTCATTCATTTTGCCGGGTTAAAGGCAGTGGGTGAATCCGTCAATATCCCACTTCAATATTATCACAATAATCTGACCGGGACCCTGAACCTCTGCCATGCCATGAAAACGCACCAGGTAAAGAACCTGGTATTCAGTTCTTCCGCCACGGTTTACGGCGACCCGCGGAAAGTGCCCATAAGAGAGGATTTTCCCGTATCAGCCACAAACCCCTATGGGCGCTCAAAGCTCATAATTGAGCAAATACTGAAGGACTTACACATCTCCGACGAAAAATGGAACATCGTCCTGTTGCGTTACTTTAATCCGGTGGGGGCGCATGCCGGTGGCAGTATCGGCGAGGATCCGAACGGGTTGCCGAATAATCTATTTCCCTTTATCACACAGGTTGCGGTGGGAAAGCGCAATGCACTTTCCGTGTTTGGAAATGACTATTCCACACCGGATGGTACCGGTGTAAGGGATTATATTCATGTGGTCGACCTGGCCGGGGCCCATATTAAGGCTCTCGATAGATTTGCATTGGATGCGGGGGTCGAAATATTCAATGTGGGGACCGGACGAGGCTACAGTGTACTCGAAATTATAAGGGCATTTGAAGATGCATCCGGCAAAAAGATACCCCACAAAATAGTTGATAGAAGACCCGGCGATATCGCAATCTGCTGTGCCGACCCCTCAAAAGCAAGAATCCAATTGGGATGGGATGCAAAGTACGGCATAGCGGAAATGTGTTCCGATGCATGGCGCTGGCAACGAAACAACCCGAATGGGTACGAATAAGTTGCATGATAACACCTTTGCACCTGATTGTTTTTCATTCGATGTTCGATGTTGGTACGTTCGATGTTCATCTTTGCCAACGTCACCCCCCTCACACGACTCCGAGCGCCGTCAAAAATACGCGCTACAAGGCCGCAAAACCGAAAATGCATTGTTTTCTATTTGTCACTATGATAAATTGTCGCAAATATTCAACAATATGAAATCTTTTTGATTTCATTGTGGGGCTATCAATATGGGTACGACGCTATTATTAAGAACAAAACGTGGTATTGCTGATACAAAACCAATCATATTGGAGGCGGTACAAGATCATCTCAATTTTTCTTATGCTCGATTCTTGAAATTTGAAGACGAGTGCAAAGAGTTTGAAGAAAAGTATAAAATGGATTCCGAACTCTTTTTGAGCAAATTCGATTCAGGGGAATTAGGAGACGACCTACAATGGTTTGATTGGTACGCTTCTATTCGCGGAAAGAAGCTTTGGGAAAAAAAGCACCAAATTCTAAGCGAAATATCATGGAGCGAATAGCTGACTATTTTTTGTTCTTTTTGGAAGCAATGAAGGATAATATGTGGGTTCGAAATGAAGAAATTTCATTTCGAGAAATTGCAGAAAAAGAAGGGTACATTCGAGGAACGCTTTATTTACATGGTGGCTACAAGCTCCATGTTGCTGAATATGTTATCATTAAGCAAAGCAAACCGGTAGCAATCAAGTACAGATACCAACTTCAAACACCAGACAGAAAATTCACAGTTCGCTGGGATAATGCCCCTCACCATAAGGCCATAGATTCTTTCCCTCAGCATATGCATTGCCGGAATGGTGAAACAGTCGATTCATTCATAAACAATATTTTCGATGTTCTTAATTCCCTGGATAACGAACTAAAAAACGGAATTTAATAAGACCATCGTTCCCCCGAAAATTGTTTACGCTCTGCACGAATGTCCCCGAGGACTCGATTTTTCTTAAAAGCCCCATTTTGCCCCTGAAAATGTACTTATATGCCCAGAAAAAATCTATTTTTTGAACCTAAATTTTGAATAATCAATAGGATAGCTTGGTCCGACCCAGGCCCCTTTTGGTGCCTTTTAAATTGTTCTTTTTATTCCACATTCGATGTTCGATGTTGAACGTTCGATGTTCGACGTTCATCTGTTAACCATTCATCTGTTAACCGTTCAAGGTTCATCCTTACACATGAAAAATCCCCCTGACTACTCAGAAAGCCTCCTGGTCCATTTCAGGCGCGTGGAAAGCCTCAAAGAAGCCGCCCTGGATTACCCGTCCATCAGTCTCGACAAACGGCAGTTGTGCGACCTGGAACTCCTCCTC
>Ga0233437_1006758_pt1 | contig 11521 bp, 8 predicted proteins | sample SI_122_August201_FD_182714 | JGI IMG/M metagenome (GOLD analysis project Ga0233437, IMG submission 182714) | Seawater microbial communities from Saanich Inlet, British Columbia, Canada - SI_122_August2016_200_MG | ecosystem: Environmental > Aquatic > Marine > Inlet | place: Canada: British... | reverse complement strand
GTGCTCAACTTTTTTTACATCCAAACATCCAAGTATTTTTAGTATTGTTTCAATAATCTCAAGCCGGACTTGGATTTCTTCATCAGAAAGTAATTCCATTATCTACACTTTTATTGGAAACATGGAGTACTTGTTTGAAAAATATTTCATCAATCATTTGCTTGCTCAGCTGAGGGCAAATTTTCTTTAATTCATGCGCCATGGTTTTTCGGATTATCCAATCATTATCCTCACACAGATCCAGAACTGCATTCAATACAGTTCCTTTCAGATATTTCTTTCCTGCACTCTAAAAAGATGAACTAAGTAAATTTACTACCTTTGCAATTCCAGAAATAACAAATGTGGCTGTAATTCTGTAAATAAATGTGTATGTTAATTTTGCAAATTTTAGAATCTCAGGCAGAATTTTTTCATTCAAGAACTGCAAACTCACTTGGGGAATTGATTTTTTAAAAGTGTGACACCATTCTTTCATTATCTTCGACAATTTAAACAGTATTTCTTTTTACTTGTTCCTCTCCAGTATCAAAGATTTTCAAAACCTGTAGTTGCATCTTTTCAATTTGTTCTGCTGATAAAATCTAAACATTTATATTGAGAATATGCAATTTACATGAAGAGAAATCAAGGTTTTGAAAGCACGTGCACAAACAATTAATAAATTTTCATCCCATTGAAGGAAAACATCCTAAATGATAAAAAAAAAATAGTTTTTACTGATAATTTTGGGTAAGTTTGCTCAAGTACTGATCTATCTTCGTAGTAAATGTGAAGATTATTAAGGATCTAAGGATTTTGACATAAAAATGTAGTATTTGTGTACTGCTTCTTTTTGAATTGAATATCCTTTTGTGAGCACATGTAATATCATTTTACCTAAAGGCAGGTTCTCATCAATTGCAAATTTGTTAATTTCTTCTTCAGTCTAAATATTTGTTTAAAAAACAATGAAATAATTGAAAAGAAAACAATACTTTGACTTTGTTTTTCAGGAGACTAAATTCATCGCTTTCTTTAAAGTCATTGAATTCCCAATCATAAGAATACATTAAATCTATTCAATATGTTGCCAATAATTAAATATTAAAGCACAAATTCAAATTAAAATTTAAAAGTTATGAGTTTTATTAAAACTATTCCTTCTAAGCAGATTTACTTGTCTTTAATTATTAAAAAATATTATTTTCTTGGTGGAATAGGACTGAAGTATTTTAGGCTTTTTTAAGAAAAAAATCCAGAAATTGGCCAAATTTACATTTTAACTTTTGCGAGTTTTATTCTTCCTTAACATCAGAGTCCTCATTAAATTTTTTATCCTAGAGATAATTAACGCGCATATCAACTTACCGAATCTACTGAAAAATATTGATATTCTTTTTCTTCTGGCTCGTCAATAATTTGAGGAATTGGCTTTTTTTTCCTTTTACATTTCAGAAAAAGTGGAAACACAAATTCTTTTTCAAGTCCCATACATGGATATTCAAAGGTCAGAGTGAGCACAAGTCCTGACAAAGTGCCTAAGAGCAAATATCCCCAGAATAAAAAGGCAATGGAAGTGAAATCAAAATAAACTCCTTCAAACTCATTATATGAATAAAACATCATAAAGACTTCATGTATTAAATAGGTTCCATAAGTAAGTTTTCCCAAGACCTGAAATGCCTTATTTCCCAGGAAAGCTCTAATAAATCTGCCTCTTCCAATCATGACTGGATAAATGAAGAGAGCTAGACAAAGCACAAATCCTGGTCTAGAAAGGGCTACATACAGAGTATCTTGGAATACACTTAATGTTAAGTAGTTATTATTCATCCAATACATCGTTTCCATTATCAAAAACATTCCACCCAATCCTATTATATAAAAACTGTATCGTATCAGTTTCTTTTCCTTCACAATGTCTGTTAAATGCGTCAGAATTCCAGGTTCATTATCCCTGTATGATAAATATTGATGGGAAAGCAAAATCCCCATTAAAAATACATTGATTCTGTTGTATGGTCTTTTATAAAACACATTGTTGAAATCATCATTGTATTTCATAGGGACCACAGACAGTTTATAAGCAACTGAGAGGATAATTGATGTTACAATACTGCTAATTGTAAGAATTAAGTTTACGATGACCCCCACTTTTTTGTTTTTTAAATAAACATAAATCACCAAAGGCGCAACGATAAAGAATTGCATATCCATGCTCACATACCAAGTCCATGCCAAGCAATCGGTTCCTTCAGGAATGAAATTATTAAGAAAAAACAAAGTAAAAGGCCAGTATTTCCCGCAATCCTCATTAACAAGCTGGTTAAGCCTAAAAAAGATGGGCCCAGATCCAAAAGTCGGCATAACAAACAGATAAAGCAAGATAACCAAAATCAAAAGCGGATACAATCTCAAAATCCTATGCACATAAATCTGCACCAAATTAAACTTAGCAAGAGAATGCTTATGCTTATGCACAAGAATCAATCCAATAAGGAATCCAGACACGAAAAAGAAGACATCAACAGCAAGAGTAGCATTGTAAATGAAAGCTTTAGAGAACTCCATTAACATATCAGTTTCAGCAATCAGATTAACCACAGCAGCCACTTTCCCATTGAAGAAGAACGTGTGTCCCATTATGATCCATGCAAGCGCTATGAATTTTATCCCATGCAGTATTTTAAGGTTATTGTCTTCTAGAGGGTTGTCTGAGAGGAGTTTGTGGAAGTTGTGGGAAAGACTGAAGCATTTGAGTGCTTTTGAAAACCATCCTTGCTTTTGAGGGGAGTCGTCTTCTTCTGGGGAGCTGTGTGCGCGTAATGCTGCGCCTTCTCCTGAATTGTATAAATCCATTATCTCTTCTCCTCCCAGTTTTAGGTTTGAGCTTAGTGCTTCTTTCTTTTTTTGTTCGTCGCTGTAGTAATCGAATTTTAGTGAGCCGAGGATTAGGAGAATTCCGATGAGGGAGAGGAAGAGCATTGTCAGAATGAATCCGGCACCGAATAATGTTTCTTTTTCGAGCTCTTGTTTTGAGTTTTTGAAATGGATGTTGTCTGATGTAAGTTTTGCTGAGATTGGACTGCCTTCTGGCCACATTTGCGCGATTAGATCTGTTAGGGTTGAGGCAAGCACTGGTTTCACCACATCGAAATCCGAGACTTTGCATTCTTTTGGAATGCATAAACCTAGATTCAGGAAAACGGACATTCCTGTGACGTACATTAGAATATAAGAAGAATTCTTTTCTTTTAGACAATCACTATAAGATCCCAGCTCGTTAATTCCCTTTCCTGAGTAGAGAAGCAAATTAAGAAGCGCAGGATCCTCAAATAATTCATTTCCAAATCTCTCTAATCGTCCTGCACATTCTGGACTTATATCTAAATCAATTACTGCTCCACTTCTCTCTTTCATTGTTTGGATTAGAAAAATGGGTAAATCGATTGTTGAATCTCCATAAACACAAATTGAGCAGACAAGAATCAAACCCAAACAGATCATTTGGTTTTTCATCATCATATTAAGATACTTTTAATTTTAATATTTAATTTTGTACTGAAAAAATCAAAAGAACTTGTATAATTAAATTTAAATTAAATTAAATTCTCTTTCAATTCTACAGGTCTAATTTTCTTTGAGTTTCAGAATTAGAGTCCTCCAGCAAACTATCCTCCTCTGTAACATTTACATTTCCAATATTCTGTTCGCTTAATATGAGTCCTGTTCGTTGTGTCATTGGTGTCATGGGATCTTCCTTTTCAAATTTTCTTTCTTGCAAAACTTCTTCCTCTTTCACCTGATAGATTTCATTCTGAATATTGAAAGGACTTTCTTCTTCCTCATTCATTGAGCTTCTTTTTCGTTTAACTCCTCTGTTTCTGAGGAACTCCCTTTCTACTCCAATCATAGGCGCCTCAACTAGAAGTCCAAGCAGGAATGAGAACACATATCCGAGTGTGAAATATCCCCAGAAGTATAACAAGCATTGTAAGTAACTTAAATAAAACGCTTTCTGCGAATTATAACTATAAAACAATATGATGCATTCGTGTATTAAATATGCACCATATGTCATTTTTGACATGGGCGAAAACAAAGGACTCCCCAATATTATTTTCAAGGCCGACCCTCGCCCTATCATTGCAGGATAAATTAGAATGAACAAACTAAGAGTGAATAACGGCCTCGAGAAGACAAGATAAATAGTTTTGATAAAAGTTGGAGTGGTTGTGTGATATTCATTCAAAAAATACATTACGTGGATAATAAGAAACATTCCTGTTAGTCCTACAGTGTAAAGGATTATTCTCAATACTCGGGATTCGCATATTTTGTCACTCAACGAAGTTATTATTCCTGGCTCATTTGCTTTATATGTCATGAAAATATGCGCTCCAAGCATCCCCATCAAATATGTTGGAATTCGATTATAGGGGCGTCTGTAATAAAGATTTTGGTAATCCGCTGTGTAATCCAAAAAGCTCAATGAGAGCCCATAAACCACTGAAAGAATAGTAGAAACAATAAAACTGGCAATAATCAACGAAATAATTGCAATAATTCCCCATTTTTTGCTTTTAAAATACAAAATAAGAAGAAAAGGCGTGATAAGAAAGAACTGCATATCAAGACAAATATACCAAGTCCATGGAAAGCAAGTATTAGTCTGCGCTTTCAAATAATTATTAACAAAGAAAATAATATAAGGCCAATAAGTCGCACAATCATCAACAGCCTGAATATATTTATAAAACATTGGCCCATCCCCATAGGGGGGGACAATAAAGCAAAAGAAGAGTATGCACATAATGAGCAGAGGGATAAGTCTGATAACTCTATGCAAATAAATAAGCAAAATGCCCTTCACATTAAGCCTATGCGCACTTCTCTGCACAATATAGACAATCAAAAAGCCAGAGAGAAAGAAGAACAAATCACCAGCATTAGTGGAATTATAAATAAACGCCTTCCAGAACTCATGCAGATATTTAGTAAGCTGCTTAGGATTGCTCAGAGGAGATTTAATTGCATAGAAAAAGAATAGATGGCCGAACATGATCCAAGCCATGGCCAGTACGCGGATGCCGTTGAAAATTGTAAGATTAGGGTCTTCTCTTCCTGAGCTTCTGAAAATGTATCCGTAGTTCCTTGTTATGCTAAATGCTTTTAGGATTTTATCGCAAACTGAGAGCTGTCTTTCATCTTCGGTGTTGAATGCTGGGAGCCGGTTCTCACCTTGGAGGGGAGGAGGAGGGTTTTTTATACCGGAGATTATTACGAAGATTGTTAGGCTGATTATGAGCAGTAAAGTGAACCAGAATCCGAATCCGTATTTTGTAAATGCTTTTAATTTTGCTGCTGGATCGATGAATTCTACGTCCTCGATTCCGACTGTGAAATGCACGCCTTCTTCGAGGTTGTTTACCAGATTCTCAAGTGTGGATGCTAGAAGTGGTTTTAGGATGCTGTAGTCTGAGACTTTGCATTGAACGGGACCGCAGATCCCTAATGCGAATGCTACTGGAAGATTTTGGATTGTAAGAAGGACGTATCTGTTAGATTCAGATTCGATGCAGACTTCGTAGTCACCAAATTCGTTCACTCCTTTGCCGCTTTGCAGCAAAAGTGCTCCAGTTGAAGCACTTTTGAATAATTTTGTGCCCATTTCTGAAAGTTTTCCTCCGCACTCTTCTGAAATTCCCAGTCCTTTTGAATTTGGATTGACTTTGAAGGCTTCTGCTGCTTCAAGCAACAGGATTTCTCCAAAATTTGCTTCTGATACCTCTCCAAAACTCCCCGGAAAAAATAAAAATAGTGATATTATTGAAAAATGAATCATTCCCAGAGTCATTTTTTGTTTTTTCGTCTTTCTTTCTTATTTTCCAGAAGTCTTGTTTCGTGAAGATGAAAATTTGTGGAAATACTCCTTGGATCTTATTAATTTTAAATGATTTGAGATTATTAGCAAGTTAAGCGATATGTTCGAATTTAAAGATAAATTTTAAATAGAAAATATTATTCAGAATAGTCACATTCAAAATTACGAAATGGAAAGTGGTGGTGAAGAAAAAGAAATTAAAAATGAAGCAAATACAAATTCAAAAATAGAGTCAGAAGAATTAAAAAAAGGGGAGCGAAATATATTCCAGGAATCTCCCGAGAAACAAGAATCACCAGAAACTAAAAGAGTCGAGCAAGTAAATATAGACTCAGAGATACAAAAAATCGAAGAAAGCCATAAGAGGAAAGAAGAAACAATACACGAGGAGTACAGAGAATTATTAAAAAAGCAGAAGGAAGAGTTTGAAGCAGCGTTGGAGAAAAACAATATAGAAATTGTTTCTTTCAAAAAGGATATTATGAGGAAGCAGAAGGAAGAGTTTGAAGTAGCTTTGGAGAAAAAAAATATTGAAATTGCTTCTTTAAAAGAAGATATTATGATGGTCAAAGACACTCTCACCCTAAGAGAAAAACATTTAAAAGAAATGGCAACAGCACTCTCAGAATTAAACATCAATGTAATACCACACAAGTTCATCTTCTGATCTCATTTCATTTAATTAATTTAACTCAATCTTCAGAAAAAAAACTTCGAAGACAGTCTTGAGCGTCAACTCAAACTGAATGGAAAAAAGGTAAGGAATGAATTATATTAAATAATCTCTTTTTAAGGAAAAAATACTACAACAAGAACTGAAGGATAAAGAAATCATGTTTATGAGATTACAAGTTTTAGAAAAAGAAAACGAAAGCATGAAGGAAACACTTAAAGGAGAAAAAAAATCAGGAGGATTTTTTGGTTTTTTTAAAAAGAACAAGAAATTAGCCCCAAAGAAAACCTCAGCAGATGTATGTTAAATATGATGTTATTTTTGAAGGCAACTCTTGCGGTTTATGGAGGGAGGCAAGAGGAAGCTTATGAGGAAAGACATAAAGTGCAGCTGCCAGTTTCTTTCACAAAGAAAAAAGAACAGAGCATTTCAGCAGGCAATGTGACCACAACCATAACCAAGATCGAAGAGGAAAAAAAAGAAGCCCAGGATTCACAATTAGAGGAACTTTCAAACATCGGTTTATCAAATAAAAAATACAACCCAGTATTTACATAAAATTACCAAAACCAATTCTCTCCCGACCAGAAATTTAAAAAATCATTTCCTCGCCTATTTACTAATAAAACCAAAAAAGCAAAAATTAAAAATCCAAAAAGCGCAAATCCAGACCAAATCCAATTAAACTTAAAAAATAAAATGTCTCCAATTCTATCACCCTCATTACCTCACCCTAAACTCCAAATTGCTCTAATCCTCCTTCTCCTGACCCTCCTCCCCTCTCTCTCAGCCCACCCCCCAATTTCCTCTCTCCAACCCCCTCCCTCTCCCTCCCTCCTCCACTCGCTCCTCAATACCCTCCAGCACACCTCCAGCTCCTCCTGCCAGCTCTCCCTCCAATCCACCCTCAGCAACTTCCTCTCAAACAAAGCTCTCCTCTCAATCTTCCTAAACTCAGGCAAAGGGCTCAACCAACTAGGCAACTACGATAACTGCATATTGGAATCTAGCACTCGCTACATTCTCATGACTGTCTCTCTTCAAATTCCTCTTGTTCTTGGGATATGTGGTCCCCAGGAATGTACATTACAGGATTATAATTCTCTGAAGCCTGAGCTTGAAAGAGAGCTTAATAATCTGCTACAGGAGCTTGGTAAAGGAACTGCGCTTGAGGAAGAAGTTATTACGCAGGATGATATTGTGTTTAGAGATCCGTATGCGCATGAGGAGATGCAGACCAGGTTTGGGGCTGGGTTTTGGTGTGTGCTTGTTTTTGGCATGGCTTTGTGTGCGTTTATTGTGGTGGCGACGTATTTTTATCCGGAAGGCGCGAGTGGAGATTTGAGGGATAAGAGGCTTTTTGAAAGGATTTTGAGGTGTTTTAGTGCTTATAAGAATGGGATGAGCTTGTTTGTTACGAGTAAGAGGGAAGATCCTAATTTGAGAGTGTTTTCTGGGTTGCGTGTGCTTGGGATGGGATGGATTATTTGTGCGCATACTTTTTATTTTCATACAAAAGAACTTCCGGTTTTAAATCCGCAAGAGCTTCCTCCCTTTATGAAAAGATTTTCTGTTGCTTATATATACAATGGAACATATGCTGTGGATATTTTCTTCTTCCTCTCGGCTTTCCTTCTGACTTATGTGCTTTTAAAACAAGCCAGAGCTAGGAACAACAAACTACCTTATGGATTCATTTATCTGCATCGTATAATAAGACTATACCCTTTGCTCATATTTACACTTCTCATATTTTGTTTTATCGTTCCAGCCTTTGGCTCTGGCCCATTATTCTACGTGTATGATAAAAAGGTGAATTACGATTGCGGAAATTATTGGGCAACAACTGTGTTTTATATCCAAAACTTCATTAATTCGGAAATTGATTGCATGGGATGGACATGGTATCTTGCTTTAGACATGCAATTCTTCCTATTGGCTCCAATTCTACTTTTTATATATCTGAAATCTCGTAGATGGGGGATTATCACAATCATTGCATTATTCATTGGCAGCTTTATTTTACAAATAGTGCTAGCTATTGTGTATAATCTATCACTCAGCCCATTGCTGTTCTCAGATGATTATTTCAATCTGTATTACAGAAGACCCTACAACAGAATTCCTGCATATTTATTTGGGCTAGTAGCAGCTTTAATATATGAGAAAGCCATGAAAGAAGATGAAAGCGTGTGGAATAGAATAAAGAGAATCGTGGTTAAATGGAAGATGCTCAGAATTGCAATGTATGTTCTGGGAAGCACAGGAATGTTTTTCATTGTGTATTCCATGTATTGGATTAATTTGAATCCTTATGGAGTAGGCCAGGCTGTTGATGTTTTGTATTTAGCATTTTCGAGGCCAGTGTTTGTTATTTCCCTTTTTGTTGTGATTTTCCCTGCTCTTGTAGGAAAAGGAAGGATACTTAATCTCGTATTAGGACACCCTGTGTTTAATCCCTTTGCGAGAACCACATATGGAGCTTATTTAATCCATGAAATTCTCATGCTTTTTATTGTACTCAATTATAAAACTGGTTATTATATGATTTATTCAGATCTCCTGTTTCTCTTTGTGTGCTTTTTTATTGTTTCTTATATTTTTGCTATAATTCTCAGCTTAGGTGTAGAAGCTCCTGTTATTCGGCTTGAAACTGAATTTCTTAGGCCAAAGCCAAAAAACGTCAAGAAAACTGGGTTAGAAATAAAATCTCCAGCTCTTGAAGAAGAAGAAATTCATGATTTAATAGCAAAGCAGGACAAGGACCAGATGGAAAATAGGCAAAATAAGCATAATGTAGAATTAACAATTTCTCAAAAACATAATGATTAAATCTCCCCTTACTTAATAGTTAATTACAACGGGAACTTAAACCAGTAAAATTGTGATTTTTAAAAATCATTTTTCATATTATTTCAAAACCTTGTATAAAATAGTACAAGAGCTTCTTCAGCTTTTTTATGAATAGATTTGGAACTTCTTAATAATGAATTAGGAAAAAAGAACTAAGGCGTACATCTGATTTGCATTAAAAATGCTTCAATAAAAAAGATAGAAAAAAGTCGTTGTAGATTTTTTATTCGTATTGGGAATATGTATCATCTGGAATTTAGTTAACCTGAAATGAGAGAGATCCTTGTAATAATGATCAGGGATCAGAATTAAATAAAACAAAGTCAGCTTTCTGAATCACAGTAAACAAAAAACAAAGACGTAAAAAATACTTAACAAAAAACACCTTGTCAATATTTTGGAATTGAATTTCTTCTGAATTTCTCCATTGAAAATACACAATTAATTGCGAAATAGAATTTCTCTATTTTAACTCTATATAAGTATTTTTTTATTTATTCAAATAAGTAGATTTAATTAAAAGAAGCACAATTAGATGGAATCAGTTGATTGGAATATCAAATTCCCTTTTATTTGTTCAAATAATCCTTCGCTTTCGAGGAATATTATTGTTCCAGAATTTGAAGCACAAGAAATGACTCTTCATAGTCTCCAACAGAAACTAATTAGTGAAAATCTTAATATTTCATTTAGGGATAACATATTTCCTTCTGATCTAAATATTACGGACAATCGAGATATTTTCCCTATTTTATTTAAACAAGAAAGAAATCCTGAACAAACATTCCAAATTTTTGTCAAGACGCTAACTGGAAAGACTACAACTCTTGATGTTTCGAGTTGGGAGACATGAGATGAGATTAAGGAACAAATACGAGAGAAAGAAGGGATTCCAGCAAATCAGCAGAGAATAATTTTCGCAGGAAGGCAGTTAGAAGATGGAAGAACTCTGAGTTATTATAATATACAGAAAGAATCTACGATACACTTGGTTCTTAAGTTAAGAGGAGGAGGATTTGTAGAGGAAACTTCTTTCGTTGATATTTCCAACACTTCAAGGAAGAAAGAGCAAGTAGTTGGTTCTGGTGGCCCTGATTATTTATAAATTTGCCCTGGATTGAATATTAACGGCAAATGCACAAACAGTTCATGTTGCGCTAATGGAAAATGGGTTTTCCACCAAGTAGGCATGCGTGTTTTTGATTTAATACTGCATCAACATGAAATTAAATGTCCTAGTTGCAAAAAGTGGATTGAGCCTGTTACTTGTGGATTTTACCAATGTGAGTACATGTACACTGGAATTAAAAAAGATAGCAAGGATTCCCCTCCGAAAAAAGTAAGAGCTCCTAAGTGGTTGAGAACCGGCCCAACAAAATATGAGACTTATGATCCAACAAAATCAGGAATTGTCCAATGGAATAATCTCAAAATCCTTACTCGAAATTTTACTCATCAGGAACTGGAAAGAAAATGTGGAATCTGTCAGGATGAGGTCAAGGGAACAGGGAAAAAATGCGGACATTATTATCACGATGAATGCTTTCATGGTCTACCTGAGGAAATTAAAACCAAAGGGGGATGTGTGTTTTGTGTTCCTCTTTAAATCTTATCATACAATTTAGGATAATAAACAATCTTATTCCCCAAACTCAAGTAAATTTAATAAACCCTTCTAAAACACTCTTTATGGATATTTTTGCATTTTTTTTAGAAATAAAAGCTTTAATCTTAATTTTTTTATAAAAAAAATACCTTAAACATTAAAAAATACAATGAAAGCATTTCTACATCCTTGCTTCTTACAGATTCTCAAAAAAACAGACATGAAATAAAACCCCTGAACTACATGCCAACTCTAAAAGTATCAAATCCTCAAAAACCAGATTTACTGGCGCACTCCCTCAGAATTTCGAGACAATCAACTCAAACGAATCCCTCAATTATTCCTCCGAAACCAATACCAAGAATAACTCATATAAGTACACTCAAAAAAGGAGTGTTTTCCTTCACTAAGAAAAAGAAACAAATTTTAGAATTATTGAAGATGAGAAGATATCTACCTGAAATGAGAGCTCCCTCGAAAGAAAGAGAGAAAAATAAAATCTAATTTGTAAATGTGTATTGCA
>Ga0233437_1006754_pt1 | contig 11526 bp, 11 predicted proteins | sample SI_122_August201_FD_182714 | JGI IMG/M metagenome (GOLD analysis project Ga0233437, IMG submission 182714) | Seawater microbial communities from Saanich Inlet, British Columbia, Canada - SI_122_August2016_200_MG | ecosystem: Environmental > Aquatic > Marine > Inlet | place: Canada: British... | reverse complement strand
TTCATTATTTATCCTTTGCGAATGAAAAATACGCATAGGATACATGAAAAAGTTTACGAAAAATATTTTTGAATCGCTCTCTGAGCCCTGTTATGGCTTGCTTGTTGTGTTAGCCGGGAATCGCTGGTGCCTCAAAATACGAAAACAACAAGCCATTAGTGGCAGCAAAAATTTGACATAACACTCAAAATGTCGTGTATTTTGTGTGTTTACACACAAAAAGGCGGGAAGATAATATCGCTAATGCAAACAAAGGCTCAAAAGCAAAGCAATCAAAAAAGCTTACTTTAGCATCCACCACTGTCTTCCCCTTAAAAAATCTGCTAAACTTTAAACCAATATCAACCCAACCTCGACCAAAAGCATGAGCAAAGCACCCATACGAGAAAACGTCTCCTTACAGGCGCTCAACACCTTCGGCATCGAGGCTTATGCCAAGTATTTCGCTGAAATTGGCTCTGTGGCAGAGCTCACGCAATTGCTCACCGATGCCTCGCTGCAAAACACCCGAAAAGTCAGCCTGGGTGAAGGTAGTAACGTCTTGTTTACACAGAACCTTGATGCGCTTGTGATTAAGAACAATATCAAAAGCATCTCCGTCGCTCACGAAACCGATCAGCATGCCTGGCTTCGCGTGGGTGCCGGGGAGAATTGGCATCAATTTGTTTTGCATTCCATCGCGCAAGGTTATCAAGGGTTAGAGAACTTGTCGTTCATCCCTGGTAGTGCGGGTGCTGCACCTATTCAAAACATTGGCGCTTATGGTATCGAGCTGCAACATTTTTTTGATTCACTTGAAAGTATACGTATCGCTGACGGAACAAAACACGTCTTCAAACACAACGACTGCCAATTCGATTATAGAAACAGCGTCTTTAAACATGCGCTTAAAGATCAATTTGTCATTACGCATGTCACGCTTAAACTTAATAAAACACCTGTATTTAACACGCAATACCCCGCGCTGCAACAAGAGCTCACATCGGATCACAGAAAAAACTTATCCGCCAAACTCATCAGCGACACTGTCATCAAAATTCGTCAAAGCAAACTACCCGACCCTAAAAAAATCGGTAACGCCGGCAGCTTTTTTAAAAACCCCGTCGTCTCACCCGCTCATTTTAAACAATTAAAAAAGCACTACCCCAACATCCCAAGCTTCTCAACCAACAACAACAACAACAACATAAAAATACCCGCCGCCTGGCTCATCGAACAAATGGGCTGGAAAGGCAAACGCTTCCAATCCATTGGCATCCACGAGCAACAACCGCTGGTGCTTGTGAACTATGGCGATGGTAATGGCTCTGCGATTAAAAGCCTGGCTGAGGATATTCAAGCTTCGGTGCAGAAGCAGTTTGATATTGCGTTGGTGCCTGAGGTTAATATTTGGTAGGATGAGCGGCTTCTAGCTTTGCAGAAGCACCACACAACCCCAGCGCATCAACCACCACCTCAACACCCGCACCTTTTTTACAAACATTCTCACTCAGATAACGACGCCAGTATTTTCCTCTGGGTGCCTGATGAAACAAGCCTAGCAAGGGTTTTGTTAATCGCTGCAATGGCGCGCCTTGGGTTAACTGCATTTCAGCATAACGCAAATAATCCGAGATAATCGTCTCTCGAGAGAGATCACGTGCAGGTGCTTGGAAAAACAGCTCATCGAAGGTCGACAATAGATACGGGTGGCGATAAGCCTCTCGGCCTATCATTACACCATCAAATTCAGTTAGATGTGTCTCTATCGCTTCTATGGTTTTAATGCCGCCGTTTAAAATGATCTCCAAATGCGGAAAATCTTTTTTTAATTGCCGCACAACATCGTATCTTAACGGTGGAACATTGCGGTTTTCTTTGGGGCTTAATCCTTGTAACCAGGCTTTTCTTGCATGGATAATGAAGGTGTTGCAACCTGTTGCAGCCACCGTTGAAATGAAATGGCATAACGCTTCATAGCTGTCTTGATCATCAATGCCGATTCTTGTTTTGACCGTTACAGGAATGGGTGTCGCATCTTGCATGGCTTTCACGCAATCGGCCACCAGCGCTGGTTTCGCCATTAAGCACGCGCCCCAGCCGCCAGATTGCACGCGCCCGCTGGGGCAACCTACATTTAAATTTAATTCATCATAACCATACTGCTCAGCTTTTTTCGCGCAATACGCCAGATCACTGGGGTTACTGCCGCCGAGTTGCAAAGCAATGGGATGTTCTTCTTCGGAAAAAGCTAGAAAGCGATGGGTATCACCATATTTGATCGCACCTGTTGAAATCATTTCTGTGTATAACAACGTATGCTTTGTCATCAGGCGCATGAAATAACGGCAGTGCCGATTCGTCCAATCTAACATGGGCGCGATGGAGATACGTCGAGACAATGGCTTAGACATCTTGCGTAAGATAGGCAGGTTTCGTTGTTTCCCATTGTTTACAGCTCGGACAATGCCAATGCAAGGTATGTCCGGCAAAACCACAGTTCACACAACGGTAACTATTTTGCTCTTTCAGCAAGCGATCCGTCAACTGCTTAAGAATATCTAAATCATCACGCGCATCGGCGCGTTTTGCTAATAGGCGCAAACCAACAAGATCATGCAAGCCCACCAATGACGGATGCGCTTTGACATGTTCAGCCACAAAACTCAAAGCCGCTTGATCACTATCTTCTTCTTGGATCAGCGCTGAAACATCCATGATGATAGGTAAATTAGGCTGCGAAGCGAGCAACGCTTTTAATACGTTAATTAATTCTGCTTTTTTATCCATGGCACGATAGGCTTTAATCAGCCAAGGTATAGCACACAAAAGATAATCAGCATTTTGTTTTTGGACGCGTTGTAAATGCAACGCGGCACGCTCGTATTTTTTTAAACGGATTTCCATTTGCCCCAACAATAAGCTGGCGCGAACACAATCACGATTTGATGTCAGCGCTTGTTTAGCATAGCGCACGGTTTGCAGGTAATCTTTTTGTGATAAGGTGATTTCTGCTAACTCGCAGTTGAATTGCCCTAATTCGGTTTGAACATTGTGCTTTGCTTCGGCCGCAATTTTTTGTGCGGTTAACAAAGCACGTCGCCAATCTTTTTCTTGCTGATAAATATAAAGCAACGCTCGAAGGCTTGGCTCTGTATGCTCACCAAGATCTAACAATTCTTTAAAGAGGTTTTCTGCCCGATCCAGCACGCCGGCACTTAAATAGTCTCGCGCCAAAGCAAGTAAGGCATCGTTGCGATGTTCCAATTGCAATTGTGGTCTCGCGATCAAGTTTTGGTGAATACGAATCGCGCGACTCATCTCACCGCGTCGTCGGTATAAATTACCTAAGGCTAAATGCGTTTCAATGGTGTCTGTATCAACGTCCAGCCCTTTGATGAATGAATCCACCGCTTTATCCGGCTCCTGGTTAAGCAGCAAGTTCAAGCTGTTTAAATAGCTACGCGTCTGCTTATCGTTCACGCCCTTGCTGTGAGCATTCCGACGCGCGCTCGCCCAACCAAAGGTGGCCGCAACAGGTAATAACAATAACCATAAACTATTCAATCGGTTGACTCCTCTAGGGTCGCACGCAAGGCATTGAGTTTCTTTTCTGTTTTCTTAAGACGCTTAGACAACCAACGGTTTTTTAAACGCAACCGTGTATTCTTAAAGAACAACACGGCAATACCAATAATCACTCCAACACCAAAACTCAGCGCCAAAAGCAGTGATAACGGCACATGCTGCTGGCCAGTATAATAATTAACCGGCACTGAATTCGCATTCATCACAGCAAATGAGATGCCGATAAGCACCACGACCAAAATAATAATATATCCTATGTAACGCATGATTTTCCCTGTTTTCATCTTAGCTCTGAATGATACTCGCAAGCATACCTAAATATGGACAAAAAGTATACCTATGATAACTCAAATAAGTCGCTTTCCAGCGTAATAACATCAACACATTGCCCATCCGGGTATTGCGTCACCTTCACCTCATCCCAATGATCCGGCGCCATTTGATAAAGATAATCGCCTTGATGCCATGGAAACCTTAGCACATTTTTGTTAAAAACCGCCAAATTGCTGCCATGATCCGTCCTCGCAGAGAGAAAAAGAAGGCCGGGGAAACCTTCTTCAGAGAGCTTGGCGCCTACTTTTTGGGTTTCTTGGTAGCTTTGCTTAGAAAGCAAAAAAGGAAACGCTTCTGCCTGGTGACGTAGCTCAACCAGCGAAGACTGACATTGCACGCCGAACACCGTCCGAATATGAGAAAGAGGTTGGTCGGCTTTCCTATCAATCAGTGTCGGTGTATCAGCTAACAATCGCTGCCAATGATACACAGTTTCATGGAAGGTCGTTTCGAGCTCTAGCGAGCCATACCATGCAGCAAAGGTACCGTCGCTAAAGCGCGTTTGCGGCCATGCTCGTTGATCGAACACATAATCAATGGCGTTATACTGTAACTCAGACGCTGCAAAGCGATGCGCGAAATCTGCTGCTACTTCGGCTTCGTGCCAATCCTCCGGATCATCACTCAAATCGTCAAACGCATGGAAATTGAGCCTCAAACCCACCGTATTTCGCAAAACAGCGTCATCTAGCGTTGTAATTTTTTCAATAAGCTCCGCCATCACCGTGCCTTATAGTTCGCCAAATAATCATACACATTGGCCAGCCCTAAGAAACCTTCATCAAACACCACTTCAACAGGCGATCGTCCCGCAAAAAATTGATTGGGGGTTTTCGGCCATGCGTAAGCCATTTCAGGGTTCATAGGAAAAATCGTTCTCAATGCTTTATGGATGGCCAGCAAGAAACGTACACGATCATAGGTATCTCGATCAAACCGAATGGAGGCTGTACCTTTTTTATAGCGACCGATGGTTGAATGCGTCTTGCCCGAAAAACCAAGCAAGGTCGCTTGTTCTTCATAGGTAAGCCGCCAGTGTTCAAACAACCGCATCACCATTTTCGTGAGGCGCTCAGATTGCTCTGGATCAACCTCTTCGTATTTCATTGCAAGCGCCATAAAGCCCCTCCTCCAGTCATAGACTCCATTATAGTATCTTTTGGTACTATTTCAAGTGCCTTTGCGTACTATTTCCAGGGAAAGCTCAGCGAAAGCAATCGTGCATTTCCGAAAAACCGATCTATACTGACAACAGAGTTCAACATCGACAAGGAAGCTAACCTCATGAAAACAAAGATTTTTCCTCGAAGTTTCGTCATGCTTTTTATCCTTCTTGCCATAACGATGCTCTTTGCGCCGAGAACCTACGCCAAAACCAGCAAAGACGTCATTCAGATCAAGACCTTGGTGTTGACCGATCGCACCAATAAGCGAATGCAGCCTGAGATTTTTCATGCACTCACAGACGGCGCTAACAGGCTCAACAAAACAGACAAAGATAAAATTAAGTTCAAATTTACTGTGTTCAACCCCTACCTGGCTTCTCCGACGGCCAATAAGCCTTTTGCCAAGCAACAACGGCGCATTATGAACCTGCTCAACAAAAGCGTCAGTACGGTACAAACCATCGATGAAGAGATGCCGATTAATCAGGACTTGTTCACCAATATTTTGGCCTACATCAAGAAAAACCCTTACTCCAACCTTGCGGCACTGCAAGAAGAAATCAACACCATCATCCCTAGGTATAACTTTATTATTATCGAATCAACCGGTGCTACGGTGATTCACCCTATCTTCTATAACAAAAAAGTTAATAACGTCGAAGTGGGCTATGCAACCACCGATGATATCAAAGATACGCTATATGGTTTATTTGTGCTTGACGCTGCCTTGAAAAACAAGAAACCCGTACTGGGCTTCTGCCATGGCGCGCAACTGGCTTATCTGCATGCTGGCGGCACACTTGGGCGCCATGTACCTTATACCGTTGAACAGCCCAACATTGTCAAGGGCGCTACTTATGCGCGAAACAATCCGCACGGTGGCGAGGTAGAATCTTGGCAGATTGATGCGATGTTAAATTCTCGCGACCTGAATGACCGCACGGTGTATTCAGAAAACAAATACCCTTTGCCTAAACAAATACATGCCGTGGTACACAAAGGTGAAACCATGAAAAAATACCTCAGCAAAGATTTCAACCATACCCTAGCCATGGAAGGACCCGCACCCAAGCTGATTGAAGTGTTTTCTTACCACCCCTTGAGCCAAAACAGTAGCGCCGCACAAAGGCAATACGAGCTTACACCGAAGGAAGTTGCTAAGTACAACGAAGAATATCCTCGGCTTGATGCGGCCTCTATAAAAAAATTCAAAAAGACCATGCATCAACGAAAGATTGTAGATGCATTTCTTTATAAGTCTATTCTGGGATTTCAGTACCATCCGCAATATACGTATGGGACGCTTGATACGTCTGATGTGTTTCAATATATTATTAAGAGTTTGTTGAAACAGGAAATTAATAAAGAAAAACAATTGAAAAATTAGCATCGGTTACGAAAAAAATTATTGACCCATAACCAATAGTTAGGCATAATTTTTACGCTTGAAAAAGTGGCCTAATCGCTGATATTCATGCCGATCAATAACAATAGAAACTCATGAGCAAATAAACCTCAAATAAGTAGCGGGCCTCGTGAGAACAGAAACCATTATATAGAACAGGAATTAGACCTTTGAGGTTACCTTATGGACGCTATAGAATTTAAGCACTTACTAAGCAAAGCCGGCGAGCTATTAACTACAATCATTGCCCAGGCAAAAGCTCATGACAAAAAAATCAGTAAAGCTCAGTATGGCGAAATAAAAGATTTTTTGGATACGATTCTGGCTTATGGCTCAGACACACAAAAGCACAACGTTGCGTTATTGCTTACTGAAAACGTCAAAAACGCCAAAGATACCGTTGTTGCGTCAAGGATCCAGGCTATCTATAAAATTTTTAATTCGCATTATACTAACAACCAGCCAGTAGAGGATTCTAACAAGGCCACCCCCTTGAGGTTCTTGCGTTAACCGCAGATATTTGAATTTGCAATACCTAATGGCTGCTTATGCTGCTCTAAACCCTCGCCAGAAAGTTTGCTGGGCTTATTACGTGACCAGAGGCCCGCGCTAGAACATGACGCTTTAATGTCATCTTTTTTAACGGTCTCAGAGACTTCAGATGACTCAGCATCACCAAAAAGCAACTCAAACGAATCATCAGATGAATCGTCGAGCTCTTCAAAGGAAGGCATACTCGATGCTTGAATGATGCCGAAATTATCAGCGCTATCCTCAAAACTTTTACTTTTAACAATCTCTTCCAGCCCCACCTCACCCGCGACAATGGCTTCTTGTACTTTTGAAATCTTTAGACGCGATAAACGATTTAATGGTGTAGATAAAATTAATTTGCCTGTGATCAACCCAGCTTTTAAATAAATCCCCAGGCACTCTAAATTAAACTTATCATTAACCTTGTTAGTCATTAGAACATCCGTAATATCTAACTTTCTTGATTGAACGAACGCTATCAATATCTGGCTGGAAATTTTCTTTACATTGCCAGACATTCTCTTTAGATCTTTAAGTTTAATGGCATATAATTTTTCACGTAACAAATGGACTTGGTCAGCCGGTAGTTCAGGCCATATCTTTTGGATGCTATCTAACAATTTTCGCCCCAATGGCGCGTTTTTAGCAAACATTAATGTTGCAATTTTCTCTATTGGTTGCTCTTCAATATAAGCGGAAACCACTGGATTTAATCCTTTAGCAAACATAACTATCCCTAAGTTTGCCTCTCTTAACGTCCCTCTTATCTTTATTTCTTTTGTTTGCTTGCCTATGATGGAATGCAGCTTTTGACCCCATGAATCATGATTTTCATTGGCTTCATGATAGGTTCTATATCTTTTTGCAGCACTAAGAGACTGCATGTTAGATACTAGAAGTGGTGGCAACAAATGCCAAAAAGTAAAATATTGTTTATTCTTAGGTGGCTCCATGCCTTCTTCGTTTTCAGGATAAATACTGGTAAGTCTACTCAAATACTTAACTGCAACCTCACCCTTATTTTCTTCAGAAAAATCTTTTAAGCTTGCTAAATCAGCCACCAAGTTTGCTGCTGTTTTTGTCCACGCATACAAGTTTGTTATATTATGGATTTTAATGGCGTGATCCAGCGCATAGAATGGGCAACTCACTGTGTCAATTTGCAATTTACTGACCACATTAGATCCAATAACTGCGTGAACCTCATGAAAGAAGGTCCGCAACTTCCTCAAGAACCCTGGGAAAAATTCATCCGTATTAGACGCATCAAGCGCCAAGCATCTCGTTATTTTCTGATCAAATCCTGCATGCAAGCAAGCATAATGAGGGATTTTGTTGCTCACAAATTGGATGACAATGATCTGAGACTTTTTTTGCGCCTGAAGCTGTAGCATGGCTTCCTTAAAGTCTTGGTACTTGATAAGCAAGCAATCAAATACTTTGCCTTCGGCGTCATGCTTTTGCTTCAATGCTGCTATTGCTACACCAAGACCTTGATAGCTCAGAATAAACTTAAAAGGTTGCGCAATATTTCGTTGGAACTCAGAAAAAATTAACTTGGATAGCATAAAATACAACCCTCATATTTATTATTATTGTTCTTGTCCTTGTATCTTATAATAGATCCATCTTCTTGCGGGCAGTTTTTACCCATATAGATGAATGTCACTTATACCAGGTATCTTGTTAATATGCAAGCTTTTGCGATCGATTGCGCATTATTAGTGCCGATTGATATGATGGGCCGTATAGTCGATTTATTCAATAAGAAGAGGTATAGATCCCGCGGCCAAGCCGCGGGATAACATAATGGATTGACGAGATGCTTATTCGCCAGCACCGTCCATTTTTGCTTTCAACAAATCACCAAGCGTTGCCTTACCGGCACTTGCATCGTCACCAGAGACTCTGGTTTTTCTTGCACGCTTCACGGCAGTTTTCATTGACACGATGATAAGCTTAGCTGAAATATCCACTTCAACGATGCGAACTTTCACTTCATCGCCCATGCTAACATCACCTTCGATATCGCCGGCTGGCAATTCAGCGGTGATTTCGCTGGTCAATTGAATTTTAGCGCCTTGGTCGTTAAGCTCAACCACTTCACCTTTCACGGTGACGCCTTTGTTGTGCGTATCAAGGTAGACTTCGAAAGCATCCATATGAAGCTGTTTAATGCCCAATGAGATACGTTCACGTGATGGGTCGATGGCAAGCACGACAGCTTCAACTTCATCACCTTTCTTGTGATCATGAACCGCTTCTTCACCTGTTTTTTCAGCAGATAAATCAGACAGATGGATCAAGCCATCGATGCAGCCGTTCAAACCAATGAACACACCAAAGTCAGTGATTGACTTGATAGTACCCTGCACTTTATCCCCGGCTTTATGCGCTTTCGCAAAAGCATCCCAAGGATTGTCTTGGCATTGTTTCATACCTAAAGAAATACGACGACGTTCTTCGTCAATTTCTAAGACCATGACTTTCACTTCGTCGCCTAATTGAACCACTTTACTTGGGTGGATGTTTTTGTTGGTCCAATCCATTTCAGACATGTGAAGCAGACCTTCAATGCCGTTTTCGATTTCGACGAAACAACCATAATCAGTAAGGTTGGTCACTTTACCCGTTAAAACGCTACCTGATGGGAATCGTGCAGCTAATGACAACCAAGGATCGTCACCTAACTGTTTCAAGCCTAGTGATACACGTCCTTTTTCACGGTCAAATTTCAATACTTTCACAGCGATTTCATCACCAATCGTGACGACTTCACTTGGATGTTTGATGCGCTTCCATGACATGTCGGTAATATGTAACAAGCCATCAACACCACCAAGATCCACGAACGCGCCGTAATCGGTAAGGTTTTTAACGATACCTTTGATTTCTTGGCCTTCTTCCATCGTTTCGAGCAACTCATCTCTTTCACTGCTCATCGCTTCTGCAACAACCGCACGTCGTGAGACGACCACGTTATTGCGTTTTTGATCCATTTTAATGATTTTGAAATCAACGTCTTTGTTTTCAAGGAACGTATGATCTCGAACAGGTCGGACATCAAGCAGTGAACCTGGCAAGAACGCTCTAACACCGCCTTCCAGTTCAACTGTAAATCCGCCTTTAACTTTACCGGTAAGCACACCTTGAATCGTGTCATTCTTTTCGTGGCTGTTTTCCAGTGATTTCCATGCAACGGCACGTTTGGCTTTTTCACGTGATAGACGTGTTTCACCAAAGCCATCTTCTAGCATCTCGATCACAACGTCGACGCTATCGCCTACATTGATATCGGCTTCGCCGGCATGATTTTCAAATTGGTAGCGTGGGATAACGCCGTCGGACTTCAAGCCGACATTGACTAACACATAGTCTTTTTCGAAACTGACGATCGTACCTGTGACGATATCGCCTGGATTCATTTGTTTGGATTGGATACTTTGCTCGAATAATTCGGCGAAACTTTCTTGTTTGACTTGATTCATTGATGTTGACCTTTAAAAAATACCATCGTCTGGCGACAACGATAACCCGTTAAAATTAAAAAAATCTGCACGACTATCGCACAGACGCTTCTTGCACTCAGACCAGCGCCAGCTAGCCTATCTCACGTTTAGGGGTAATCCCCAAAGCACGTTCGACTTCCACCAAAACCCTCAACATGACTTCCTCGATGCTCAAAGCCGTCGTATCAAGAATGAAGGCGTCTTCTGCTGGCCTCAATGGGGCGACAACGCGTTGCATGTCACGCTCATCTCGTTCAGCAATGTCCTTTATAAGGTCGGGGAGTTTAACACTTATCCCTTTGTCCTTCAACTGTTTATATCGGCGGTTCCCGCGCTCTTTGGCCGTGGCAATCAGGAACAATTTCAAAGGCGCCCGAGGGAAGATCACCGTCCCCATATCACGCCCTTCAGCCACCAAACCAGGCGCCACAGCAAAGGCTCGCTGCCGATCCAGCAACGCTGCCCGAACACGAGGCAATCGAGACACTTTAGACGCCTCCATCCCTTGTTTTTCCGTGCGGATGATGTCGGTCACATCATCACCCTCAAACACCACCTGAATAGGCTGCCCCGGCTGTAGAATCTCAAATTGAACATCCAAATGCGCCGCCAGCACCTCCAGCGCCTCTTCGTTATCCAGTGCAACGTCATGGCGCGTTGCCGCCAGGGCCAAGACGCGGTATAAGGCTCCGCTGTCCAAATAGTGCCAAGACAGCGTGTTCGCGAGCAGACTGCTGATCGTACCTTTTCCGACGCCGCCTGGGCCGTCGATGGTGATGACTGGTGTTTGGGACAAGGTGCTATCTCCTGGTTGCCTTGAAATTTGAAGGGATTATATAAAGCGTGGCTAGTTTTGTCTACAGGCACAAGCCCTTATGTTAAAGCCCAGCGATTCCCGGCTAACACAACAAGCAAGCCATAACAGGGCTCAGAGAGCGATTCAAAAATATTTTTCGTAAACTTTTTCATGTATCCTATGCGTATTTTTCATTCGCAAAGGATAAATAATGAA
>Ga0233437_1006752_pt1 | contig 11531 bp, 6 predicted proteins | sample SI_122_August201_FD_182714 | JGI IMG/M metagenome (GOLD analysis project Ga0233437, IMG submission 182714) | Seawater microbial communities from Saanich Inlet, British Columbia, Canada - SI_122_August2016_200_MG | ecosystem: Environmental > Aquatic > Marine > Inlet | place: Canada: British... | reverse complement strand
TCCCTGAAACAATTAAGCTTCTACAAAAATATTGTATTGAAACTTCAATCTTACCTTTTCCATTTAGCGATCAAAAAAAATTTTTTAACTATTGGATTGCGGCAAACAGAGAAATTGACTTCTCTTTTGCCAGTCATTTTCTCCAAGAAGAAATCTGGCCGGCAAAAGCCTTTCTCAAACTGCAATCGACCTGCAACACACCACCTAAAAAAGACATACCATTACTGTCTGTCTCTATTCTCAAATTGTATCGGGAACTTGCGATTCAGCAGATAAAAAATCAACCACAGATGAATCTATTAAGGCGATTGTTACAGCAACTGAAAAAATCTGACATTGAGTTAGGTGTCGCTTCTAATGACAGAGAATTCGCCACATCTGCTTTATTGTCCTATGCAGGCATGATTGAATATTTTGATTATATCTTTACCAGTGAAGGTTTGTCTGAAAAAAAATCTGGTGCAGAAAAACCTTCAACTAAATTCTTTCAAGCCATTTTTCATAAAATTAGCAGCTCCATTGATCAATTTGACGTGGCTCTCTATGTTGGTGACTCTGAAAGAAACGATATATTACCTGCACAATCTATAGGCTTCCAAACATTAAGATATATTAATAAAAGAAATATTTCTGCATTGTGGATAGACGAGACGGAAAAGACAGTTGCTGATTTTAAGGCAGAAAATCATAAAGATTTTTTCCCCATACTTTCTGAGTTGCTCAATATATCGTTATTTGTGGAATAATATGATAGTTATTCCACTGGTGATAATCTAAGAACAGGGATAAATCGTGAGAGTGAAGCAAAGTATTCTGATCAGCGTCATCTATAATGCGTAAATTTTTAACTGCACCTATCCTGTTATTTTAAACCGGCATTCAGTCTCCATGTCTATCGAATACCAATCATTTTATTCTCTAAATCAGTTCCATGAACCAATACCATTGTTCAGATAAAAAATATTTGTGAGTTGTATACTATTAATGGCGATTGTTACCGCCAGTCGTTGCAAACGATATGTGGGCAAGAATCGCTGAAAGAATACTATACCAGGTAATCGTTAACCAAAACATGGAGGGAACTATGAACGAAAAAAAACAACCGGTTAGAATCATCAATCCTAATCTTGTGATCGGCTTAGGCGGCACCGGGCATTTGTTTACAAGTTATTTCAAGGAACTTGTCAGGACGAAATACCTTGGTAACAGAGATGATTCATTCCCTTTGATTCAGTATCAGGTCATTGATACTGAGTTCATCAGTATCCCCTATAAAGGGAAATCAATTTCTGCAAAAGAACAAAAGCTCATGAAAGAACATTATCGCGAAAGTGATAGAGAATATGAAACTGCCATGGAATCGTGCATTGAACTTAGTGAGCAGTGTGAAATAAAAGTGATTCCGACCGACCTGGTAAAATACCTTCAGAAGCATGATCTTCTGGGGATTGATGATTTTATGCCGACAAATGTTTCAAGCATTAAACCCGGCACGTTTGGTGCCAGCCAGATCGGTTTGATAGCTCTTATAACTGCCATTGCAAATTTTTCCAAAATCTATAAGAGATTGGAAGAACGGATAAAATATCTGGTCGGCAGCCTTGTTGAGAATGATCTGAATACACACTGGTCTCCCGGATTTGAAAAATCAACCACTGAAAGTCTGACTATTTTTATTGCATGCTCAACCGGGGGCGGGACAGGCCGTGGTTTATTCATGCTGATAGGTACGATGTGCCGGGCAATAATGGAGGACATCAATCCGGAGCTTGCCAATAACGGAAAAATAATTTTGATAAACTTCACTCCAGACTGCTTTACTGTCAGGGGAAGGGTTGTTCCAGTAGAAACACTTGTACCGATGAAAGCCCAGCAATATGCTGCCTTTAAGGAAATTGATTCTGTGTTATCAAATTATAATGAAGGCAGTGCCGGTGCAGTTGAGGTGGATAATTATTTTAAGATCAACAGGGGCGTGCAGGGGAAATGGAAGCTTTCTCCGTTTGATTCATCATTGATGATAAGCTCTAAGCTGGACGGAGGGGGAGCAGAGCAACTGGACAGCTATAAAATGGTTAACAGCATTGCGGCCGATTCCATTGCATCGCTTATTTTTTCGAATTTTCAAGGTAAACTCCAGGCGGCTTTATGTAATGTCCGGGATCCGATGGAAGAAGCAAAAACCAAGATGCTCAGGCAGAGAAAGTACGGCAGGCTTGGCAGGGGTGCGCTGCGGTATCCAGTGAAACGTCTGGTGGGTTATTTGAAAAACTATATTTCCTATCAATGTATCATGGATCTTGAAGACGGGAGATTGGTCGAACCACCGGGTGAAGCCTCAGAAAAGGTAGCTGAGTCTTTGTTTGAGAGAATTACCAATGAAATTGACACACGATATCCTGCTCCTCAGCCCCTTACGTTTGATGAATTGGGAGAAAATTCATTTGAAAATTCGTATGACTCAAAACTTCAAAGAATCTTTTCACAAAAAATCAACACGTTGACATCAAACCATGATGAACAGGATAAGCTTTTGTTCGGGGAGGCTGAAAAGGCGGAGCAGATTTATCTTTTCCAGGAAATAGATAAGCTAAAAGCTTTGTTGATGGACGTCATAAAGGAAAATGGAGTTATTCGAGCCAAATCCGTTCATTCATACCTTAGAACTAAAATAAATGATTTCGGAAAACAGTCGATTCGAAAAATTATTACAGGCAAAGAGCAGGATAATGATTCTTTTATTAAAATTATCAATGATCATATTGCCGTAGAGTTTGAGGGCATTACACAATACCTTGATGGAAAACATCCAGGGTTTGAGACTGTTTCTGCAAAAATCCAAAATGATCGCGACCTGTGGCATAAAAAAAGGAGTGTATTGCAAAAATTACATGTGATTCGGGATGATCCAAAGATGGTTTCCGGCTTAACAAAAAAGGCAGTTGATGGTTTGATCGCAAATTTTCAAAAATGCCTTAGGTCATTTCACCAGCTTAGAAAAGTAAAAAGTTTTTTAATTTTTTATGAAAAGTTCAGAACAGAGATGAATAAATTGGATTCAGCCATGAATGAGTTCAGTGGTTTTTTGAATAATAAAGATGAATATCACCGCAACCTTGGTCTGTCGGAAGAATACGTTACAGAGATGTCTAAAATTATTTTCCGGCCTAAAAATCCAACTGAAATTTTTGTATGGGGAAGAAATAAAGGTGAATATGAGAGTTTCTGCAGAAAGTTCCCCAAAATCTCAGAGATCTATAGCAGTGTCCATAACGATTTGAATCAACAGGCCGTTTCAAAAATGTTTAAACACGGTTGTTCTCCAACGCTGCTCCGCAACGTGTTGTATGAATCGATATCGCGTGAAGTGGATCGTGAAACTAAGAACTTAAGTATCAGTAAATTTTTCCAAAATTTATACAGAAACGAGGAACATGATCGCATCAGACGTCTTTGGGAGTCTCTTTACAGCAGGTCTTCATGGTTAGGCAAATGCAGTCCCAATCGTATTGGGCCAAAGCACAGAACGGAATCTGATTTTAAGGAATTCGGATTTCTTGAACTTGCCAATCCAGATGACTTTACATTAAGTGGAAATAATGTATCCGGGCTATTTGGCCGTTCAACAGAACTCATGAAACGTGATTATCTGGATGAATTGATTATCTGGACCCGATACCAGGTTGAAATGCCTCTTTTCGTGTTTGATTCCATCTATGAGACAATCGGTGATTATGACCGTCTTGCCAGGGGAGAAGGAGATGCTGAAGCTGCGGCAGCCGCAATGGCAAAGTTTCACACATCAAAAAAATTTTTTTATGTTGATGAGCCGCTTGCCAAAATCAGTCATATCCCTATATCCGAAAAAGAAGAAACTTTTAATTTGATGCTCCATATCGGCGCAGTCGAGGTTGATTCGGAAGGCTATCTTCTCTGCCACCAGCGGATCGAAGGGAGCAACCGGCCAGGACTTAAACGTTGGCTAATGGTTGAGTATGATGAGACTTCCGGGGTGCTTTTTGAGGAATATTGTGAAGATATGTCTGGACACCCGGAATTGACCATTCATCTTTTGAACACCACAACAGAGTGGTTCAGGCTGTTAACCGACCCACAGAATGTTTCTGCTGAACAGCGTAAGAGAACTCAACATATTTTTAAAAATTATCTTGAACTGGATTCATATCCAACAATTCCTGAAACCTATCTTGAAAACAGCCTGTTGAAAGATCCTACTTCTCAAATGTCAAAATTTTTCAGACAAAGGGAAATGACAGCAAACTACAAGAAAAAGAAAATAAAGGTTGGTAAGAAATTTCCGATTCCAACGTTATACAGGGATGTAGAGGTTATGAATGAAGAGATGCAACTGGAGCCGTGCGGGTTTAGCATGCACATGAGAAAAGATTTAGACCTTTATGAGGAAGTTGTATCAAAAACAGCTCAATCAAATGGGCCTGGGAGCGATAAACTCAATTCTAAAAAAGCAACGCCTGGTTCCGCAATCAATGGGCTTGTTAACGGCTCGGAAGTAAAAATTAATCAAGGTGTTATTGATGAGAAACTTAAAGACGAGCTGATCAACTTAAAAGAAATTTTTGAACTCGGACTCATTTCTGAAGAAAACTATGAACAGGCAAAAAAAAGAATATTGTTTTTAAGTGAGAATAGCTTAACAAAGGAGGTATGAAATGGTTGTAACTAATAATTCTTTGTTAACAAGAATACGGTTGACAGCCTTTATTATCGTAGTTTTAATGCTTTTTTTACCGGCAGTGGGAGGTGCTGAAAAAAGAAGGATAGCTCTCTTGGTTGATAACTCAGGGAGTATGTATGGGAGATGCAAAGGGGTCACATGCAACGATGTTATGGAGGAGGTCAAGCTGGCGCTTAAAAATGTCCTTCCACTATTGTATGCGTATAACCGGGAACAGGGCAAAGATCAACAGGTTGAACCAGTGCTGGTCCTTTTTGGGGGTTATTCCAAGGGAAAAGAAGAGTTCAGAGAAATTACCCTGACCCAGAATTTGGAAAAAGATCTGGAGCTGTTGGAGAGGGAATTGATTCCTTCCTCAAGTTATAATGATACAGATTTTACCCTGGCGTTAAACCGGACTCTTGAAATCCTTGAAAAAAGAGGCAATGCTTCTTGTACTGTGTTTTTAACAGATGCTACCAGTGGACGTCCTGTGGAGGACATGAACTTTTCATTATTCGGAAGGACATTTTTTTATGCTCTGAATAGGAATACTATTGAACTGGATGATCTTGCAGTAAGGTATGAGAAATCCGGGCTCCAGGCTGAAGTGAATTACCTGGAACATGGCTGGGAAATCACTTCTTCCTTTGTAAAGGCGTTTTTAATGCTTCAGCAGCCTAAAGAGGGCAATCATTATTTTTTTCATCAAGATATTGTAATCGAATCACAGCCAGCTATCATTGAATTGACTAAAATGACAACAACTTCGGCCACATTTCATTTAATTTTTCACTATGAGCGCAAATGGCAGTTGGATTCTGCCAACCATTTGATTTAATTTCAATTAATTTTAGTCAGTTAGTTTAGCAGAGTATATGATTTAGACTATAAATTAGGAATTCTTAAGATTTTGGGCATTTAACGCTACATTTTTACTTTATTTTCTGCATAGTATATGATATTATTGCTTTAATATCATATACTATGCAGAGGTGATAAAATGTCCATTATTAAAGCCAAAATTGATTTGGCCAAATCAATCATCAAAAATGAAAAAGTTTTTACACTCAAAAGGTTGATAGAAATTCTATCATGCTCATCAAGAACCGCTCAAGTAAAACTCAAACTCTGGGATGCCTGCACAAGCTATAATCAGAATGGAAAGTATTATACTTTGCCTGAAATCCCTGTTTTTGATGCCTATGGACTATGGCGATTTAAAAATGTTGCCTTTTCGAAGCATGGGAACTTGAAAAAAACCATTGTTCATTTAATTGTTACATCACGTGCTGGATTTAACGGCAGGCAGCTTGGTGAAATCCTCGGGCTTTCACCACAATCTTTTATGCACCACATCCGCCATTATCCTGGTATAAGCCGAGAAAAGCATGACGGGGTCTTTGTCTATTTTTCTGATGATACTTCGGTGTATAAAATGCAGATCAAGGCAAGGTCCAAGTTTGTTAGTGAAGTCCCTGCTGTATCCGTTCCCGAAGCAGTCATGATTCTGGTTGCAATTATCAAACATCACGGGATATCTACAGAAGAGATCCTTGCCCTGCCTGAAATCCAGGGAAGCAGCATTACCAGGGAGGGTGTTAATAGTTTTTTAAATTCCCAGGGACTGTTAAAAAAAAATTCGGATTTACTGCTGTAAAACTGCTCAATGAATTAGTACAAAAATTAATTGTCAATACCAGTGCCAGTATTTTGTTCCCGAAAGCACCGGTTCTCCATTTTTATCCAGAGACCCAAAGGTGCCAGACATGTGGGTCCAAACTTTATGTCCAGAAAACGATAACAAAGACTGTCGTAACCATGGATATTGGAACCTTTAAAGCAAAAGAGACTGTGCTCTTTTGTCCAAACCATAAGAAACTTTTCTTTTCGAATCAATTGCACAGCCTTGTTCCCAAAGGCGGAACCTTTGGGTTTGATGTCATTGTGGAAGTCGGCTTTGCACTTTTTGTCCATTGCCGTAATAACCGGGAAGTCATGATGTCATTAGCCGCTAAAAATGTATTTGTCTCTGAAAGGGAAGTAAGCTATTTGGGTCGAAAATTTATTATTTATCTCACGCTTGCACATCATAATTCTCAACAACGTCTTCGGGAACTGATGACAAAAAGAGGTGGTTATATCCTCCATTTAGATGGAACCTGTGAAGGAGACAGTCCAAACTTATTTTGTGGTCTTGATGAGATATCCGAGTTGGTTCTGGACACGATCAAAATACCTTCAGAAAAAAAAGAATATCTTGTTCCATTTTTTAAACGCATTAAAAAGCAGTACGGTGAACCCAAGGCGCTTGTTCATGATATGGCCCGCGGAATTATTGCGGCTGTGGAAGAAGTTTTCCCAGGAGTACCGGATTTTATTTGCCACTTTCATTTTCTACGCGATTTAGGAAAGGATTTATTGCTGGATGATTACGTAAAGCTTCAGAAACGATTACGGAAGCTCAAAATCAGACCGTCACTGAGACGGAAAGCAAAATACCTTGAGCAGAAAATCAAGCCTGGCTGCCAGACCATTGACGAGATCATGGTAAGCCTTGAATCCGGCAGATGGCAAACCACTTCTTTTGAAAATATACCTTTGATCACAGCATATGCTTTAATTCAATGGGTGTTTGAGTATCCACGTCAGTCAAATGGCTATGGATTTCCATTTGACAGGCCATATCTTGATTTTTACCGGCGTATGCAAAATGCCAACCGATTGCTCAAGGAGATTAAGAATGTTCATCTCCGAGGCAACATTAAGGACAACAGACCCTTTTATAAGATTTACTGGGCAACACAAATAGCTGTAAAAGACAGGCAACTTAATGCCCTGGCTGTGAACCTGGACCAGAAGGCAAACGTTTTTGACAAGTTGCGTACAGCTATGCGTATAGCGCTTCCAGAAAACAAAAACGGCATAAATGATAATGGAGATGATGCGGACATGAAAACTATTGAAGAGCAGGTAACCGCATTTAGAAAATGGCTTGTCAGTGATACACAAAATAAAGAAACTTATGCTAAAATGGTTGAGCAAATTGATAAATACTGGAAAAAATTATTTGCAGATCCTTTGCCAGTTCAATCTTCTGAAGGGATCATATATATTCAACCGCAAAGAACCAACAACATCCTGGAAAGATTTTTTCGAGCTGAAAAACGCCGCGGCCGCAAAAAGAATGGAAATGCATCTATGAGCAAACTATTAAAAACACTTCTTGCGGAAACTCCATTGGTTCAAAATCTAAAAAATGCTGAGTATATGAAAATTATCCTTGATGGTTGTTCGAGCCTGGCAGAAAGGTTTTCTCAAATAGGTTCTGATCAGGTACAACAGAAGATGGCTGAGGCAAACAATAACAGCGAAAAAATTTTACCAGCGATCAAAAAATTAATAAGAGATTCTGAGTTCACTAAAAAAATTGCATCTCTGTTCCTTTCAGAAAGCAAAATAAATGCCAACTGTCATTTGCGCTCATAGATTTTTCATGGCAAATCTGCGCCTGTTTTTAAGAGTCTGGTTTTTGATAGTAAGGCCCTGGACCCGGTATTGTATACGATGTATCAGGGGCCTAATATTTTAACCCTTAAGCTTAATGAGGAGAGTCCTGCAGGCAAATACAGTGTCAACCTTGGCAAAACACCCGGCACAAAACAAATTTCCCTGTTTGGAATTGAAGCAGCAACATTGCAATTGCTTGAACGGGAACATATCAAGCCTGGAAAGAACTATAAAAAAAATGAAGAGGTTGTATTTAATTTCAGTTTTGGAGTGATGGACAAAGATAAAGCTGTTTTTTTAACGGACGAACAGAATAAAGCGTTTAAAAATTTTGTTCATGTTAATTTTTTGATTGAGGGAAAAAAGGGGGCAGATAGCTTCAAAAGCAAAGATGGCCTAAATCATTTTACCTTGGCCCATGTGTTTAACCCGAAAAATTCAGAAGCTTCAGAGTACACAATCAAGACAGGGTGGAGCTATCTGAACTCAGATCCGCTTCCAGACGTGGAAGTCGGTACATTTGTAATGACCAAAGAGCCGGCACAAGTGATGAAACTTGACTTTTATACGGAAACACCGGATCAGAAATTTTGGCAGGGAAGATCCATTAGTGTCAAAGCCAGGTGGGATAATAGTTCTCTGCCGAAACATTATGCTGATATTTCTGAGATCCAAATCAGAGACACGACAACGAATGAACACTATTGGTTACAATTGGACAATGAGAAAATGTTTTTTGTTAAAGAAATAGGAAAACATCTTGCACCTGGAAAGCATATGTTTGAACTGGTTACCTCTGATCCTGATGTGGGTTCAGGAGTCTCGTTAAAAGGAAAAGAGCTTATTGTCCTGCCTAGAGTTTTTGAATTGAAGATAGAGGAAATCACCGAAAGGTCAGGAAAAACCAAAGACGGGGTTTTAAACAAATTAAAGAATGGATTTTTGTATCTTACAGGGAATAAAGAAAAACAGCGAATTGTTGAAAAATATCAAGTGAAAAAATTCCCCTATACAAAGGAGATTCAAATTCCCTATTATGATGCAAATATTCATTTAATAAATGTTCAGGGGGTATTGAATCCAGTCTTTAAAGATGAAACGTATGTCGTGGAAACAAATTATAACGGGCCGGATTCATATACTGCAAAAAATGCGAGAATACCTGAATTTTTCGGGCTTTTTAAAGGTGATCCCCAGGAGATTGATGGCGCTCTTTTGGTTCGTATCGTGCCCGATAAAGTCCAGATCGGCCCTGATAGCATTCAGTCCATTGAATTTATCAAAAAGGAATGTGATTGGGAAATCAACGATTCTGCTGCGATAACCCCCGGGATAACTTACACTCCAAAACTTATTGTCGCAGGCGAAGATATCTTTTTAACCGGGAATAAAGTCCATTTCAGGTTTTCAACACAGTCCTGGGACAAAGAGATCATAAGTGCCCTTAGAGCATCTGCTTTTATCACATTTTTAATTCTCACAGCGATTCTTTTTCTAATGATTCTTGCTTTTTTGATCTTTTTGCGCTCCCATTCACTTCATCGTCAGGAGCAGTGGGAGGCTATCTGTAAAATGATGCCTGAAGATTTTTGTCAGCCTGGATATTTTACTCAAAAGGCGTATAAAATCTGTGAAGACCGTTCTGTCGAAACAGGTCGAACGCCGGGAGAAGCATTGAGTCGTTCGATACGCAATAATGATAAAAAGTTTTTATCAAAGCTATGCAAAGCATTTAGCCTGAATGAGCTTAAAACACTCAAAGAAAGGTGCAAAAATAACAACTTTGATTCTGTCTGGGAATTCTCAGTGGATAGTGGAAGCACCGTAACTGTATATGGTTCTGAATTAAACAGTTCTCCTGATTGCGTCCGGCTCAGGGATTTGGAAGGTAACCTGCCACAGGCGCTTGGCAGTATAACTGCCTGGCAGACAGGCAATGGAACAAAATTAAAATTCAATCCAAGACCTGAAGTCGTTTTCAGGCTTAAAGATACGTTATTTATACCACCTTACAATGGCGCTATAATCCTCCAGTCAGGGGATGTGATGTTAATTGGCCGTCACAAAGATGAATTGCAGGTTGCAGTAACAGTGTCAACCTATGAAGACAGTTTAATTGTTCAATGTCAAAAGAGATAGTAATGTAATCCATATTCCACACCCTTGTTTTTAATCCCGTATTATTTTTTCTTGTTGAATTTTAATCGCTCATCATGTGATGTGGAAATTTTAGTCCTTTCATTGAGGTGAATCATAATAAAATAATATTGAAAATTATAGGAGAACATCATGACATTTAATAAGATAAAACAACTAATTCTTTTAACACTTATTTCTTTAACATTTTCTGGTTGTGCTGCTGCAATAATCCCAATGATGGTTGCATCATACGCGACAAGCGGGTTCTTGATTTTTAAAACTGTACAGACCTCCACCGGTGGTTCCGTCAACATCAGTTTCACGGACAATGAAATATCAGTTAAAAATAAAATCGAACTTTCAGAAATTGCCAAACCAGGAATATGGGCAGACAATAATGCTGAAGTTTACGCGGCAGAAAAAATGGAAAATTCAGGAGCTTTTGAGCTTGTTATTACTCCCGCTCGAACAGCTAAAGCAATTCTAAAATTAGAATTGATGGATCAAATTAATAGCATGACAAATAGTGAAAGGTTAAACTCTTTTAAATTATTGTGTGAAGAAACTGGAGCAGATTCAATAATTGCATTCAAAAACATGGGAACAGAGGCGGATACAAGTATTTGGTCTTTTAGTAGAGCAAATATGACACATCGCAGCAAGATGCTCATATATTCTTATAAGACAAATCGTATTTTGTATGAAACCACAATGGAGATAAAGTCAGAAATATCCAGTACCATTCATAATGATCAAGAAATTTTAAAAATAGCAGGTGAAGCTGCTGCTGAAAAAATCATATTGCTAACATCATCATAGTTGAGAGTTCACTATTTGAACCTGCCGTCTTTTGCTAACGGCCTGGAATTCGGTTGCTGATTACAAGTTTTTTTGTTTCAGCATAAGGATGTACCGGCTGGTAACACCCAGAATTTTCTTCTCCTGCATGGCACTGACTGTAATCGCATTAAACCGTTCCGAAGACAATGGCGCCTGGATGATATGGGTCAATTCCCAATCTGAGCGTTCCAATATTTTATAATAATCCGTCAGCAGGATTGCGTTTTGGGCCTCTTCATTTAAAGCAGGACAACTTTGAAAATCCCGCCAGTCAGAATTGATCAAGGCAAGCCTTGTGGTTTTCCTTGTGCTTTGTTTTAAAAAATTAAAAAAATTATCCAGAAAT
>Ga0233437_1006748_pt1 | contig 11537 bp, 6 predicted proteins | sample SI_122_August201_FD_182714 | JGI IMG/M metagenome (GOLD analysis project Ga0233437, IMG submission 182714) | Seawater microbial communities from Saanich Inlet, British Columbia, Canada - SI_122_August2016_200_MG | ecosystem: Environmental > Aquatic > Marine > Inlet | place: Canada: British... | reverse complement strand
AGCCGTATTACTCGGTGGACTTGAAACCTCTTCAAATGAGGTCATGAAAACAAGGTCATCTCTGGAATTAATGTCAAATTGATACTGACAGGGATTCACCCTCAAAGCTGTAATACGCCACCATTCATTGACAGGATCTACCCCAAAACGATGCACAACAATGTAGTTATCATCTGTGTTGCCTTCATAGGATTCATGATTGCAGGTGAAAACATAACCTTCAGAATTAATGCGCACATAAGGAGAATAATCATGACCTGACACTGTTTCATTTTCGATTTCTGTACTAGTATCAGCATCTATATCATAAACCGTTATATAGGTCGCTGTTAAGGCATTCCCCAGCTCTGTATTAATCACATACCATTTTCCCGCTTGATCCATGTGAAAACCATAGGCCTTTGCAATATTACCAACACCACCTGCCATTGTAAGTTTCACCGTCGCATTAGTGAAAGCATCCACACCATCAGTCATATCCATCTCATATATCTTGACCGGATCAAAAGTGCCTCCACCGTTATAGGGATGTATGAGAGCTAATATGGTATCTGTATTCTGATATTGATGACAGTCAACAACATGATAAAATCTCGTATCTGAAGTGAGTTCTGTTGCATTACCCGCAGCATCAACATAAATTAATGAGGTCTCATTATCATCTGGTGTGTCTGTATTATCAAACCAAGGCGTTTTGCAGATCATCAAACCTCCATCTGAAGCATTAAAACTCCTCAAAGGCGGATTAACGCCAGGATTTGTAGGATAATCAAGCCCCATTCCATAAAAAAGTGTTGGCTCACTCCACACTGTATCGGTTAATGCCGTTTCATAGTAATCACCATCTTCTAGTAAGACTTTCAGATCCTCAGCAGTATCAGAAGAAGTCATAATCTGTGTTATGCTACCAGCGAGATCATCAATAACGACATCAATTTCCTGAGTCACCCGATCAATTTTCATGAGATTAGTATTTGTTACTGTATCAGAAATAGTTGATAAATAAAGACCATCTGAAGTCGCCAAAGGCAAAACCTCTGTATTCAAGGCATTCGTATTTGTCAGCTGCCTAATTTTTTGACCATCTTGAAAGGACACATAACTGGGAATACCAACTGTTGAAGGCGTATCACTCTCTGCTGCTGCCAAGGCCAATAAATCACCTTCGTCTGCAGCCATTGTTATCTCTGTTGGCAAATCACTCGTCGCAATGATCACAACTTCTTCATTTTCAGTATTGTAAATATAGACATAATCATCTTCCGTCACACCTTCTTCAAGAGCTATCGTGTAATAGCCTTCTGTCAGAATGCTCAATGTGACTTTATCTGTATCAATGTAATATTCTAGTTTTGCAATGGTCACAGGAAGACCAGCAGGACCACTCTCATAAAGGCTTGATTCCGCATCTGATAATGGATCAGTAGAATCAGAATCAATACCACTATTAGTGCCTGATAAAAAATTACCTGAACCACCACTACAACCCATCATAGGGTTCACAAAAGAAGCACACAGGATAGTGATCAGAATTAATCTCAAAAGAGCAATATGTTTAAAACGTGTTTTCATAACGAATAGAAATTATCATGCAATTACCGCACCATTCTCGATATTAATTTGTTCTATATATTCAATGAGTTAGAAATTTATTGTTTGTCTGTATAGGGGAAAATCTGACCCTTTTATCAGAAAGAGAAAGGCAATATTTGCCGGGTACTGTATTCTAGTTTTACTAATCCAATAATGTATAGTCGATAGAGGTCATATTAATAAAAGCAATTTGAGGTTCATCAGCAACAAATTTATAAAAGAATAAACGTCCTTGATCATCAACAATGACATTATCGGAACAAGAATGATCAGTGGTCGCCTCTTTGAGCAAATAGTAGTTATTCACATTAGCGACAAGATAGTCACCCTCAGAAGAACATTGAAAAACGACACCGTCTGGAGCGATTCTAACAATCTGGGAAAGTAAATCTTCAGTGACTTCAGAATCATTGAGAACTGTTTGTGTTTTTGTTTGTGTACTATATGTGAGCGTCATTTGTGACCCATTCTCACGAACACCTGCAGCCACAATCCATTCATCATCATCACCATTCACATCAAATGACTCAAAAGTCGTACCATTGACACCATCGTCATAAGACCAAATAATTTCAGCATTTGTAAAAGCCTCCTTACCCGCGGACAGAGATAATTGATAAACAGTATTAATCGTCGGTTTATCTTGAATGGAGGAACTTTTGCGTTTTGCTAGAACGTACAAGAAATCATCGCGGCCACGATCGCAGTCTTGAATGATGTAGTTTGGTTCACTCAAAAGATTAAATTCCTTCCCAGAAGAATCAATATATTTTACATAATCACTGCAAATATACATACCACCAGAGGATTCATAAAATGCTTTCTGCCCAGCAACTATCTCATTCTCCCATAGTAATGCTGGTGAGTGCCATGTTGTTTTTAGAATAGGGGCTGTTAAAATATCGTTTAAACTACTACTTGATGTTTTGACCGCTATTTTTTGAAAGCGACCATTTTGCAAACCTAGGAGCATTTCTTCTGTATCGCCAATCACTGAAATATGCTGAATAGCTGACTTTTGATTAGCCGCAATGACATCAGAATAGCGTGTTTTGATCGATAAGCGCATGAGCGTGTTTTTTGTTTCACTTGATCCTTGTTGCGCAAAATAGAGATAATTATTTTCTGAGACTATGGGCGTGTTTACCGTCAAACGATCACTATTTGTGAGCGCGATATCAGTAACGCCATCATGACTGACATAAATAGGTATTCCCATTGTCGTCTTTTCATCATTAATAACAGCTAAAGCAACCTGCTCCTGAGGTTTAGCGCTAATGAAAATATCAAAACCATTTTCAGTGACAGAAGCTATATCAGAAACGCCTGTGCTCACATTATAGGCATACACCCTATCTCCCGTTGTTATCCCCTCTTCTCCCCTGATTACATAATGAGTTGCCGCTACATTTGACGTCACAGAAATCTGGTCAGGATCAAGGTTTTGAAGCAAATCAAGTTCTTTGGGTAAGCTCACAGGTCCTGTCTCATAAAGATCAAAATCCATTTCAAGCATCTGCTCATCAGCACTACCAGTACTCACATCAACCCCTGTTTTGGCTTCACTAGACACGACAGCCCCACATTGAGTAAAATTAACAATACAAGCTATAAAAAGAAATATATAGGTGTATAATCGGATGCGCTCAGAAGGCGTTCTGTAATTTTCCTTAAAATCCATAGAGATACACTTTAACACTTGTTTGAACATAAACGTATTCTCCTACAAGTGTCCCCATAATGATCCACCTTATATTGTAGTCTATTAGCCATGTTATGAAAACTCTTAATTTCCTTTACGTTTTTATTTGCCGCGAATAAATAAAAATAATAGTAGAAAAAACAAAAGATTATCCAATTTTCTAACAAAAAATTTGGTTAGCTGGCTAGCTGGTAAACAGGGCTTTTCCATAGACCCCTCGACCCTGCGACCCCGCGAACCTTTATTAATGAAAATTCTCATATCCGATAAATTATCGGAAACAGCTCTTTCTGTTTTTAAACAATCACATAAACTAACTGTCCTTTATGAACCTGATGCGGGTAAAGATCCTGAAAAATTGAAGTCCTTGATTGCTGATGTTGATGGTCTCGCCATTAGATCCGCATCACAAGTGACCGCTAACATAATGGATGCCGCAAAGAATCTTAAAGTCATCGGACGTGCCGGTATTGGTGTTGATAATGTTGATTTAGAAGCGGCGTCCAAAAAAGGCATTATTGTGATGAACACGCCATTAGGCAATACCATCACAACAGCAGAACATGCCATATCTATGATGTGCGCTCTCACGCGCAAAATACCACAAGCCCACGCATCACTAAAGGAAGGCCGTTGGGAAAAAAATAAGTTTATGGGTTCAGAGTTATATCATAAAACTCTTGGCGTTCTTGGTTGTGGAAACATTGGCAAAATTGTTGTTAACCGTGCACAAGGTTTGCACATGAAAGTTTTGTGTTATGACCCCTTTCTCTCTGACGAAAAAGCATTAGAACTAGGCGTTGTAAAATCAGATTTAAGTAATTTGTTAGAAAAATCTGATTACATTACTGTGCACACACCAAAAAATGAAAAAACAATAAACCTCATTAACCGAAGCGCATTTGAAAAAATGAAACCCGGGATGTTTTTAATCAATTGTGCACGGGGTGGTATCGTCAATGAAACCGATCTGCTTTGGGCCCTTGAAAATAAAATCATAGCAGGCGCTGCTCTTGATGTTTTTGAACAGGAGCCTGTTGCCCCTGAAAACCCTTTACTCAAACATGATGCTGTCATTGTTACACCACATCTTGGTGCTTCCACTCAAGAGGCTCAAGAAAATGTTGCCCAACAAATAGCGCAGCAAATTTCTGATTTTCTCCTTCATGGCAATATTGTAAATGCTATTAATACTGTTAGTGCTTCTGCAGAGGTCCTTAATCGTTTAGGCAGCTCCCTCACACTCGGCAATAAACTTGGTTCTTTACAAGGCCAGCTTTGTAATGAAGCTCCAGAAGAAATACACATCAAGTACTATGGAGACACCACGCGAGAACAAACTGAAATTCTCACGACAGCTATTCTCCAAGGCATCTTACAACCCATGCTTTCACAAGTAGCGATCAACTATGTCAATGCTCCCTACCTTGCCAAAGAACGCGGTATACGTATTGTCGAAAGCAAGATCACAGCACATTCCGATTATACAATGATGATAGAAGTATTGTGCACTTTCAAAAATTCAGAACGTGTTATTTCTGGAACCTTGTTTGGCAAAAACAACCCACGCATTGTTCGCTTTAATAATATTTATCCAGAAATGAATCCTGAAGGAAACATGCTGATTGTTGAAAACAATGATAAACCAGGTGTCATGGGCCGTATTGGCACATTCCTAGGTGAACACAATGTTAATATAGCCAATATGCAACTGTGTTTAGATGATAACACTAAAACAGCAACAGCTTTTTATGCCGTACAAGAAGATATTGATAAAAGTATTTTAGCAAATTTAAGCAAACTAGATGATATTATCTCTGTTAAACTAGTTACCTTCTAACGCTAGACGCCCGCCTTCGCTAGAGCTTCGGCGCGGCAAGCTAGACGATAGACGCTAAACGATAAACAAAGGAACAAAAATGACATCAACAGTAATTCTAGGCACACAATGGGGAGATGAAGGCAAAGGTAAAATAGTCGATTACTACGCAACGAAAGCCGATGTCGTCGCCCGCTATCATGGTGGCAATAATGCCGGTCACACCATAATCGTTAATGGTGAAAAAACTATTTTGCATCTCATTCCATCCGGCGTTCTTCATGAACACAGCCTATGCATTTTAGGTAATGGCATGGTCATAGATCCTTTTGTGCTCACAGAAGAGCTTGATTTAATCAGTAAACGCGGTCTACTCAAAAATCCCAACAGGCTCAAAATATCTGATTGTGCCCACCTTATCATGCCCTATCACAAAGAAATTGATGCTTTGCGTGAAGAAGCTCGTGGCGCTAACAAAATTGGTACAACAAAAAGAGGCATTGGCCCCTGCTATGAAGATAAAATTTGTCGTCGTGGTATTCGAATCGGCGAACTACAGTATCCTGAATTACTTAAAGAACATTTGCTTGAGACCTACACCTATCATCAATCGCATTGCAAAAAAATGTATGATCATGATCTTCCCTCTTTTGATAAAATCTATGATGACCTCATGACTTTGCGTGACAATATTCTTCCTTTTATTGACAACACCACTCAAGTCCTTACAAAAGCAAGAGAGGAAAATAAGAAAATTCTATTTGAAGGCGCTCAAGGTGTTTTTCTTGATATTGATCATGGCACTTATCCTTTTGTCACCTCATCAAACACCATCACAGGTTCCATACTCACAGGACTAGGTCTCGGACCGAGAACCATTGATCACGTTCATGGTGTGTGCAAAGCCTACCTCACACGCGTTGGTGCTGGCCCTTTTCCAACAGAACTAGATGACTCTATTGGGCAACATATGCGCGATCAAGGTCACGAATATGGTTCCACAACAGGACGACCACGACGTTGTGGTTATCTTGATCTGGTTGCCTTAAAGCAAGCCATCACTGTTTGTGGCATTACTGGATTAGTCATCACAAAATTAGATGTACTTTCTGGTTTATCAGAAATAAAAGTCGCCACAAAATATAACATTGATGGGATAGAAACAACACAGTTTCCCACATTTGTACCTGAATTAGAAAAAGTAATCCCACAATATGAAACATTGCCTGGTTGGAAAGAAGATATTCGTGGCCTAACGAATAAAAATGATTTGCCGCAAACGTGCCTTGATTACTTACAATATATTGAAGACTTTGTGGGTGTTTCCGTGGTCATGGCGACAACCGGACCTGGTCGAGAAGAAAATGTTGAAATGGCATAATCAACACTCAATATCCATTTATTAATTTACTCCAGATTGTTAACTTAAATGAATATTGATTATTGGTCTGTTGGATATTGGATATTGTTTCAGGCATTAGGCCTTAGGCCTAATGCTAATCCAGTCCCCACGTCCCTCTAAATCATTTATCATTCTTTTGACACGTGTTGATTTAGAATCACTCCAAAAATAAAGCCATCGCGTAGGCTTGGGATCCTTGGCAAAATCTATTTGAATACCCCACAATGGTTCCAGAAGTTCTACAGAACGTGAGTAACGCATATCACCAAAGACATTATACAAAAAGGTAACTTGACCAATGTATTCATCAGCAAACCAGGCAAAGCGTTCAAAATCGTGAATTTGTTCTTTTGTGAGATTATGTTTTCGTTGCAAGGTGTACAATGTTGTTTTGGGAACATCTTCCCCATAACGATAAACCGAGCTCTCATAAATAGGTGTTCTAATGGCATCTGAATAGATTTTTCCATTATATTCATAGACAGAACGCCACAGAACCAAATTACCTAAAGTCGGCATCACACGACCTCGATCAACTTCATGACCGCGACCAATCGCAATGAATTTTTGTACTAACTGTGCTCGGGAATGCTGGACAGCTCCAAAATGCAGATACATAACACAAAGCAATAACGCAATGAGTGCTGGCGGTAAAACTTTGCGTTGAGCAGACCAAAAAACGCCTACGAGTAAAATAACCGTAAAAACAGGATCGATAATACTAATATAATCAAGAGATATCCGATCGGTGTAGAACGGCCAGAAAAGAACAGTTCCGTAACTGGTCATGATATCTAATAAACCATGTGAGGCACAGCCCACTAACGCCGCCACAAAAACACAGCCAAATAATTTTCGATAACTTTTATCAATTGAAAATAATAATGTAACCAGCAAAGCACCAATGGGAATAAAAATGAGAGAATGCGTAAAGTGACGGTGATATTCAATGAACCTGAGAGAATTTATTGAAAAACTAAACAACGTGTCTAAATCAGCAAACATTCCCGCAACTAAACCAACACGCCAAGCCCTACCCCCTAATTTTTTTGCACAAATAACTTGTGCAACTGCAGCACCTAAAAGACCTTGAGTGATTGTATCCATAGTTCGGTATCCGTTATCCGTATCTCGTTATCCGTTTTCCGTTAAGAAAAAGCAGATAACTGAAATATCTCTTTTCAGTAACAGTTTTATACTCTATAATAAAGATTACGACCTTGTGTAACAGCTTTGAACATGATGCAACAACGTAACTACATAATATTTATCGTAATAATACTATTTAGCACACTCATGAGTTGTGCTGACCTCCCTAAAGGAGCTACGCATGAGCGTCGGCAATCCGTAAAACTAAATTTTCTCATTGAGCCCATTGTCGAAGGTGATGAAATCAAGTTGAAATTTGAGCTGAAATTTCAGGGTAATGCGCATGGAAATGATATGCTTGTTCTTCCCTCTACATGGGGTGGTGAAGCACATCTTGATAAAGAAATCTCAAACCTTGTTGCTAAATCAGAAAATACGAGAATCTTTAATACAGCAAATCCATCATTGAAGAAGATCGTGTACCCTAAAAATGGCTTAGTACATATTGCCTATGAACTCAATCATTCTTATAGATCTCAGAAAAGCTCATCACGCCCCTATTACAGACCAATTGTTAAAAAGAATCACTTCCATATTATTGGTGAAACAGCATTCATACTTCCCTTATGGGACATGAAAAAACCTATTAAAACACAATTTGTATGGAAAAATATTCCGGACTCATGGTCGCTAGCCAATAGTTTTGGTGCTGGTAAAAAGACACAAACGCTTAATCGCCCTTTAGAAGACATAAAATTTGCTGTGTATACAGGAGGTGATTTTCGCCTCTATAAAAGAAACATAAAAGGTAATGAACTCATTGTTGCCATAAGAGATCAGTGGCAATTTTCTGACCAAGACATCACTGAGCTGGTTAGCAAAGGACTCAAAGCACAAAGAGATTTTTGGAAAGACCACAGCACACCTTATTATCTCGTGAGCATTATTCCCAGCCATAAAGAAAATGGTCATTATGCCGGCACAAGTTTAACGAATTCCTTTTCACTATTCTTGAGCACAGACAAGGGTGTTAACAAGACAATGAAACATCTGGTTATGCATGAACTCTTTCATAACTGGAATGGCAATAAAATGAAACGCCAAGCCCCAGAAGAGCTTGTTTTCTGGTTTAGTGAAGGGTTAACAGAATATTTTGCCCGCAAAATCAGTCTCACATCTGGATTGATCACACTAAAAGACTATGTGACGGGGATTAATCAAGTCTTGTATGAATACCACACATCATCAGCAAAATATGCCACAAATTCCCAGGTTTTGGGTCACTTTTGGAATAACAGCGCTATCTCGCGAATTCCCTATTTAAAAGGAGAACTCTTAGCGCTCAATTGGGACCATCAAATCCCTTTAAGAAGTTTTCTAAAAGACATTTATGATGATAGTGCTAAACAATCGAGACGAGTATCCAATAATTTAATTGAGACTCATTTAGAAAAGCATTTAAAAGAAAAGGCACGTCACGATATTACCGCACACATTGTCAATGGCCAGGTTATCACGCAATTAGCACCAAGCCTAGGTCCGTGTATCACCTTAACCCAAAAGAAAATGGGTTCCAAATCAATACCTCAGTATGAACTATCCCAGAATCATGACGTGCAAATAGATTCCTGCCTAGAATATTTTAAATAAAGAAAGTATCAATCAAGTGGTCCTACATACGGTATCCAAATGATGATGCCATATTCATCTGCTGCTTTGACATTTGTTTTAATTTTCATAATCCCTCTTCCTTAGTTACCTACATACGGTACATAAATAATAATGCCATATTCATCAGCTGCTTTAACATGTGTTTTAATTTTCATTGTGCCTCCCTTTATTGTACGCTCTTAACTAGGTTGCAAAGCATATGCCAATTATATTTATTATGTAATTTTAAGCATTTAGACTCACCTTCGCCAATGATTTGATTATTGAGTAAACATAATCTTTAAAATCACAAAAAACACTTCGTATTAAAATACATATGCTTTAGAATAGAACATAATGAAAATAGCTCTTATAGCCATGCCCTGGCCTCAATTTGATGCTCCCTCAGCTGCCCTAGGAATTCTGAGTGCTTTTATCAAAAAAGCACATGCTGATTGGCAGGTAACGTGTAAGCATCCTTACGTTGGCATGTGGCAAATGACAGAATCAATCTATGAGCGACTGTGCAATAGCCAAACTGCTGAGTTTCTTTTTATCCCACACTTGTTTTCTGACAAAAAACAGGCCGTAAAACCCTATTTTTGCAAACCCATTCAAGATCATTTGGGAATAACTGATGAGAAACAAAAGGAAGAACTTTTGACAAAACTCTATGATCAGTTTTTGCAAGCCAGCGCACATCTTATCAATCAAGTTGTTGCAGACTTAAAAGACAATTATGATGTTGTGGGGTTTACCATCACCTATTCCCAACTCTTTTCCAGTCTCGCTGTTGCTAAGAAATTAAAAGAAGCTAACCCAAATGTGAAAATTGTATTTGGTGGTGCGGGTGTCGAAAGAGATTGTGGTTATTCATTTTTCAAAGAATTTGATTGTATTGACTACCTTGTTCAAGGTGAAGGCGAGCGCCCTTTCTTAAGACTCTTGGAAGCTTTGTCTCAAAAACAAGACGAGATAGAACTTTCTTGCGTCCTCACAAGAAACAATCTGGCTTTAAATTCTGAAGAGGCTTCTTTTTCCTGTAAAGAGCGCCTTGATAATCAAATGATGGATCTCAGCCTGTTACCCACACCAGACTATGATGATTACAATGACCTGGCTGAAGAACTTAATCTTTATTGGCAAGTCCCTATAGAAACATCTCGCGGTTGTTGGTGGAATAACACAATCACCTCTAATGATCCCATGCGGGGTTGTTATTTTTGTAATCTCAACATCGGAAGTTATCGAGAAAAAACACCTGAACGTGTGGCCAAAGAAATCAGCGCGCTCACATATAAATACAAAAATCTCCGACTCAAACTCATGGACAATGTCATGCGCAAACGTGGGCTAGGAGATATGATTGCAGCCATTAAAGCTTTAAACCTGGATTTGCGTTTTATTACAGAAGTACGCGCTAGCATACACCCTTCTGAATTATTAGAACTATGGGAGGCTGGTTGTTACATGCTGCAAATTGGCATTGAAGGGTTTTCATCAGCTTATCTTAAAAGAATGGGAAAAGGCAGTTCAACGATTCTCAATTTACAAGCCTTAAAAACATGTGCTGAGTTAGGCATTGAAAGTGCCTCCAATGTACTCATTAAATTTCCCGGTGCCACTCAAGAAGAAGTAGAGGAAAATGCGTATAACATGCTCAACTATGCCATTGCTTATGACCCTACCGCTCTTTCAGAATTTTGTCTTTTTGTAAATTCCACTGTTAGTGCCCTTCCTGATCAATTTGGTATTTCCCATATGCGCAATGCCAGTTCTTTCAAAAAAGTGCTTCCAGAAAACATCTTTAAAAACATCAAAGCCTTTTGGCAGGATTATGATGAAAACAATAAAGCTGACTGGGCACCTGTTTATGAGGCTGAAAAAAGGTGGAAAGCCTTACGTCCTTCCTTACAAGGCATAAAAACACACACAACACTGCCTTTGTTTTATACTGATGGTGGGTCTTTTCTAGAAATAGTCGATCGTCGCGATGGTTTTCGACTCATTCTTTTAGAAGATGAATGGTATGACATTTACATGTACTGCATGGAAATAAGAAGCCATAAAAAAATCATCAATTATATGAAAATCAAATGTGATGAACACAAGGTTAAAGAAATCTTAGATGCCTGTGTGGCCGAAAAACTCATGTTTACAGAAAGAGGCCAATACTTATCACTAGCACCAGCTGTCACGCCACTCATGGCGGCTCGCAGGATTAGAGCCCAGAACGATACCCTTTCCGCACCATAACATGCTGTACATCCATCAGTTTATTA
>Ga0233437_1006747_pt1 | contig 11537 bp, 15 predicted proteins | sample SI_122_August201_FD_182714 | JGI IMG/M metagenome (GOLD analysis project Ga0233437, IMG submission 182714) | Seawater microbial communities from Saanich Inlet, British Columbia, Canada - SI_122_August2016_200_MG | ecosystem: Environmental > Aquatic > Marine > Inlet | place: Canada: British... | reverse complement strand
TTTGATGACGGATTTTTTTTGGTATAATTCCGGTGTGGCATTTTCGACTTTGACAAGGTCAATTACAAAGCTCAACAGGCTTGCCAGTTTCATTTCAACAAGGCTGTAGAACAAAGCCGTCTGGTCGTAGTCTCTTGCATAAACAGCACTGTAGTTCGGTGTATGGACGGATATCTTTAGCATGAAAAACTCCTTGTCTTTGAATTTATTTTCTTTTCTCTTTCAAAAACTCTTCAAACATCTGTCCAAGGAAATCCGGGTAACCTCCTTTGCATGGATAAAAGATCACAAGATGAGCCTTTCAACAATATCCACGCAAATCTCAAAAAGAGCCGAACTGCTTTAAGTGACCATTACGATGTCACAATCGGTAGCTCGGCTATCTTTCAAAAGAAAATGCCTTTAAAGAGGCTCAACGGGAGGATATTAAGACCCGTAGCTTTCCGTCCTCATCTCACGATGGGTTTTTTGGTTTTGTATAGAAAAGATTTGGGCTCCCAACAGGCAAACTATGCCTATCAGGAGCAGGACATGTACATATTGAGGTGATTTTCCATGACAAACCTCCTGGATAGAGGTTGAAGAATTGGTAGAAATATTTACATGAGAATACCTACATTACATGTAAGGTCAAAATCTGGTTCGTGTCAAGAAAAAAATGGGTTTTCAAGCATTTCATTGGTGAGGAGAGTTTTGGTCTTGGAAAAGGTCGGGATTTCGCGATATTTGTCAGTATCTTCGGGAAAGGAGTACGTGCAGTATCTTGACAGAGGTCAAACATATTGGCAATCTAAAAAGTGTGTAATAAACTGAAGATGGGGAATTGGTTCGACCTGATATAGCCATTTGATATTACAACGCTTTATATCATTTAGAGGGCTGCAATAATAGCAGGTATTCCAATTAGAACTCGTCTTCTATAGGGCTGCAGACAAATACATTCCTTTCATCGTGTTCAAAGTTGCAGTCCTTGTCCAAAATCTCCTTCCGGGCTTTCCGGGCCCTATGGAGCCTGACTTTGACCGCCCCGATCTGGATTCCCAGAATGTCGGACACCTCCTGATGACTCAGACCCAGGGCGTCGAAAAGTATAATCACCTCGCGCTTCGAGTCGGGCAGCAGGTCGATCTTATTTTGTACGCACCTGCTCATTTCTCTCCTCTCCAGCTGAAGCTGAATCAAGGGCGGCTGGATGCCATCGATTTCTCGGTCGTCCCCGGTCTGGTTCTCCTTCGAGGCGGAAACTTTCCGGAAATGGTCAAAGCACTGATTTCTGGCGATGCTATATATCCAAGGTTTGAGTTTGGCCCAGTCATCCAGAGTCTCGAACTTCCTCTGAACCTTCATGAAAACCTCCTGGAGAATATCATCCGCGGCCCAATCATCCCGGGTCATGGCCGCTACGTATTTTTTTACTTGAGCATAATACTGATCGTAGATTTCCCAAAAATCCATAGTTCCCTCTTTAGCTTAACCGCAACAGGAGGGTTTGGCCGAATCGGTACGGAAACCGGCCTGATCACACCCAGCAATCCCGCCTATGGTTTTCTTGATTCTATTGACCATGGCCAGATTGCCGCCCGTTTTCATCTGTCCACCGATCCCCACCGCCGCCTTGATTTCTTCCATAGTTATTTTGTGTTCGAGGGCTTTGGCATAATATTGATCAAAACAAGGCGCGCAATTTGCCGCCACCGCTGCCCCTAATCCTATCAGCACCCTGGTATTTACGTCCATTATACGATCTCCTTTATTGGGTTTCTACACGAAAGACGAATTGAACCCCGAGTTGGTTACATTCCGCGGAAAAATTCTCTGCAAGTCCCCGCTTTTAAGTGGAGGATTTAGTTGGAAGGAATTGTCGAATCGGTAACTTTTCCAGAGGCCAAAACGTCTTGCGGGGTAAAACCACACTTTTGAGGAGAGGAGACAATGGAAAAGGCTAATCAGAAATGTAACGGTTCGACGGTAGTTGACAATCAGTGTAAGGGAGGTAGCGGAGCAGCTTTGGCAACCATTATTGCCAACGAGCGGGCTCCGGGCTGTAAAACCGCTCGAGAGTCGGACTGCCCCTGTTCCGGCCTCGATCGGCTGGAAGCCGGTTTGGGCATTCAGGGATGTGCCCCGACTAAAATGTTTGCCTCGCAGGTTGCCGAAGACATAACCCCGGCGGAAGCCGTGGCCAAGGTCGCGTCTGATGCAGGGAACGGATCACTGGTTTTTCTAGACGTATCGACCGGAAAGGAATACCGAAAATGGCACTTAGAAGAGGCGATCAACATCGATATTTTCTCTCTGAAGTTCAGTGAGAAGCTGAACAAACTGGATAAGGAGAGGACCTATCTGGTCTACTGCAAGATGGGAGCGCGAAGTGCGGCGGCACAGAAAGTCATGATAAAGAGGGGCTTCCGGAAAGTATTCAATATCGTCGGAGGTCGAGACAGGTGGCAGTTCGAGAAACTCCCCTACGGCTACGGGCCGACCGGGCAAGCCAGCGTGAGACCCTGCCCTGTCTTTATGACCATAAATGCGGTTGCAGGGCTAAAGACCAAACTCAAGGGGTTGCTGGGTTCCTTGCGGCGGAGCGATGAAGTCGGGAATCATTGACGGATCTGCTCATTTGCGGGTCATTACTTATTCTTTCTGAATCATAGGCTGACCCAAGTCTCAAAACTCATGTAACCTTTTTTCGGGCTACAACGTCATAATTGACAAACAGCAATTTGCACAACTGAACAAAGGAAGTGCCTAGAAGGACACATTATGGACAGCCAGGAATTGACAAGAAGACAAAGCACCATACTCAGCGCCGACGTAAAGGACTTCAGCCGGCTGATGAGCCGCAATGACGTCGAAACGGTGTGCGCCATCAACCGCCACCGCCGGTTAATGGCCCAACAGGTGGCGCAGCACCAGGGGCGGGTGGTTGACATGGCCGGCGACAGCTTTCTGGCAATTGATCAAAATAGCGGCAGGAGCGGTGATACGTTTTAAAGAATCTTTATTCAGCGGCGCATCGACCATATTTAAAAAACCACGGCTCAATTCTAAGTCCGAGAATCAAGTTTGTTTTGACGTAAATCGAAGGCGTTTTTTCAATCGCCTTATGCAAAGTTTAACAACGAAACAACATTGAAAAGAGGAGGAACTGAAAATGCCAATCCATCTTAATGATTTGGGTCTGGGTTCCGAAATTACAGGAATTCGTTCTGCCTTGATCGTTCCCTGCAACATGTGTCCTGCAGTGACTGTGGCCGTTAGAGAAGAAAAACCTTTCCTTCAATTTTTCAGGAGTTTAGTGAAATCTGATCCTTTTACACAATACATCAGGAAACTGCAGGTCCGATTAAAAGAAAAAGATGTAGACACGAAAGTGTTCAAGAGCACTCTTTATCATCATTGGTTCATGTGCATGTGGACTTCAGGACGACGTAAGAAACTACAGAAATGCGCTGAAAAACATGAAGCTGTAATAGTTCTGGGATGTGGTTCTGCGACCAAGACTGTACGTGATTCGGTCAAATCAATCGACTGTAAGGTCATCGAAGGGATGGAAGTTGCTGGGATTATGAACGCAAAACTAAGGTTCCATTTGCCTGGAAGTGTATCGTTTGAAGAATGCAAAATAACTCCTTTAGCCTGACATATCAGAAACGATGGCTATAAGAGAAAATCCTAGCTACTGCGAACCAGTTACTGACGCGAAAATTATTCCGGATTATGTTGATAAAAAGGAGGTGAAAACCATGTATGGCCAAGAACTGTGTACTTTTCCTTTCTGGTGGATATTCCCCTTAATCATGGTTGTCCTGTGTTTTTTTATGATTAGGGGACGAAAGAGTTCCATGATGTGCGGCTTTGTCCCACGCACCAAATTTCGGGATTCATCAAAAGATGTACTCGATAAACGATATGTTTCGGGTGAAATCGACAAAAGGGAGTACGAAGAGAAGAAAAAGGCCATAACGGATTCAAAGGATCCGATAAATGAAAACTCCCCCTGAAACCCTCTTTGGTTAACATCTACGACTCATTCAACAGGTGAGAACGGAAATATCCCATAACCAGGGACTCCGAGGTATTCGTCATGACTTTTCGGAGTCCCTTCTGGATTGCGGTAAACAACCCAGCGATCCTTTAAGCCTTCATAAAGATTATTCCATTGATCGCATAGCATATCTTCTTCGATCCAACTTTTGCCGGCATCAGATCGCTCGCCGTCATGAATTGTGGCCTTCCCGTCCTTGCCACGTTCGATCCGCCATTGTCTCCCAGTCGCAAGCGTGGACCCGGAAACCTTCCGCCCAAAGAACAATTTCTCTATTTCCTTTTCGGTCAATCTGTTTTCCTGGAATATTTTATAAAACCCGGAGGGTTTCCCCGACAGGCCCGCTTTAACGAAGCCGTCTGCGAAACGCTTTGCAACTTTATGGTCCCCAATGCTGAATAAGGTCATTACGAACCGAACATTTTTCATAGTGGCCGGCCATCCTTTGGTTCCTTTCTCCAGCATGTCCCGGGCCTCATTGATGCGGCCCGTATGTGCATAGAGCACCACCAACAATAGATAGCCAAATCTGGCTTTGGGGTTGTATTTGACGAATCTTTCTATCAAAGGTATCGCCTCTTCCCATCTCCCGCTGGCGGCCTCGCCGAAGCCGCGTACATGTGCGTATCACCACAGGCATGCAGGGTCGGCCCTACGCATCCTTTCGACAAAACGAATGCCATCATCGGGTCTGCCAGCAGAAATCATATTCAACGCCATGAAACCGTTGCTTTTGTATTCGTTGGGCGCGAGGTTGATCGCCCTCATCCCAAAATCAAGGGCTTTTTGGTGTTGGCCCTGGTATGTATACAAACGCGAAGCAATCCGATAGGCGATGTATGTCGGATTTCTCATGGCAATCTGGAGATAATTAATGCCCCGCATGAAAGCTACTCGCGAGGATATACCCAGTCTGCTTTCAATCCCGAACCCGGATCCATATATGTACGTTTCCGCTAAGGCGGCATAGGCTCTGTTATAATCGGGATCCAGCTTAATGGCCTTCTCAAACCATGGTATCGATGCGGCGAACTTCTCTGGATCGTCACGTAAGCTGTCAGCAATGGCCGAGCCACACAGATACGCCTCATACGCCTCCATGTTTTTGGTACCTTTTTGGGGGCCACGGTTTTTGTCATCTTTGGTCAATCGGATAGCAAGCGATCCGGCGATCTTCCGCGTAATCTTGTCCTGCAGAGCAAAGATGTCTTTCAGGTCGCTGTCGTAACGATCCGCCCAGAGATGATGTCCACTGATGGCATCGACAAGTTGGGCATTTATGCGCACACGTTTTTCTACCTTTCGAACGCTTCCTTCAAGCACGTAGCGCACTGCTAACTCCTCGGCAATCTGCTGAACTTTTAAATTCTTTCCCTTGTATGAAAAGGAGGACAGGCGGGAGATGATCAGAAGATCGGGTATTTTCGACAGGTCGGTGATCAAGTCTTCGCTGAGGCCGTCGGCAAAATACTCTTGTTCTGGATCAGCGCTCATGTTTGTAAATGGCATTACAGCGATAGACGGCTTATCCGCTAATGAGACTTCAAGATCAATTTTCACATCTGGGATCTCTTCCGCCTTCCCTACTCGATAGACCCGAATCGGCTTTTTGATGTTCTTAACTGACTGTTCTCCCAGGTATTCAAATTCCAGTTCCAGCTTACCTTCAACTTGGTCAAAGACAGTACCGGAAATGCAGACTCCGCCAGCTTCAGCGAGGCTCTCGACACGCGCTGCTACATTCACACCATCGCCATAAATGCGGCCTTCATCCTCCAATACGTCGCCGAGGTTGATACCTATCCTGAAATGCATCCGGCGGTTTTCCGGGAGCTCTTCATTTTTCCTTTTTAGTGCTTCCTGGATCTTTACCCCACATTCGACAGCATGCACGACGCTTGGAAATTCCGATAAAATGTTGTCTCCGGGGGAGTCGATAACGCGACCCCGGTAATCCATGACCAAATCGCCAATAACCACGCGGTAGTTTTTGAGGGTTTCAACAGTGCCCAACTCGTCTTCCCCCATCAAGCGGCTGTACCCTTTAACGTCTGCACTCAAAATTGCGGTCAATTTGCGCTTGGCCCGTTTTTCAGGCATTGATTTTCCCCGTATCAAAAAAAACCTCCGAGCGGATATGGACATCCGCTGGAGGCTTAAATCGCGCGATCCTCTGGAGACATAAAACCATAGTTTCCTACCAGAAGGCTGGGGTTTTGGTGTTGGGTTACTTAAGTTACCCTGTATGAATAGGGCAGAATCCAGTTAAAGCCCAAATAGCATTAGTTGTCAAGGTGAATGGAGGCTCTCAAATATGCATAGTCCATATATCATTGAAATGTCAAAATTGACTTTGACTATTTGGGGGGACTGTCATTGTTATGAAATTTTGACGCCGGCAAGAATCTTCGGTCATTTTGAAGGCAAAATCTATCCCCACTGCATCTTCCCTTTCAATCAAAGTTCCACATGCAGACCCTCTGGATACTTAGGACCCAGTCGGCAATCAAATCTGGATAGATAATACCCGATTATGACTTCCAATTCTGAAATGCCGAAACTGAACAACACGGCATCGCCTTAATTCACGAATGATTGCAGCACTATATGCTCTGCGACGTAAAAATGGCACGCTCTTTGTATTAATAAATCTCTAAAATAAAGCGATCATCCATTCATCAAAGAAGGAGGGCTTACAATGAAACGATTTGCTATTCTGGCAGGAAGTATCATGTTGGTAGCCATATCATCCTATTCGGTTTTTGCCTGGGGACCCATGCGGAGCGGTGGCGGACCGGGCGACTGCTGGCAGGATTCGCGAACTTACGACAGGGCCAATCAAGTACAGCAGGCAAAAGTGGATCAACTCAATAACAACGTATATCAGGACATTGCACAGCAGAGAGAAAGAGTCCGGGCCAAAAGGACTGAACTGAGAGTAAACCCGAATGCGCCCACTCCCTATGGGGAAAACGGGAGGCGCGGTAGTGGCTATGGGCCGGGAAGCTGCTGGAACTGATAATGAGAAAAGTGTCATCAGGAGGGAGACAGGCTCCCGCCCCGCACAATCCGGATTTTTAATGAATTGTGCGGGAAATAAAACGTATAGGAGCTTCATATGAAAGTGAAAAGAATTTTTTCTATGGTTTTGGCCGGTATGGGAACCATCGCCATTGTTTTCCCGGAAAAAGCTGCTCTCGCTTATCGGGGAGAATCCTGTTTTTGGGGCTCTGGATCAGGTTTCATGGGCGGTTGGGGCATGGGCTGGTTCGGCCCCCTGTTCATGATGCTGTTTTGGGGATTTCTGATTGCAGGCGCAATTTTCCTGGTTAAATGGTCAATTCAGACGTTAAAAGGACGATCCTCTTCTTCCAGGGACCCATCCAGCCCACTTGACATTATCCGGAAGCGGTATGCAAGCGGTGAAATTGACCGGGAGGAATTCAAGCGAATGCAACAGGCTCTGGGCGGAACATACGAGTAAGGATTTGAACCGGGAAGGGGCATAAAGGAGAATTTTGCTATGAAGAGAATTTCAAAGGGTGTTGCAATAGCTTTCATGATCATGTTTGTGGGTGCAGGTTCTGTTCTGGCACGTCACGGCGGCGGCTACGGCGGAGGAAAAGGCGGCGGCGGTTATGGTGGCTCTGAAACCATATTGTTTTCGGCTTTTCCTTCCGGAGAGTTCCCTTCCGAAGATACCATAATGAACCCCAATGACGAAATGTGGTCCCGGATTGATGGGATATCTGTTCCTGTTATGCCCATGATGGTCCCAGAACTATGGGGCCAGAGCAATACAGTGGAGGTGAAATCCCTCCACAACAATACGGATCTTTATATCTATGCCAGATGGGCAGATCTGAGCCAAAGCGTTTTCAAAAGTATGTGGGCCAAAACATCTGACGGATGGACAAACTCAGGCGCTAACGAAGACCGCATGGCTTTCGCATGGGACATAGACGGCTCCTTGTTCCGGTCAAATTCCAGCGCATTCGGACCGGGAGGCGGCATGGCGGTCGGATGCGCGACACTTTGCCATGTTGACCCTGATGATCCCAACAAAATGACGATGAGCACCGCTTATACTGGCGGCGTGGCCGATTTGTGGCAATGGAAAGCGGCAAGGACAAATCCTGTTGGTTACTCGGATGATCAGTACTTTGATAATATAGATCACAAGGGGGATGATGGTGTGAGCGCTTACAGAGACAACAAATCTGAGGACGGATCGAAGCCCGCTCACATGTTTGCCATTGAGGGCGGCGTGGGTAATTCGCCATACCTTTTTGAAGATGAGGCGACACCCTTTTCTGACAACCTCTTCGATGGTGATGCTATTCCCGGTTATGTTCTGAGAACACCCTCCGGAGACCGAGCAAATGTGGAGGCGGTCGGTGTGTGGAAGGACGGATACTGGACTGTGGTATTTAAGAGAAGTCTCAGGACAGAATCCGAAAATGACGTTCAGTTCACCGCCAATTCAAATTATCCATTTGGTATTTCCATCTTCGATAATGCAGGCGATGAAAAGCATCTGAAAAGCCGCCCGTTGAATCTGTGGCTTGAATAGCCAAATATCCTAGATAGCGGTTTGGGGGAGTATCCAAAAACCAAGAAACATGCATTGCAGACTGGGTGCAAAGACTTTAATCCAAACTGAGTTATCTTGACAAAGGTTCAGTATATTGGCAGGTCAAAAAACGTGTAATATATTCAAGGCTGAGAGATTTTCAAGACTGAGATATATATTCGATATTACAACGTTTTATATGGTTTAGTGGACTGCAATACATAGCAGATATTGCCGCCAATACCTAAGATACAACATGTTGTGGTCTTAATAGAACCGAGTTGTTCCACTTTTCGATTCCCCCCGGTTTCTCAGGGATGGTGAGTGCGAGGATTCAGGGGGCGTTCGTTTCAGCTTTCAAACGGAAGATTTCTATTAGCATCTGTCAAATTATTGGTCCGCGAAAATGTGTGCTGAAAAATTGTCTTTGGCTGTTCTCCAGTTTCCAGGCCAAACGGAATAATGATATAGTAGGCAATTTTCTTCATGAGACGATTCTCCTTTTATGCCCGAAGTGAAGTATGTCTTTCGCCCTGATAGGTAGATTTCAGATTTAACAGGGCAGCACAGGCCGTGGATATTCGACCAGAATCTTTAAAAGTTACATGTCCTGTACCTGCCAACTCGGCAAATTTTTCCAAAAAAACGATCGCATTTACTCTTATTCTGGAATTTGTTGTCTACCACCTACTTGGAACTCAACGGTTTGGCAATGCCCCAGGGTTTTCCCCTATGACGACCACTGCACCTCTCTTGGAGTGGAAACCGTCATTGATTTTCACGTTGGGTGCCTTGAAAATTACTTTGGCGTCATCTTGAATAATCAGCCCGGGTCCGATGGTGATGGATTCGGTGCCAACGCATCGACAGTCAGAACCTGACAGAAACGTTTCGTTATTGAGTACAACCGCAGTACCGGAACAGTTTGGACATTCTGAGGCAGCGAATGTGAAACCCTGGATCACCATCTCCGTTTCTTTGCCGTCTGAAGGGGCCTGGCCATTAAACAACCACATGTTGACATGGACTTGTTCATCGGCTTCAGCAGGGATATCCCCGCCTGTATAATCCCATCCATGTATGACTTGTTCCGCCGGTGGATCTGAATAGTGTCCCTGTGCGCTCTGAAAAAACACCAAGTCTGCCATCCACTTGATAATATGGGTGGAAGCCTCATTCGACAGGGACATGGAAAACTGTTCCCGATTGCCCAGGTTATAGTAAGGTTGCACAACGAACTGAGCATTCGGCCCGCCTTCAATCCCCCACCTGGAGAACTCTATGTCCAGTTCGTGGGTGTCGTCTCGATAGATGAAGGGGCTGCCCACCACATTATTGTTTAACAAATCCACACGGCTTGACACCTGGAAGTTGTAGGTGCCGTAACCCAGAGACTTCATCAGAACCACCTCAGCACAATACCATTTTCCATCTCGCTGGGTAATTTTCAAATGGAGACGGCCCCGATTGTCTACCCATACATTGTCATTGCTTGAAGAAAAATCATTCGGGCCAGGCCCCAGGGAGACACCTGCCTTGACAGCCCATTCGTACCCGGAGAACTGTACTGTGGGATAGGCGGCCATGGCCAGGACGTCCACACAATCCACACTGAGCGGAAACGGCCTGTAGATCTGCTGCCCAGAAAGCGCATCATATCCCTTGCGGATGACAAAGGCTGAGATCTGATTCCAGTTGCGGATCCAGGTCTCATAGGTTCCATCGGAATTTACCGTCAAATAGGCCCTTTCATCCGCATAGGGCTGAATGTACCATTTGTCCGTCCGCACGAATACGATCACCCATACATCATCCGGGTCTACGTTAGTAACCGTCCCTGAAACCACGTCAGGGGTCCCTTGGGTGACTTCGAGGGTAATGTTTGCCGGGCAGTCCACCGCAGATACTTCCGCCCCGAAGTTCCCAAAACCGGGGAGGAATAGTGTAGCAAAAATCAAAAAGAACAGCAGAGCCCTGCCGAAACTTTCATTTACTATTTTCATTCTTTCTCTCCCGTTTTTGAGCATCGGTCCCATATTCGGAAGCAGGCTAATCACCCGTCGGCTTTTCTAAGTTTTTCCGGAACCAGGGGACTGGGGCCGGAATGGTACATGTCCACATAGAGGGTAATTTGATGCTTTTTGGTTTTACAAACCAACTCAAAGCCGTCAACAACATGTCCGTCCGGACCCGGCCCATAACTAAACGCCGAAAGTCGAACGGCTCTCCACACTTGCACCATAGACTGCGGAGATATTCCATCTCTCCACTCGGCGAGCAAACAGGGATCGGGTTGGATTTGTCGTATCCAAATTTTCCTTTCGCATTAGGAATGGTGTCGCACTGTGCTCCAAGGCTAAATGTCTTCCTCACAAACGAAGAGGCGCCCTCTCGTTTTTTGAGAAACTCTTCAAAAACCTTACGCATTGATGGCAATCTGTCTGTCATTTGTTAGTACCTTATCACCTGGTTTTCTGCCACAAAAAACACGAAGTTCATTTACTGAAAAACCAAAAATAACCGCCGCTTGCCGCCTTAGGATGATAATATTTCCAATTTCTTTCCTTCACGGACCCATGTTGGAATGTCGTAATAAGTTTCATCGAATAATGCTGTTTCTTTGAAAATCTTTCTCCTCTCTTCAATACTCATATCAAACACCTTGAAATGCTCTTCATCGATAATTGCTTTCAATTCATTGAATTCACTCTTTTCCTAAAGCCCTGCTTTCAACTACCGCTGCTTCCCTATCCTTTTTCTCTCGCCACATCTGATATATCAGAAGTCAACGGGTGTAAATCAGGACTGTTGGAGAGTTAGGCAGCCAGCAACTTCTGATTCCTTTGAATCCAGAAGTCATCCCACCAATCGTCTGCTCTCAAAACTCGTAATGCAAGCATAGGGTCAATTGAAGAA
>Ga0233437_1006742_pt1 | contig 11547 bp, 10 predicted proteins | sample SI_122_August201_FD_182714 | JGI IMG/M metagenome (GOLD analysis project Ga0233437, IMG submission 182714) | Seawater microbial communities from Saanich Inlet, British Columbia, Canada - SI_122_August2016_200_MG | ecosystem: Environmental > Aquatic > Marine > Inlet | place: Canada: British... | reverse complement strand
AATCTGTACGAAAAACGTTTTTCGCCTTCAGATATTAAGGTTGTTTTAAATGAATACGATGATGTTATGTATTTTTCTCGAGCAGATATTCCATCAGACGCAAGAGTCGATAATCCTCCATTATTGAAGGCCTATCATATCATTCCCTTTAGAAAAGATTTTCTGTTGCAATATGCCGGCTGGGAGAAAGGGAAGCTGGAGAGGATAGAATTTAATGAATATCTGCGTATTCTGGAAAAAGGATACAATATTCGGGCTGTGCGAGTTGATAGCGATGCTGTAAGTGTTGATACAGAAGAAGATTTAAAATTTGTAAGAGAAGTTATGCCATCAGATCCAATATTTAATAGATATTACCCATAATCTCCTAGATTTAATTATTACCAATGCATACTCTTGATTTATCATCAAATTCAAAATTTGACAAAGAAATATCTGAATTATTTACAAAAATATGCTACAACAATTGCATAGATTTCAACAGTTTGATTAAAAAGTTAATAGATAATAATAATACATATATCGACTTGTTAGTTTGTAACCCAACCAGTAGAAATACACACAATTCAAATCTATATATGGATTATTGTAAAGTTCAATTAGTTAAAGAAATTATTATAGGGAAAAAAGTAATTAACGAAATAATTGTTGATTCAAAAGCCCTTAAGAATGTTTTAATTCAACTTCCTGGTTTAAGCAATACAAAGTTTATAATAGAAAAAGGGACTATAAGGACTATAGTACAAAATTACTTAATAAATATAGCCTTACCATTTACAGCGTTCTTAACTCGTGTTTTCCAGTTAGTTCTTTTTAAAATGTTTTTCAGTGCAAAGTTAAAAAATTCAAATTCTCCAATAACATTAATCGATACTTTTGCTTTGCCAGGATATTACTCAAAAGACCGCTATTATAATGGTTTATGGGAGTCATTGAATAATGAAGAAAAAAAGGACATTTATTTTATTCCAACAATAGTGATGACAAAATGGAATAAGATATATTCTGCATACAATGATTTATTAAAAGCTGAACGACAATTTTTATTTAAGGAGTCTTTCTTAAAATATTCCGATCTGTTATTTGCAGTTACACATCATTTAAGAGTTCAATTTATAAAAATCAATGGATTAGAGTTCAATGGAATTGACTACTTACCCCTGGTCAAAGAAGATCTGCGTCATCGTGCAGGCTATGGTCTAGCGATTGGAGGCTTAATCAATTACAGATTTGTCAAAAGGTTGAAAGAAAAAAAAATAAATATCAATAGAGTAATTGATTGGTGGGAAAGTCAAGCACTTGATAAAGGGCTACACAAGGGACTTAATGATTATTACCCTGATGTACCAGTTGTAGGTTATCTAGGATATGTACCCCGCAATATGGATTTACAGCTATATCCGACGGAATATGAGCAGGAAAATGGTGTAGTTCCCAAAGAGATTGCGGCAATTGGAAAGGGTTTTATAAATGGTCTGAAAGTATTTAACCCAAATCAGAAAGTAGGATATGCTCCGGCATTCCGTTTCCAACATCTCTGGAACGGTGGACCCTGTGCCCCTGCCAAAGATAATTATACTATTTTAATCGCTTTACCCTTCACGTTCAATGATTCAATCTATTTAATTGAACAAATGATTCTCTGCTCCAATGAAATATGCATTGAATCAATGCGGTTCATGATTAAGCCTCACCCCATCTTGTCAAAAGAAAAAATAAAAAGTATTTTTGGCAAGAGATGGCCACGTACTTTTGAGTTTACACAGGTTGATACGCAAATTGCTTTGCGGAAGGTTGATATTGTGGTGAGTGGTATGTCCAGTATCTGCCTAGAAGCTATGGCACTTGGGGTTCCAGTAATCGCAGTTGAGCAACCTAATGGTTTACAGAATAACCCAATACCGGAGGAGATTGAACAAGATTTGTGGAAACCATGTAATTCTGTCAAAAGTATATTGGCAGGGATTAATCATTATAAGGGAAGAGATGAAGAAGAAAAGGTCAGACATTATCAACTAGGTTTGAAAATTCGCAAAACATATTTTGAACCCGTTTCACGGGTAGGAGTATTGAAAATATTAGGAATTGAAGGAGATTCTACAATTGGAAAAAGTTAGAATATACATTGCTGGTTGCGGTGGCATGCTGGGTAAGGCGTTTTACCAAAAGTTCAAAGACGACTTTGACTTGAAATGTACAGACATTGATTTAAATGAAAACTGGCTATCTTATCTCGATTTTCGAGATGCTGAAACTTACAGGAAAGATGTTATTGATTTTAATCCGGACTGGCTGTTTCACCTTGGGGCCTATACCGACCTTGAATACTGTGAGCTGCATGAAAAGGATACTTATGATACAAATACTGAATCTGTAAAGCATGCGACCCACATCGCCAATGAACTTTCAATACCGTTGCTTTATATCAGTACCGCCGGTATTTTTGATGGTAAGAAAGGTGTTTATGATGAATCCGATAAACCCAACCCCATCGGACACTATGCCAAGTCCAAATATTATGGTGAAAAATATGTTATTGAAAATGCCACTGATTACCTCATCTGCCGCGCAGGCTGGATGATGGGTGGAGGGCCCAAAAAAGACAAGAAGTTTATTCAAAAATTAATGAAACAATTAAAAAATGGTAAAAAGACTCTATTTATTGTTGATGACAAACTTGGTACACCTACATACACGCAAGATTTTGCAGCAAACGTAAAATTATTAATTAAAAAAGGTGAACGAGGCCTTTTTAATATGGTTTGTGGAGGTTTATCCAGCCGTTTGGAAGTTGCAAATGAATTAGTAAAACAGTTGGGTCTTATGAGTGATATTGAGATCAGTGAGGTTGATTCAAAATATTTTGCTCAAGAGTATTTTGCTGATCGCCCTAATTGTGAGCGACTGGTAAATAAAAGACTAGATGAATTGGGTCTCAATATTATGAGTGACTGGAGATTTGCTTTAAAAAATTATATTGGTGAATATTATCGCGATTATCTTGATTAGTATAAATTCTTGAATTCAACTTCCAATGTGGGACTCTATGTAAGGTTTATAGTGAAATCGGAGCTGGTTCCATCATCTCCGCTATCACATGCTAAGATAAGAATCAACCAATGTTGCACTTGCTAGTTGCACCAAAATAGTCTTTTACTAAACTGAGTATTGTATGTTACTCAAGGAATTTTACTAATGACAAATGATATACTTTTTAGTGTAATGATATGCTGTTACAATTCTGAGAAATACCTTAGAGAGACCATAGATAGCGTTGTAAAACAATCCTATACTAATTGGGAAATCATTGCGGTGAATGATGGATCAACTGATGATACTGAAGAAATAATTCTTGATTATATACATCAAGGTTTTCGCATAACATATCATAATCAAGAAAACAAAGGTTTTGCCGCAGCAAGAAATAAGGCGATAGAGTTAGCTAAAGGTGAGTGGGTTGCCATTATTGATCATGATGATATATGCCTTTTGGATAGATTGGAAGTTCAATTTACTCACATTCAAGAGAATCCTACTGCAAAATTATTTTTTGGGGATGCCATCCATTTTATTGACGAAGGAGTTGAAATCAGGCGCCAGTTCGACCGAGTAAATCCATGCCGATTAGACTTGAGAGCAGGAAAAGCACTGAACAATCTAATTATTAATGGCTGTTTCATAGCCTCATCAGTTGTTGTTTTTAACAAAGAGGCAGCCTTGAGTATTGGTGGTTTCAATACTGAATATAAATACGTTGTTGATGCAGATTTTTTTAAAAGAATGGCGTCAAAATACGAAATTTATGCAGGTGATGAAATAATATCTAAATATAGAGTCCATACAAACCAAGCTACCCAGAAAATGGGAGATATTATGTTTAAAGAAGGTCAGCAAATGTTTAAAAAATATTTCTGGTTCAATAGAGTTACCAACAGGACGAGGTTTTCAATGATAATTCACCTTTTAAAAAATCATTTAAAACAATTACTAATTAAATCAAAGTTATTATTTATAAATGAATCATGATAGGCAATAGATCATGATGGAAATGAATGTGAGTGGATATGATTGTTGGGGGGAATTCCATGGGTTGGTCAAAATATTTCACGTTTGAAGTGGAGTTTCGATTTAGAGATCTATTCCTCACAAGGATGACAGGGGAGACAATAAAATCAGGTTCGAGTGTTAAATGCTCGAACTCTTGGCAGGGTGTTCTTTTAACCTCTGACTCAGCATGTCCTACACTATTTACCGGTCTTTCGATGTGTAAAGGGGGGCACTGACTGACTGTGGGAAATAGTATTTTTAATAATGTCCAAATGACGATTACCTATAAAAAAATAGCACTTTACTACCTATTATTATCCTTTTCTTTTGGTATTATATCGGGCATTTTAAATGGGCTGTCAATAGTTCTTATTTTCGATATTATGCTGGTAGCATTGGTATTCGCTATTTTTTTCACTAAAAAAATACATAAAGATTCAATGCAGATAATAATTCTTATAATCTTTGCTATGATTTGCATGTTCGGGGTATTTCGCTATGGATTCAATCCTACTACCCTCGGATTATTTTTTAAAAGCAGAGGTTTTTTCGTTTTCTTAGCAACTACATTTTTTTACCTATTTACTTTTTCAAAATTAGATACCGATGAACTTGTAAAAGTGGACATTCTTGTTGAAAACGTTATTAAACTCAATATTATAGCAATACTAGTGGAGGGGATCGCAATAAACTATTTCGGTATGCAATCGTATTTATACCAAATATTTTCTAGCGCTGATTATAGGATCAACCCTGTGCCTGTATTTTTCGACTCAATTCCAAATGGGCTGGTTTTTGGCAGGCAGAATGCGAGTGTTATTTCTGTAATAGGGATTTTGCTGTGGTTACCATGGAATAAGGGACGGAGAAGAGTTCTACGGAATAATATTTGGCTATTTGCCTCTGGGGTTTCTTGGATGCTCACCATGACAACGACATCAATCGTATGCTTTATTGTTCCAGTTTTATTTATTTATTTTACAGGCATGGTGAAAGAACGTAGACTGTTCTTTCTGATCTTTAGTGCAATGTTGGTTTATGCGGTTATATCATACTATCAAAACATTTTAGAGATGAGATATGGTGATTCTATTCTAAGTTATGAAAATACAGATGACTTCATAGAAAGTTATTACTATGCATTCACAGAGCCAATAGAACAAATAAAGATTGCCCCATTGGAAATTATAATCGGAACGGGCCACCTGATTGAAGAAGACACTAAATATTCTAAAATCATGTCGAGAACTGAATCTTTGGAACTGGGTGTTTTAGCAATGGCAATCAAACATGGGGCAATTCTTACAGGAATAACATTAGTATTTTTTCTTATACATATTTTAAAACTTCTTAGATTCTTTCATGAATCTATAGTTAGCAAGGTTGAAAAAGGCATAATATTACGTTCTTTTTGTATTACCTTGCCATTAATTGTATCACTTGGTCATTATAATTCTTTATTTAAACCTGGTATTATGCAATTGATGGCAACGGCTGTTGCGCTTCCTTATGTCTTGAGAAAGAAAAAAGAGGAAATGATGAGCATGAGAGAATGATTATTATATTACTCGCAAGGGCATGTTGATTACCAAATATCCAGAGGTTGGATAAAAAAACGGGTTCAATCACTGCCGCAAATGACTGGTTGGAACAGTTTCATTATATTATTACTACCGGACCCACTGGAACGGAAAATACGGTTGACCTATCATGCTGTTAGGTCCGGTAATCCAGCTAATTACAGTCGATTATTATCCTTGAGGTGGAACTGGTCTTTAAAAGAGCTGAAGGTGAATACCCCCTAAATGGTTATAAAGCATGAAATGTTTTCGAGTACCGATTCCGGATGATCTCGGACCTATGAGTCTCATGACTGATCAATCACAAGTACTTCTAGAGATTATTGAATCAGGAAGTGGAAATGGCAGGATGAATGTTACCAGTCAATTACCTGTTAAAGAATGGTACTTTTATTTCAAATTTTAACACTGGCAGAGGCTATCATGGATTGTTTAATTCACAAAGCTTACAAAATCAATCTATAAGGCGAATCATTGAGAATAGTTGAACTAAGAAAAATCCTGAATTCGTTCGTGGTGAAAAACTCTATAGCCCTTTACAACATTTAGGGTAATTTTCTACCACGGTTTAGGAAACTAAAATAAGTGTCCGAAACTTCCGAAATTTCTAGGATATTGTGTAATAATTAAAAGGATGGAATATGGTTATAGTGTTTTCGGGCTTGGATTGCTCCGGGAAATCGGTCCAAATAGCGTTTTTGGATGAAATATTGAAAAAAAAGGGTCAAAAAAGTTTGGTTTTTTGGTCAAGGGGAGGTTACACGCCCGGTTTTCAAAAGTTAAAGGACATTTTGAGATTCTTTATTGGAAAAAAACTGCCGGAGCCTGGATTATCACCAAAAAGGGAAAAAGCTCTTGCCAATTCATTTATTAGAAGAATATGGCTAACGATTGCCATGTTGGATCTAATATTTTTTTATACTTTGTATCTGCGGTTTAAATATCTACTTAATTATAATATTATTTGTGATCGATATCTAATGGATACTAACATTGATTTCAAATTGGCCTATCCTCTTGATAATACAGATACGCGGTTCTTATGGAAATTATTGAAATATACTGCGCTTAAACCAGATTTTCACTTTGTATCAACGATTCCTGTGCCGGAGTCATTAATACGCTCAAAATTCAAATTTGAACCTTTTCCTGATACACCCGAAACTTTAGATAAGAGGTTATATCATTACAATAAAGAACTTTTGCAGAATGGAAACCTTATTCATGTCGATGGAATGAAGGATATGAATGAAATCAAAAATAGTATCTTCAAGACAGTTGGGATACCTCATAATTAAAATCATCAGTAACCTATCAGATGTGAACATCTGAATTTATTGAACGATTGTCATAATAGTAAACTGTAAAAAGATTTCATAACTATTTAGGATGATTACGTATTGTTAAGATCTGCGAATAAAAAAAAGAAAGTAATTGTGATATCAAATTTTCATGAGGATAATTCTATTTCAAGATCAAATATGGCCTTTAATTATTTTTCAGATAGAAAATATGATACTGTAACTTTATACTCAAACTTTTCTCATAGTCAAAGGAAATTCCGATATTATGATAATGAAAGGTTCATATCTTTAACAACAATTGGTTATAAGTCTAGTCTCTCTTTTAAAAGGATATTGTCTCATTTGATGTTTTCGTTTCAGGTGCTTAGATATCTAGGAAAATCAAGAGAGGATATTATCTATGTAAATCTGCCTCCAAATATATTAGCGTTATTTGTTTTGCTTAAACTAAAGAAGAAAGTTAAAATCATACTTGACATACTTGACCTTTGGCCTGAAGCAGTTCCTCACAATAATAGTATTATCAAAAAATCAATGTTGTTTATTGTCGGCATTATACCAAAAATAATTAGAGCCAAAGCAATAAAATATAGTGATTATTGCATTACAGAATCTGATTATTTTTTTAACATGCTAGATTTAAAAAGTAAAAATAAATCAACAATAATTTACATAAAAAAGTTCCAATCTAAACCACTAATAATTAATCAAGTGTCAGAGATATTTTCAATTGGATATTTGGGAAATATTGGACAAATATATGATTTTGATAGTTTATTTAAAATAATTTTAGGAATACAAAAGAAACGAAAAATTATTTTGAATATTATAGGCTCTGGACCTGAACGCAGTTGGTTTTTAGAAAAACTTAAAATTCATAATATTACTTTTAAAGATTATGGGATATCATTTGATGAAAACTTGAAGCAAAAAGTATTTTCAAAATGTTGGTTTGGATTTAATGGTTACAAACAAAGCACGGAAGTTGCTTTGTCTTATAAGTCAGTAGATTATTTATCATATGGGCTCCCTTTACTGAATTCTGCAAAAGAAGATACCAATAAACTGGTAACTTCAGAAAAAATAGGGTTTAATTTCAATGAGGATAATTTGCAATCAATAATTACAAAACTTTCAACAATCTTGCCAAAGGACGTCATTGAAATGAAGAAAAACGCATATCGAACATTTCAAGAGAAATTTTCTGGTCGGTCTTATTTTAATGAAATGGATGCAGTAATAAAAGAACTCAGCAATTAAGACTACATGAAAATCCTACATCTAAGCAACATTATAGGCGAGAAAAAAGGTGGAGGTGTCCATGAGGTGGTCACAAATATTTTCAAATATCAAAAAATACATAGACATGATACCCATATTTGGTACCCCGGATCAATAGAAGAGGCAAAGTCAATAGGTCTAGGTAAAAATGTGCAAGCGTTATCAACTTATGGTCCTTCAAAGTATGGCCTTATTAAAGCTATTTTAAAACCAATTCAGCCGGAAATCATACAATATGACATTATTCACCAGCATGGCATTTGGAAGCCTATTAGCATCTATTCTAGAAAAATAAGAAACCAGACAGGAATAAAAGCTGTCATTCAACCTCATGGTTATTTAGCCCCACTTGCATTAAATCAATCGAGACATATAAAAAAATTCGCGTATCAGCTTTATGAGAAAAATAATCTAACTGCTGCAGATGCACTTATCGCGTGTGCATATGATGAGGCATATAGGTTGAAAGAATTATTTCCCCAAAAAGCCATCGCGGTCATTCCGAATGGTATTTCAATGGAATTCTTTAATTCACCATCCAATGTTGATTTAGAAAAGAAAAAAAAGCGGATGCTGTTTTTATCACAAATCAATCCCCTCAAAGGACTCGAAAGATTATTTCACGTAATAGATTCTATTGGTATTGATAATTTTAAGAACTGGGAATTATTGATAGTAGGTTACGGGGATAAGAAACATTTAAATTATCTAAAAGAAATTACACATAAGCTTGGTTTGACAAAGTTTGTGCAATTTGTTGGTCCAAAGCACGGCGAAGAAAAAGTAAAAATGTTTGATAGTTCCGACCTATTTATTCTACCTACATATACTGAGAACTATGGTATTGTTGTGGCTGAAGCCCTGGCAAGGAGAATACCCGTTTTGACAACCGAAGGTGCACCGTGGAGAGAGTTAGAGACTAGTGGCTGTGGGTTCTGGGTTAAAAATGATGAAGAGGGAATTAAAAACGGACTCGTAAAAGTATTGGATGCGACTGAAAGCGAACTCCGAGGAATGGGAGCGCGCGGACGGAAATTGGTTGAGCAACAATATCTCTGGAGTGAAACAACCCTAAAAACGATTGAATTATATAGATGGCTACTTGATTCCACTCTGAAGCCAAAATTTGTTATATAGACTACAATCATTCCAAAATAAAAACATTAAAAAATAGTTGACACAATTAATGTGGCAGAAAACAAGCGTACATAATCAACATGCAAGCTAATGAAAATTAGTGTATTAATTAAGCGTGAACCATTTAGTAAAATATTTGAGGAAACATTATCTTCATTCCTTTTCGATTATTCTAAAATTTCTCATGAAGTGAAATGGAATCCCAATAATGTTTATCGAAACAACCGGAACATGCAACTATGGTATTGCAACCCCTTAATTAATTCAATTTTTGTAAGGAATGTTAATAAGAATGTATTTAATTCAGTAAAGGGAGAATATACTCATAATCCTTTAAAACCGTGGCGCAGTGTTATTCAAAGGCTCTATTTAGTTCTTGCGCAACTAAATATAACTGGTCCTTTAATGTCAAAATATACCATTGGTGTTTGTCCGCCAATTAAGGATGCAAAAAGCAAATTAATTATCGGTGGTAACACAAAAATACGAATTATTGATATAGTCAATCAAACTGTTTATGTGATTCTAAAAAATGGTTTTGATAAAAAGTATCTTGAGAGGGAGATATATGTGCGAAATCATTTCACTTATATACCAATTCCGAGGATAATCAGCTATGGTAGAAGTGGGAGATGGTATTGTGAAGAATATATAACTGGTATATCTCCAAATAGAGTAAGGGGTAATTCTGCTTCTTCCTCTATTCTGGTAGAAGCAGTTCAAATTATAAACAAAATGCATGTTGAAACACAGGGAAAGGAACTTCTTTGTGAATATGTAGCAGTTCTGCAGCATAGGATTTCTTGTGGTGTTGGGCAAATATCAAAAATCGATTCAAAAGTTAAGGACTTGATAATATATCTGGCATCTTCTATAGCAAATAAGCTAATTCTATACCCTGACGGCACCCTGACAACGGCATTTTGCCACGGTGATTTTCATCAAGGAAATATTCTTGTAAATGGTGAAAAATTCTGGATATTGGATTGGGAACATAGTGGTAAAAGACAGATTGGGTATGATCTAATTATTTTGTTACTTCAATCAAGAATCCATCACGGTTATGCCAATAGATTCATTCGTTTAGCGGACAATATGTTTGATAACCAGCAACTAGAAATAATAAGAAATTGGCCAGCTTTAAAATGGGATGATAAGGGGCTCAAGAAAGTACAGCTTTATTTATTCCTTCTCGAGGAACTGGACTTTCATGTTGAAGAGAATAAAAATAAACTCTTTTTCGGAGATCCAATAGCATTGTTTGAGATGTGCAGGGAAATTGAAAAAATAATGAAACATCTAACATGATGTTTCATTATTAATAATATTATATGTATGCGAATTATATAAAACGTATTATAGATGTTATAGCATCAGTAACCCTAATTCTAATTTTATGTCCATTCATGATTGTTATAGCAATTGCAATAGTTATTTTTCAAGGAAGACCAATAATATTTACGCAGGAACGTTTAGGTGAAAACCACGTAACCTTCAAAATAATAAAATTCTGCACGATGACTTCAGCTGTGGATGCTGCGGGGACCTTGTTACCAGATAAGGACAGGATGACCCGAACAGGTAGTTTTCTCCGGAAATCAAGCCTAGATGAATTACCTAGCCTTTTGAATGTTCTGAGAGGCGAAATGAGTATTGTTGGACCAAGACCATTACCAAAACATTACAAAAAAAGGTATTCGACTAAACAAGATCGCCGCCATGAGGTTCGACCAGGGGTTACTGGTTGGGCTCAAGTAAATGGTCGAAATGCTATACCCTGGGAAGAAAAATTTAGGCTGGATGTGTGGTATGTTGATAATCAAGCTTTCTTTCTGGATTTAAAGATATTAATACTTACAATAAATAGAGTATTGTTAAAAAAGGATATTATTCCTTCAGATAAAGATGCGATGGAAGAATTTTTAGGAACAAAAAAATAGTGGTGCATTTATGATACTTGGAATATATGGTGCGGGTGGATTGGGGAGAGAAGTGTATGAGCTGGCGCAAGTTATTAATAGAGTGAAACTCCGGTGGACAGAGATCATCTTTATTGATGATGCCGAAATAACAAATAATCCTAGAAATGCCACAATAATTCAATACAGTGATGTTCAAAAAAGATTCGAGGTAGGAGATATTGAAATTTGTATTGCTATTGGAGAGCCCTCAATTAGAAAAATATTGTACAGCAAATT
>Ga0233437_1006739_pt1 | contig 11550 bp, 12 predicted proteins | sample SI_122_August201_FD_182714 | JGI IMG/M metagenome (GOLD analysis project Ga0233437, IMG submission 182714) | Seawater microbial communities from Saanich Inlet, British Columbia, Canada - SI_122_August2016_200_MG | ecosystem: Environmental > Aquatic > Marine > Inlet | place: Canada: British... | reverse complement strand
CAGGTACAGGTACTTTTAACGGAACCATGATTAATCTTGCCAAAGGAACTCTTTATCATGTTCGTGCTTATGCGATAAACAACATTGACACATCTTATGGTGGAGATAGTAGCTTTACTACCTTGGGAGCTCCTACTGTAGTTACCGATGCAATAAGCAATATAGGGGCAGGAACAGCTCAATGCGGAGGCACCGTAACGGATGATGGTGGAGCAGCAGTAATCAGAAGGGGTGTTTGTTGGAGTAATGTTCCGAATCCAACGGCCAATTTATCGACTAAAACTACTGATGGATACGGTTTAGGACACTATAACAGTGCTTTAAGTGGCCTTTCTGCTAATACTACTTATTATGTAAAAGCATATGCTATCAATTCAATGGACACTGCTTATGGACAAGAAATTAATTTTCTGACACCCAGTGCTCCTGAAGTTATTACCAGCGGAATTGAATTAATAAGCGGTTATACTGCAAAAGTAAATGGTGAGGTAGTTTCCGGAACGAATGTTACTGAAAGGGGGGTTGTTTGGAGTAAATATCCAAACCCATCAACAGGCTTAACGACCAAAAATATTGAAGGAAGCGGATTAGGAACATTTGGTAGTCTGATCACAGGCCTATTGGCCAATACCACCTATCATGTCAGAGCCTATGCCATCAATACTGTAGGAATAGCTTATGGAGGCGACAGCACATTTACAACAGCCGATAAACCAAGTATAACCACTGCCAGTATAAGCAACATCATGTCTTCTTCTGCAGATTGTGGAGGAAATGTAACTGATGATGGAAGAATGCCAGTACTATTGAGAGGTATTTGCTGGAGTTCAAACCCAAACCCAACAGTTGCCTTATCAACAAAAACGAATGATGGAGCCGGATTGGGAACCTTTGCATCCAGCATAACAGGCTTGCAAGCCAATACAATTTATTACGTACGAGCTTATGCTATTAATGATGTAGATACAGCATACGGTAATGAAAGAAGTTTTGAAATTACACCACCAACGGCTGTTACTGGAGCCCCAACCAATTCGACCATCGATGGTGTTGAGTTATCGGGAATTGTGAATGCCAAAGGAGTTTTAACCAATGTTTATTTTGAATATGGATTAACAACAGCTTATGGAAGAAATTCTGCTGGCATACCCAATAATATAACCACCAGTGTTGATGAAAATATTAGCACAACACTTAGCGCTTTAACCAGCAATAGGGAGTATCATTATCGACTAGTTGCTAAATGTGATCATGGCGAAGCTTATGGTGCAGATTCTACCTTTTATACTTTAAATAATGCAATTAGTGAAAACCCAAATGACGATCTCAAAATTTGGTCTGAGAATGGCAAAATTCACATCATTTCAAAAACAAGTGAAGCGCTAACTTTAACCATTTATAATGCAATTGGTAAGGAATTAGTTAAAGATTTTGTTAAAGGTGAATATTCTTACACGGTTCAGGAACCACAAGCTATTTACTTTGTGCGGATACAGTCAAGCAATTTACTGGTCAATAATAAACTATTTGTTCAATAAAATAAAACACGATTAAAATGAAAAAAACAGAACTCGGCTTCGTCTTACTTATTTTGCTTGGTGCCCTATTAAAAGTTTTGCATATTCCGGGTGGAGGAATTTTGCATGTATTGGGATTTCAGGCTTTAGCTATTTTCTATTTATTTGCATTATTGCCTTTATGTAGCGAATTGCCTATCAAAGCGGCTTATCAGAAGGTGCTAAAGGAAGATGAAAATTATTGGCGTGCATTCGGAACATTTGCAACAGCTTGGGTTTTTTCCATTCTCTTACTGGGAATCTTATTTAAAATTCAACTCTGGAAAGGAGCGACCATCATGCTCAAATTGGGCTTGCTTACTTTGCTTGTTTCTTTAATTATAGCTGCAGTTAAGCTTTTAAAAGCAAAAGATGATTTTTATTTGAATTTGATGAGGAGAATACTTCCAATTGGTATCGTGGCTTTTGTATTATTCAATATTCCCAATGTTAGTTTGATGAAATATCATCATAAAAATGCTCCTTTGGAATATATCCAGGCATATGAAGACTATCTTACCTATCCTGATAGTGTGGAATTACAACATATTTATGAAATGGAAAGGGAAAAAATGCATGTGAGAGAATATGAAAACGATGAAGTAGAAGACTCAACTTTTATTAAAATGTAATCTTATATCCAATTCCATGAATATTGAGAATTTCAATGCTGGAATTCTCTTTGGAAATAAGTAATTAAAGCGTATATTGCTTAGTGAAACAAATTCTTTTCAATTTAAATTAAGGATTATGCAAAAACTAATACTTGTCTTTATTTGCTCACTATTATCATTGTATGGAATTGCACAACATGATAGCTGTTTGCAAGCTGATTTCCGATTTGAAGGAAATGTTGATGATTATTCACTAAAAGGGGTTCAGGCTGTTAATTATGGTGCTGATGCTGTGGAAGGATATCTTGGGGATGCTAATTCTGCTTTTCATTTCAATGGGCAGGATGAATATATTGTACTCGATAATGCTTTTGATTATCCTAACAGATCAGTTAGTTTTTGGGTTTATGTTGAGGATAAAATGGAAACAACCATCATTTTTAATAATGATAATCCAAGTCTGCTTTATGGCAAAAATATTATCAATGTAAACCACGATGGTACTCAATACAACATCAAATACAATGTTGGTAAGGATGGCAATCAATTTAATCAAGCAATTTCTCTTGAAACATGGTATTTTATTGCTTTTACTGTAGATGTGAATTATGTTAAGTACTATTTTAATGGACAAGAGGTATATTCAGGAAATATGCTTTACGGAACGGGAAGTGTGGATGGTGATACCAATACCCGTGTTGGATGTGGTAGAAAGTATGATAAGTTTTTCAAAGGTTCAATAGATAATTTTAAAGTGTTTGGATGTAGCTTAACATCAGCTGAAGTTAACCATATTTATACTTCAATCAAAGAACAATATGTCGTTCAGGATCAGTTAAATGTATATCCAAATCCCGTGCAAGATGCTTTTACTATTGACTTTTCTGCTTCGCTTCAAAATCAATTAAGTTTTGAACTCTATAATTCATTAGGTCAGCAAGTTAGGAATGAAGCACTGGGTATGGGAAATGCAAAAATTTATAGAAAGGCCGAACCAAATGGTGTTTATTTTTATAAAGTATTTGACTCTGAACAGGAATTGATTGGCTCAGGAAAGTTGATTTTCAAATAACCGATAACATATTAGTCATTTCCATTCATGCGAATTAAATCATTTGTGCAAAAAGGAATTCGATTATTTCTAGATGAAGTATCGATGTTTTTCACAAGTGGATTAGTAGGATTTGCTAAATTAATTCTTCATCTGACTATTTTTATAGCAACCATTTTTTTTCAACTAGGAGTAATTCTTATTCTTACACATCAATTTAGAGCATTTGAAGAATTCTATGAAAGGATGGAAGATTACGAATACAAAACATTGGTTCAATTTGTTATTTCTATGCTTCTTTATCGATTGGTAAGTAGTAATATCAAGTTTTTGAAATCTAAATAATACTATAATTGAATATCCGCAATTGTACCTATGATGTAAAAATTGCCACAGATTCCACTGATTTGTTTTCAGGAGACATTGAAATTTCTGCGAATCAGTGGTCTAAATATGAATGGTATTAAGTAAATATGTTTGTAGCATAATAAAGGGTATACGTTAATATACTTTCAAGAATTATCTATTTCAAATACTGCAATGTACCCTTTTCTTTGGAGGGGATATAATAACCTTCTTTATCTAAGATTTGTTATCAGAAATTATACAGAGTCTTTTTTTATAAATAATATCAGTATTTTTATTGTCACTGCAACCTTTTTCTAATATAAAGGGTTCATATAAAAAAGAAAGCAACCTTGACTGAAGCTGACCTGATATTTCATTGTAAAGAAAAGAATACACTTGCACAGCGAATTCTATTTGATAGATACTATCAACAATGTTTTCATTTAGCTTTTAGGTATCTTGGAAATCACCATGATGTTGAAGATATACTGAGTCTGGCATTCACAAGAATATTTAAGAAAATAGTTTCCTTTGAAAACAGGGGTGAAGGAAGTTTAAATAAATGGATAAATACTATTGTCATAAATGAATCGCTCAGGTTTGTTGAGAAGAAAAGAATAGTTTTCTATCCAGATGAGATTGAGCATTATATGGATGAAAATTTGGATGATTATTTTGATTCATCTATTGACTGTGAAAAATTATATGCACAAATTAACGAGTTGCCAATAGCACAAAAACTAGTATTCAATCTATTTGTACTTGACGAATATTCACATCAGGAAATAGCTGATAAACTGAAAATTCCAGTTAATACATCAAAATCTCATTTGCATAGAGCTAAAACTCAACTCAGGAACAAATTGGTTAAAGTAGATGATTATGAAAAAGAATAAAGAAAACGAATTAAGAAAAATATTGGATACTTCATATCCTATTGCCCAAAATGCAGAAGATGTAAAAGAGAATGTTTGGAATAAAATTGATTTGAGTAAAAAGAATAACTTTTTGTGGTTTAGAATTGCCGCACTTTTACTGATAATATTTCTCTCTACTTCAACTATTTACTTGTATTTGAACAGAGATTTTCAGTCCAACCAGTTACTTAATGTGATTGAAGAACTGAAAACAAAGGTTAATCAAAATCAGGACATTATTGCTGTTTATCAGTCTGAAAATGAAGGACTGAAGCTTAGTTTGACAGAGAATGATTATTTGATTGAAAAAGAGGGAAGTATTAGTAATACCCAGGAAATAATCAACATAATTGAATACGACACTATCCGTATTTATCAAACCGAAGAACCTCAGTTTATTACTCATATTATTTATGATACGGTGATAATTGAAAAAGAATTGATTAAAACTATTGCAAGTAATTCTCACACTTCATCTACCCCAACCTCATTTCAGGTTGATTTAAAATCAAATAAAACCAGACCACAGGAAAAAGTAAGGTTTGGAATTAGAATAAGGAAATTTAATACAGAACATGCTGAAGAAGCTCAATTTTCAGCTTTACGAATAAAATTATAATAACCTAAAAATGAAGACATTAGCATTAAGTTTGATTTCTATCGTATTTATTCTGTTCACTTTGAATGTGGTAGCTCAGGAAGAGAATGAATTCAATGATTTAATCCAAATTAGATATAGTGAAAATGTATATTTAAATATGCATTTAGTAAACTATGCTGACGATTATCAGTTTAAAAGTATTGATACAATTTATAATCAGTTTTTAACTGTTTTTAATTCAGTAAAAGATTCAATTCCAGTGTATTCATCCTATTCTATCGAATTTGTGAATGGGAATTTTTTAAAAATTACTGCTGCTGAAAGTGCTAGTATTTATAGTCTGGGAAAAGATCAACTTTTTCATAGCCAGACATTAATTCACAAATTAGTTATTAAGGATTGGCATTATCAAATTGATGTTTTTTTTGCTGATTTAGCGTATTTGAATGATACGACTATTCAAAGCTTAATTAATCAGAGTCTGGAAGAATTGCCAAGAAGAAACAGGTGGTGTAATTCATTCCATTATGAGTATATTAATGATAGTCTCAAAAAATCAGAAAACTATAGGTTTAAGATTAATAAAAGTTATGTATATGACATCATATATAGTGCTCAATTTGGTATAATAAATGGCAGAATTGCCAATGTTTTAACATCAGGTATTGGTTATATGTGGACTGTTAAAAATGAAGACGAAATTTTTATATATTCTACCGTATCTACATTAAGTACCTATAATTCAGCGGTGGAAAAACTTGAAGGAGCTAGTCATATTTGTTTAGGTTTCAGAAGGAAAACATTACCATGGTATGGTAATATAGGAAATTGGTTTGGTTTTGAATTCGGATATCCCTTGGGTTCTGAAATGCAATTATTTGAAAACCCTATAAGCTATAAATTTGGACTTGTAATGAGTTCAGGCAAGAATACATGGTTGCATTTCGATACATACAAAATTAAGAATAATAAAAAATCGTATTTATTTATGGGCATTGGTATTGGATTCTAAAAGCAAATCATGTTATTCCATCTTCTATTTCAAATACTGCAATGTGCCTTTTTCTTTGGAGGGGATATAATAACCTTCTCTATCCAACAAATGATCTAAATTAGCAACGCCATATACGACTACAGCCGTAACAATGGCTGTATGCTCCTGATAATCAGGTATACTTTTATTATATAAATCCCTTTCGGTATGCCAAATTTCATGATAATCGAAATTGTCACCTCTTGGATATCCTGTGCTAAATGTCATGGTAGGAACACCCATAACTGCAAAAGGACCACTATCAGTTCCCCATGGTTTAAGCGGTTGCTGACGAGCTTCCTTGGTTTTAATTTCAAAAGGGAACTCAGGATTGATGCTGTTTAGTGGTGCACAAATCTTTTCCATATCATCAAGCATGGCTTCAGTTACACTTATTCCTGTGGTTACAGCAGGTCCTCCATCACGATTAAACATATTGGATATTTTCCCCAGTTTGTCTTCATTTCGCAAAATCCAACTGGTTGAACCCAACAAACCAAATTCTTCTCCAGCCCATAAACAAACCAGAATAGTCCGCTTTGGTTTTCCCCCAGCTTTCATAATCAGGCGGGCCGCTTCCATGGCAGGTGTAGCTCCTGAACCATCATCAACGCCTCCGGTGGCTACATCATAAGCATCCAAATGTCCACCCATAATTACATATTCATCTGGAAATTCGGTTCCAGGAATAATGCCAATTACATTGTGATATTTAATGGGACCCATTTTGAAATGATTGCGAATATCAAATTCTAACTGAAAGTATAATCTTTCTTTCACTTTCTGCTCTATGATTTTATATTGATGTTCGTCAAGCTTAATATCGGGTACGCTTGGCAGATTCTCAAACGTCATACTCATGATATTCTTTCGATCATACATAGCCCTTATGGGAAGCTTTGATGACTGAATAATACCCAATATTCCAGCTTCTACCATTTGTCGGTAGAACAAAGCTGGCTCTTCATAGTAGGGTAGAAGCTCTTTCTGTTTTTTACTATGCCTGTTTTCTCTACGAATGACATCGTTCTCTTTATCAATTTCTTTATTTAATGCAACAATAGAGTCTCTTATTTGGTCAGCTTTGGCTGAAATATCAATCGGAAAACCATCGTTCACACCAGTAATCAAAACCCAGGCTCCTTTGAGTTTACCTTTTATGTTGTTGAATTCAGCCTGTGTTTTTGGCTCAATCAAAACTTCACCTCTTTGCACTCCTTTGGTTCCGGCCGTATAAGACGGGGTTGCAAAATGCAAATGAAAGCCATCAACATCAAGCATTTTCCCAAACCATGGACCTCTGTTAAAACCGATAGGCAATTCGCCCGCTTCATCCAATTCAACGTCCATTCCCCATTCTTTGAATTTAAAGGCAGCCCAATTTGCTGCATTTTCATACGCGTCAGAACCAATGGGTCGACCACCAAATCGGTTGCACAAAATATCTAAATGATCCATGGCCTGGTTGTCGGTTTGTCCGATTTCTATGATTTTAGCAATAACCGGATCATCACCATCTGTAGTTTGGAATGCAAATAAGGATAAAATAAATAGGGGGAAAATGAATTTTAGGTATTTCATATGTCTATAATTATTTTTTTAAGGTTCCCGAATAACTCGGGAGAACTCACATGATAATCATCCCCCAATATGAGGAATATTTTACTGATGTTCGTTTCATATTATTGACTTTTTGGCGGCTTAAACCTACATAAATTTTTCATTATGAATTTAAAATAATGCTAATGGAATTTTTTAAAACTAATATTCTTTGTTTTTAGTATTTCAAGAAATTTCTGCTTGCTGGTTTGGCTTTGCTGTAAGTATGCGGAATTGATGTTTGGAAGCCTTACTTACAGTAAATGTGCCTTTTCTGTTTATTCTTCTTCAATGAATTGTTTTCTCATTTCAAATTTCCCTTTAGTTGGTAGAACAGGAATGGGTAAAAAACCAATAAACATGAATCCAAATTTAAATCTCCATTCACCCTCTATGGTTTTATTATCTAAACTTAATATCCCAGAATAATATATCTTGGGATGCTTCCTGTCAAATTCTCTCCTTTTCCCATCAAAATCTATTATTGTATTAATTGGCATTTCTTTAATAAAATCAACATTTCGTTTATTGATTACTCCTTTAATAAAACCAATCCCAGCTGAACCCCCAGATTCAAGATCATCAGAGACTTCTCCTGTAAAATACTCTTGATTAATTTCTTTAATTTTCAATTTGAAATAAGTCATTTGGTGTCCAATAGCCTCTTGGGCTGCTTGGTTATTATATGTGTAATACCCATTCCAAGTTCCTTTCATATTCTTAATTAATTATGGTTTGGTTCTTTGATTATTTGTCAATCAGGCTAACAAAATATCTGCAGGTATTTTTAATCCTTTATACAATGCCTTTACCATTTTAAGGGTCAACTTTCTTTTCCTGTTCAAAATTTCGCTTACTCTACTTTGGCTTCCAAGATATTTAACCATATCTTCTTTTTTCATACCCATCTGTTCCATCCGAAATTTAATTGCATCTATTGGGTCAGGAGGTGCAATTGGGTAATGTTTCATTTCATAAGATTCAACTAAAGTTACTAGTAAGTCCAATTCATCACCTTTTGGAGTATCTTTTTTGGCGCCCCATAATTCTTCAATCCTTTCTAAGGCTGAATTATAGTCTTGCTCTGTTTTTATTGGTCTAATTTCCATAATCAAATCGTTTTAGCATCAATTTTGTCGTATTGCTTATGAGTTCCAATAAATCTTATAAAAATCACTTGAAAATCATAGTCAATTGCAACTACTAATCTGTAATCATTGCCTTTTATATTAAAAACCACTTTTCCTTCTCCAAGAATACTTGCATTTTTATATAGCTGTTTTAGTTCATTTGAATTTTTCCACTCTGCTTTTTTAACATCATGATACCATGCTCTTAAAGATGCCTCGGAATCTGAGTACTCAGGTCTCTCAAAAAAATCCCGTATAGTCCGAAATGCAATAATTCTCATTATGCAAATATACAAAAATTAATCCGCATTTCCCAATTTGGGATATTTTGTTCTAGTTGGTTGTTTTATTATACTAAGCAATGTGATACAATGGTTTGGCACGTTGGGAGGGAACTTACTCTTTACTTCACCATCCTCAAAGAAAACCTTTGTCACCCAAAGTTTTAACGAAAGCTGACTTTATCGTCAATAGATTTTATGCAAGCATTTCATAATCCAATTGGTATATAACTATAGTGGGGTTTAAATAGGTATCTTTGTCTAATATGATTTATCTGATGATATTAAAAACCTATCCAGAACATTTTTAAAGACTTCTAGACCATATTAATGTTTTTAAGAATTGTTATGACGCCTTAAAAAAACAAAGTCATAGAAATTACAAAACAAATTTCGTTCACTATAAGCGAAAGTAAAACCATTTAATGATTGAAGATATTAATGTAAACAAGCCAGAACCTATTGCTTCTGGAAAACAATTGGAGTTGTTTAATCGCACGACAGATGTTAAGCTTACAATTAAAGCATTAGAAGCGGGGAAACCAGTATTAGTAACAGAGTTTTACAGCAATGGAACTTTACTTCTTAAAGAGTTGCAAATGCATCTTTTTAAAAAGTTGCCTAATAAATCCTTTCAGGAGCAACGTGAGTATCGGTCAGAATATCGTAAGCTGTCAAATCTAATTTTTATAGAAATTGAAGATCATAAATTGAAGGTAAAAAAATCGCCTTTTATTGGGTGGTTAGAAAAGCTTTATCCAGAAACCAGTGAGTTCTTATTGCCCTTTCCTCAGGTTCAAGGACTAAATAGTGCTTGGCAGTGGTATAAAAATGGAATTTCCATTCCTGTATTGCGAAATAAAATACATCCGTATTACGGTACTTATTTTCCTACACGTTTTGAGCATTTGATTCTTTTCGACAATTGGTTAAAACGTTATGAAGGACCTAAAAAGTTTGCAATTGATGTGGGGGTAGGGAGTGGTGTGCTTTCTTTTCAAATGATAAAGTACGGTTTTCAGAAGGTTTTTGCTACAGACACAAATCCCAATGCCATTGTTGGACTAACAGAGTTTATGGCTGATACTAAGTTGTCGAGAAAGATTGAATTAGATTTTGGACATCTTTTTGGTAAATGGGAAAAACAGACCGAATTAATTGTTTTTAATCCACCTTGGTTACCAGCATCATATGACCCGGAAGGAAATGACGAAGCTATATATTACAATGAAAATTTATTCCCTGATTTTTTTGAAGGGGCAAAAAAGAGACTATTACCGGAAGGAAAGCTGGTCATTTTATTCTCAAATTTAGCTCAGATAACGAATGTAACTAAAGACCATCCGATAGAGAAGGAACTAACCGAAGGAGGGAGGTTTCAATTGGAAAAATGTTTGAAAAAAACAGTGAAGGCTGCTTCTGAAAAAACAAAGCGAGATCCGCACTGGCGCTCATCCGAAGAAGTAGAGCTTTGGGTTCTGATTAATATATAAGCTTTTAGAAGTATAGCGAAACCGTGCTTTCATGTATAGGAATAATTGGGGTTTTTACGGACATAATCAATTCCAAAGGTGGAGCTTTGTTGTGTGGCAATAAACTTCTCTTCCTGCATTCCTATTTTACAGAAACCCTTTAAATGCCGATTTTATAATTTAAACTTACTGATATTATTGCAGAATTATATTTGGCCATCCATGGAACGATAACATTTGGATCTGGATATTTTTTGGTATTGCTAAAGCCTTGATAGTACTTGACCAATGTGTTAACCTGAAATTTATCATGCCTATACACCTCATAGCCAAGTTCCAGAATTCCACCAACACCAAACCTTTTTGTAAATCGTCTTAAATTATCAATATAACCTATTGCACATCCACCAATTATTTCGTCAGGGATATCTTGTACTGCTTTTATATTAACAGCTCCATATATACCAAAATTCGCAATAAATCTTTTTGATTTGCCGAGGTGAGTGTTGATTGTTGCTGGAACAACTAAATAATTTAACTTACCTACTACTTCATTTTTCACATCATCAGGAACAATGTAACATGTTCCATGTTTATAGCCTTGCTTAAGAAATTGTAAACCAGAGCCAAATGATATGCTTTGATTCATAGCTTTTTGAAAATTTACACCAAAATAATCGGTATTTCGCCTATTTTCAATATCTAATCGATTGTAGTCAGAGTTTGAAGATGAAATCAATCCAATCTCATAACCAATTGACAAATCTTGCGCAAGAATTATAGTAGATGATAATAATGCGATTAATAAAAATATTATTCTCATGATTTTTTCTTAATTGGCATAAGGATACAACTTTGAGTAGTATGAAGCGAATAGCAAAGTAATACTTTAAGCTGGTACTGTGTGCCGTATTTATCTTATTTCGTCCTCTTTTATTTCAAATTGAT